>Ga0209645_1001673_pt1 | contig 10918 bp, 17 predicted proteins | sample ETNvirenome_6_30_FD_184070 | JGI IMG/M metagenome (GOLD analysis project Ga0209645, IMG submission 184070) | Marine viral communities from the Pacific Ocean - ETNP_6_30 (SPAdes) (version 2) | ecosystem: Environmental > Aquatic > Marine > Oceanic | place: Pacific Ocean | collected 2013-06-19
TACCTGTTGCAGAGATACCAGACAGTGATGTGCCAGAAGAATACCGCACCGCTGATCCTTCAATCCACTAACCAAAGAAAGGGTTATACTATGGCTCACCAAGTAGAAACAATGGCTTATGCAGGGGAAGTCCCTTGGCATGGGTTAGGAGTAAAGGTAGACAATAATATGTCTCCTGAAGAAATGCTTATCGCTGCTAAGTTAGATTGGACGGTAAGTAAACGGCCTGATTATACGGTAGATAAACCAAATGTTTGGAATATTATCGACCCTACAGGCGAAGCATCTTTTATGAGGTGTGAAGGTGATTACCACCTTGTAAGGGATAGTGATAATAAAATAATGGGTAAATGTGGTGATAGCTACGTACCCTTCCAAAACTCAGAGGTTATGGACTTCTTTAAAAAGTTTACCGATGCAGGGCAAATGACTATGGAAACCGCAGGTAGCTTAAAAGAGGGTAAGGATATTTGGGGTTTGGCAAAACTTAGTGATGAGTTTAGCCTTGCAGGAGGTGACCATATTAAAGGTTACTTACTGTTAAACAACAGTCATCAGGTAGGTAAAGCAATGACAATTATGTTTACGCCTATACGAGTTGTCTGTAACAACACCCTTACAATGGCTTTAAACGATAACCAAAACAGGTTTAGAGTATTGCACTTACAAATGTTTGATGAGGAAATACACAAAGCCGCAGAGGTTGCTCTGGGGATTAGTGGTAATCAAATGAAACTGTTTAAAGAGCAAGCTGAGTTTTTGGCAAGTAAACCTGCTAAATCGTTTGATTTAGATAACTGGATTGCCGAGCTGTTCCAGCCCAACTTATTAATAGAGAGGGCTAAAGCAGATGACCTTAATGTGTTACCTGCTCTGCATGAGGAGTTTACCAATACGGCAGACCTTGTATACCAAGCAGTAGAGACTAGTCCTGGACATGATATGTCTTCTGCTAAAGGTACATGGTGGGGTGCATTGAATGCTGTTACCCATGTTGTGGATCACCAAAAGCGTTCTGCGATTGAGGGTAATGCTTTACACTCTGCATGGTTTGGTTCGGGAGCGCAAACAAAACGTAAGGCTCTAACCAAAGCGTTGGAATACGCAGGAAGTTGATAAACTAGCATTTGTCAAACCAGTGTGCATAATTTATTATGTACACTGGTACTTCTTCTAAGAAAGGGAGAATAATGTTTTACGCAATATGTGACGGAGTTCCAGGAAGTAGTGGGCCTCCTTTTTTATTTTATAAAGCAGAAACCCTTGGGGACTTTCATAGTTGCCCATACATAAACGAAACTTCTCTTATCTTTGATGGTAATGAAAACGTACACCGTTTGAATTATTTGTTTACAAAAGATGAAATACGTGGCGTTTGTGAGCCATATAATAGATTCCCATCTGCAGAAAACTTTTGGGTAATCGTGCATGGCAAAGCTAAATACTGGAAACCAGAAGAGGAAACACAAATGAATGTTGTAAAAGGACATACTTCTACTGTTGGTGTTGTTACAGAACAGCCTGATGTAGACCCACATACTAGAATAACATTAGAGCTAGATGAAATGGAAAAAGCAGAACCTACTGTAAAAAAGGTAACAACCAGTAATAAAGACCATGAAATAGTTAAGTTAGTGGATGAGCCTCCAATAAGAAAAGGTACAAACCGATATCGTAATATGGAAGTTATACTTGCTTCTAAAACAGTAGGTGAAGCAATATCGGCCCTACGTAAGTTAGACCCTGCTCCAGGAGGTAAAACCGATATTACTATCGCCTTAAAAGCTGGTGCAATAGAATTAAGAGAGCCAAGCACAGGAGATAGTTAAATGATAGGGGAAAACGTAGAAAGGTTTTTCTATTGGATAAATGAAAGACACGCTATATACCAGCGGAGAAATATGGGGTTACCAAGGTCTGAATGGACAGATGACCCCATTCTTCAAAAGTATAAGTTTACAAACCCTTTCCGTGAAAACGATAGGGTTACTGTATGGATGCGCGAGAACTGGACTAAGCCAAACGATAATAAATGTAGTGCTGAAATAATTTTTAACTGTTGTTTATTTAGAATGGTGGGTACCAGTGAGTTTGCTGAAGAACATGGTTGGGTTGATTTTAGTACAAATTGGGATAGTGAATATACTAAAAGTCTTATAAAAAATAGGATAGCTGAAGGTAAGCGTACCTTCACTGGTGCGTATATCATTACAAACCAAGGGCTGAAACTACCTAAAGCAGAAGTTGTTGTTGACCACTTTCTTAAACCAATATACGATGCTTCTGAGCATATTGCTGTTTCTGCAGGGTTCTCACAATCTTTACAAAAAACACATAAAAAGTTAGCTGAGTATAGGGGTTGGGGAGGCGGTGGGTTTATGGCTTATGAAGTTGTAACCGATCTTAATTATACCCCTGTTTTGAAAAATGCTACCGATCGGTTTACATGGGCTAATGCTGGTCCTGGAGCCAAGCGTGGTTTGAATAGGATTTTAGGTAACCCACTTAAAAAGAGCATGACCCAAACGGTAGCTAACGAAAGTATGCAAGATTTATTGCAAATGACTAAAGAAGTGTATCCTTTTAATGGTTACCTTTTAGGAGAGCATATACCTACTGATCAAGTAGATATGCGTACAATAGAGCATAGCTTATGTGAGTGGGATAAATATGAACGTGTGTTACATGGGCAGGGTAGACCTCGCAGTACGTTTACGCCTAGTAGTCAACAATTACCTTTGGGGTTTATACAATGAAAATATTAATGACCCTGTACCAAATACAGGATTATGGCGGTATTATTAACCATGCTGAGTTTTTAGCAAAAGGGTTAAAAGAGTTAGGGCATCAAGTAGATTTTTGTATGCTTGTTCCTAAACATAAAATATCTAAGAGGGCTACAGGACATGGTGTTGATTATGAAACAACTGGCACAGGCTACAGTCACCATCAAGCAAAAGGTTGGTTTGGTCTACCTAAAATTGCTTACTTAGATAAAACAGTAAGGCAACGGTTTAGGGAAAAATGCAGTAAGTATGATGCTGTACTTTGGCACATCCCTGTACCCACACTTAATAAAGATAATAAAGGTGTAAGTGAGTGGGTAGATCTGTACGATAATGGTTCTAAAAACATAGCTATCATACATGATGGTAACTTACCCAAGTTATACCCTCATTTATTATTGGTTTCTAAGTGGTTTCACTCAGCGGTATGTGTGCATGAAAGTGCTTTCCATTCAGCAGTAGACCTTGACATATATAGGAAAATGATTGTAAACCCTTTTGATCTAAGTGGTATGGTTACTGAATTAGATTGGGAGCGTAGAGAGGGGTTTGCCGCGATACAAGTATTTAAGGCTTGGAAACGAGTAGATACACTTATACGTGCAATACCTTACATCGATGAGTATGATTCTAATCCTCTTAGAAAAGTAACTAAATGTATTGGCGGTGCAGGTATTGAATACAGATACATGACCAGTATAGAAAAATGTAAGCCACAATATTTTGATGAGCATGGTAATAAAATTTGGGATGTAGCCCTTGAAAATGGTATGGAGTATGTAGGCACTGTTCCAAACAGTTATGTACTAGAAATATTAAAAGACCGTAAATTACAGATAGACCCCAGTTGGTCTAAGAAGTATTCTGAGTACGGAGCGCATTTTAACAGAACAACCGTAGAGGCAATGATTATGGGTGCTGTACCAGTGGCTACCGATTTAGGTATGAAGAACAGCCAGATATTCTATGGCGGTGAAAATTTTATAGAAGTTCCTCATACAGCCACACCTAAAGAGTTTGCAGAAATAATTAATGATGGCATGAACCAACGGTCTACGTGGGAAAGCATACGTGAAAATAATAGTGTGCTATTAGAGCAGTTTGAAATGAAAGCAGTAGCACAAGAATACATAGATTTAATAACAGCCTCCCATGAAAGACTTGAACATGTGAGGGGCATTGCTAGGTATGGTATAATGAAAGGTGGCCCAAACAACCCTGCAAAGGTCGCATGTGATAAAAACTTAGCGTTTTTCAATATACCGCCCTATTTTAACGCCCATACAGGCGCTCAACTTAGCTTTTAGTAGTAAAACCCCCCTATAACACTTAGAGAGCTCAGAAAGGCTTTAAATGCAATATATAAACGTAAGAAATGTAAGTGAAGCACTGTACCGCACAGTACAGGCATTACAAACTATCGGTGAAGAAGTAGAAACACGTAATGGTAAAGCATTAGAGTTTCCGTACCCTGTAGTAACTTGTTACACCCATAGTAGAGAAAGGGTGCTGTTTTACCCAGACCGTGATGCTAACCCTTACTTTCACCTTATGGAATCGTTTTGGATGTTAGCAGGTAAAAATGATGTTGATTGGATATCTAAGTATAATGGCAGGATCAACAACTATAGTGATGATGGTGTTACTTTTCACGGTGCATATGGATATAGATGGAAACACTGGTTCGGCTTTGATCAATTAGAAGTAGCTATCCAACGTCTGCTTAGTTATGAAAATGATCGTCGCACTGTTGTTGGTATGTGGGATCCAGCAAAAGACTTTTCTACAGGCAATGATGGTAAAGATTACCCTTGCAATACACAGATTATGTTTTGGGTACGTGACGATACTTTAAATATGACAGTATGTAATAGAAGTAATGATATGATATGGGGAGCGTATGGTGCTAATGCCGTTCATATGTCTGTATTGCTGGAATATATGGCGGCAAGAATAGATTGTGCTGTAGGTAAATATTATCAATTTAGTAATAACCTACATGCTTATAAGGATACGCTTGAAAAGGTTACAAATATACAACCAGATTATGATCCTTATTTACATCTAGGTGATAACGGCCACTACAACCCTAAACCATTAGTTGATGAACCTGCTTGCTTTGATAAAGAGCTTATGTGTTGGATGAATAATGAACCATGCTCTTTTACTAACTCATACTTTGAGGAAGTGCTTATACCTATGGATTTTTCTTGGAATGCTTGGAAAGCAAAAAATATAGATGAAGCTGTACGCCATGCAGAAAACATCCAAGAATTAGCATGGCGTAAGGCTTGTGTTGAGTGGCTAACTAGGAGGTGGTAAGGTGAAGCAAGAATTTAGCGATATAATAATTAAAGTAAATGAAATAGCCCATGAAGATGTGCAAAAGTTACACGAGGCAGAAAAGAGTTATGGTAACAGTTGGAAACAACGTGGGGGTGTTGGGGCTTTTATGATGTTAGCACGTAAATGGGATAGGATAGAAAACCAAACCCAACGCGAAAAGTATGATATATTTGAAACTATCCGCATCGATAGTAGAGAAGAAGGTGTGATAGATGATATACGTGACCTTAGGAGGTACCTGTTATTAGTAGAAGCAGAAATGTTAGGGTATGACAAGTAACACTGATCCAATGGAAAAAACAGTAGAGGCTGTTTGTGAGTGTGGATATACAAAAGTAGTTACCTTTCGTAATTTAAAAAACAAATGGCCTCGTTGCAAAAAGTGTAACTTATCTATGAAAGTGAAAAGTAATGCAGTTTCCTCTGTTTAAACCACCTGTTGAGTGGGTTATGCCAGATGGCTACCCTGATCTAAGTGAAGCAAAAGAAGTTGCTATAGATTTAGAAACACGAGACCCAAACTTAACAACGATGGGTTCAGGGTGGCCGAGAAAAGATGGACATATAATTGGCATTGCTGTTGCTGTACAAGGTGACCAGTGGTATTTTCCTATACGACACGATATAGGGCCTAACCTAGACCCTAAAATGACACTGAATTGGTTAAAAGATGTATGCTCGATTGATCGCGATTACATTTTCCATAATGCTCCTTATGATGTTGGGTGGTTGCTCGCAGAAGGTGTGCATATCATGGGACGCATTGTCGACACAATGGTTATTGCGCCACTGTTAGATGAAAACAGATTTAGTTATGCGTTAAATGCTATTGGGCGTGATTACCTGCAAGAACGTAAATCAGAAAAAGAGTTGCGTGAAGCGGCTGATGCGTTTGGCATAAATGCTAAAAGTGAAATGTATAAACTCCCTGCAACTTATGTGGGATTGTACGCGGAGCAAGATGCTTCATTAACTCTAAGGCTGTGGAACTTTTTCCAATCACTTATTATAAAAGAAGATATACAAGATATTGTTGAGCTTGAATTAAAGGTTCTTAAAACAATTATACCTATGAGAGAACGTGGTGTAAGGGTAGATTTAAATAAAGCTGAAGTTATACAAAGTGATTTACTTGTAAAAGAACAAGAGTTACTTGCAGAAGTTAAAAGGCAAACAGGTGTTGATGTAGAGATATGGGCGGCAGAAAGTGTAGCAAAAGCCTTTGACGCATTAGGTCTTACATATAGTAAAACAGAACGCACACAGGCCCCATCGTTTACTAAAGGGTTTCTTGCTAATCACCCACACAAAATACCACAAATGATTGTAGAAGCTAGAGAGTACCAAAAAGCAAGAGGTACTTTTATTGAAACAATTTTAAAACATCAGCAAAATGGTAGGATTCATGCAGAGTTACATCCATTACGTAGTGATGATGGAGGTACAGTTACAGGTCGGTTTAGTTACAGCAACCCTAATCTACAACAAATACCAGCACGTCACCCAAAAATAGGCCCACTGATAAGAAGTTTATTTTTACCTGAGGAAGGAAGTTTGTGGGGTGCGTTTGATTACTCAAGCCAAGAACCACGTATCGTTGTGCATTATAGTAAACTGATGGGTTTTAAGGGGGCAGATGCGTTTGCCGAACAATATAATATTGACCCACGTACAGATTTTCACCAGATGGCAGCAGATATAGTAGGTGTCCCACGTAAACAAGCTAAAGATATTAATCTAGGCTTATTCTATGGCATGGGGTCTAAAAAGTTAGCCGCAAGTTTAGGTTTAGAAATAGATGATGCTAACGACCTATTTGCCATGTACCATAACTCAGTGCCTTTTGTACGAGAATTAAGTAACTACGCTGTTAATCGTGCTAGTAGTAAAGGGGTTATCCGCACTGTATTAGGTAGACGGTGTAGGTTTGATAAATGGGAACCAACTAAGTACGGTAGTTGGAAGCCCATGAATTACCAAGAAGCATACAATGAACATGGCCCAGCGATTCGTAGGGCTTTTACTTATAAAGCATTAAATAAATTAATTCAAGGTAGTGCTGCAGACCAGACTAAAGCTGCGATGGTTGCTTTAGCTGAAGAGGGGCTATTGCCTATGATACAAGTGCATGATGAATTAGATGTCTCCGTAGAAAGTGAAGACCAAGCTAAGAAAATTACGGAGATTATGGAAACCTGCGTTAAGCTAGAAGTTCCTTCCGTAGTTGATGCAGAGTTTGGGCCTAATTGGGGGGAAGCAAAACAAACCTTTACGGAGAAACCATGGACACGAGGATTAAAAGGAAAACATACCGAAATGCTAACCTGAAACACCTGTATGAAAAAATAAAAGGTGGTCATGTTACGCGATACCACACACGCCCAGAGCTGACTAATGGACAAAATGTAGCTGCTCACACTTGGCGAGCAATGGTAATACTTCATACGCTTTGGCCTGAGGCAAGCAAAAACTGTTTACTGCATATGATGTACCACGATGTAGCAGAGATAGCTGTAGGTGATTTACCTGCTACAACAAAATGGAATTACTCAGAGGTACACTCTATACTTAAACGAATAGAAAATGATTTTGAACGTTCTATTGGCATTGGTGAAATGTTTATACCAATCACAATAGAAGAGGCAAAAGCATGTGATGCCGCAGATAAATTAGAACTCGTTTTACATTGTTACGAATTAATCACTCAAGGTAACAAAGCGGCTGAAGATGTGATGAACAGAGGAATAAAATACCTGCAAGAAAAATACCCTTACGAGAAACAAGTAAACAGAGCACTAAAAATGATTATACGTTTACATAAAAAGAGTAAATAGTGCTACTCACTGACATAACTATGTGTATATTACCATAATAACAAATACAACTGTAAGGATAACATCATGGCAAAGCCACGAAACACCAGTATTGGTATTAATAATGATATGTATAAAGAGTTGCAAGAACTGCAACAGCAACTTGACGGCGAGTTTGGTTTTAAACTTAGCATCACACAGGTACTAGGGTTTTTACTAAAAGAGTATCGTGATCAAGAGGCACTTAAAAATTAATATATTTTTATTAGATTACGATGTTACGCAATGCGCTCAGTACCATTGCGATAAACATATTGTAAAGATGCCATTAGAAACAACGCAAATGCTTTCTACAGTGCATTGGCGTTATGAAAACAAAGGGCCGTATTTACCCGTCCACGAAAAACATCCGTGTACGTTATGGGCAGGACAAACAGTAGAAAATTATGTTTGGCTATGGCGGTTAGGGATTGCCTTATGTAAAGAGTACACATACAGGTATGAAAAAATCCACGCTTGCGAAAGAGTTCTTGCCATTTTACGATGTCCCCCTATATTGCTGAAGGCTAGGGGTATAACTAAACATCCACAAGCGATGCCAGACGAATATAAATGTGGTGATTCCTTACAGGCGTATCACAACTATTATATAAACGAAAAAGCGAGGATTTGCTCATGGAAAAAAAGGGAAAAACCACCATTTATGGTGTTGTAGCAGATAATGTCCTACCGTTTGTGTCAAAACCAACGATTGATGATAAACAAAAATACGCAGATGCTGTTATGCAACAAAAGAAAAAACAATCAGGAGAGTTTTTAGAAAAAGAAGTAGATGTTTTAGTTTGTTCGTTATGTGGCAGTAATCAATTTTTTCTTGTCGATGATGAGCAACGCACAGTAGGATGTTGTAAATGTGGATATTTAACATCAACACATTGGGTATTACCAGATGGGCAGTGAGTTTGATGTCTTTGATCTAATTAATACTGGACTTGCTGTTTTTGCAGTCCTTTCAGGTATGGTATACGCAATCATCAAAACTAAAATAGATGTTGAACATCTGACTAAAAAAGTAGAAACATTGTTTAATCTTTTCAATGAGATGCGCGGTAAAGATCGCGAAAAGTAAAGAACATTTTTTACTTAACAATGACTTTTTCTGTATGTACAATATATATAATAACAACATAACCTGTAGAAAGTGAGGTTACTATGACACACCGACTTGTACTTAGTGAGGACTTTCCTCATTACACAAATGATGACTTACGTCAATTTTATTGTAATGCGAAAGCAACTTACTGTCTTTGTCTTGGCCACGGTAAAACTGCGAGGAACAAAGAAGCATATGAACATTATGCGTACGAACTTACCGCCAGAGATGCCGATGTACCTACCGATGAAGAGGTAGAGGAGTACGGCCAATTTAATGGACAAGGCTCATGGTAAAAAAAGATAATGGCTATATGCAAAAGGCGAGAAGTAAACACTCGTCTACTCGTCGTGATAAGTACGATCAACTACTTGACGACATGGGTACAGAAGAAGGTATACCTTTTGAAGCATTGCTTAGACCCCATGCGTGGGAAAAGCAGGGTGATAAATGGAGGCGTAAACGAGGAGATAGGTAATGCTTGAAACAGTTACTTGTTTAGCAATAGCTATTTACTTTGAAGCAAGAGGTGAGCCTGAAGTGGGTCAGATAGCTGTAGGTAATGTTATACTGAACAGGACTAAAGACCCACGGTTTCCAAACGATGTATGTAGTGTCATTACTCAAGGCCCTACATATAAGTGGAGCCAGCAATATCCCATAAAGCACAAATGTCAATTTAGTTTTTATTGCGATGGTAAAAGCGATGAACCTAAAAATGATAAATCATTTAGAAAAGCTGTTTACATTGCGAGAGAACTCGTAACTGGCAAACAAGATTACAGTGGCGGAGCTTTATTCTATCATGCTGTATATGTTTACCCAGAGTGGGCTTCAAAAATGAAGCAAACAGTAAGGATTAATAAACACATCTTTTACAGAGAGAGGTAAGCAATGCAACCAGAAGAATGGGCTAAAAAGTACGAAGAAGAGAACAGGGTAAACCGTGCTTGGAAAATTTATTCACAACAAGTAAATGATAAATTAGAAGAATTGGAAAACAGAAATGATGATCTACTTAATAATATCGGGCCTGATACCAGTGATGTACGTGGTGGGGACTATCTTAGACGCCATGTAGCATTTAACCTGCGATACATTATGCGGTTAGAAAAACGTATTAAAGAGTTGGAACAAAAGCTAAAGGAACATTCTTTATGGTAAATTTAATGGGAGTAAGAGCTAAAGTTAACGATTTGTTACGATTAGCTGAAGTAGAACATGAGTTAGAAAAAACGATAAACTTAGTGCAAAATGGTGATTATACACAAAGCCACAGAACAGGAGAATTAGCTACAGCTTTATCTATTATCTGTTTACATGTGCCACAAGCACGTGACAGGTTAGATAAAATGGTTTCTCAAAAAGAACAGTTTGTTGCGAAGTTGCAGAAAAAGCGGTAACTTATGGGCATCTTATGGGTATATCTCATGAAATTAAAAAAAGAGGAGCATCGCCCTATTATGAAAATATTCCGTGATATATGGGATTGTGCTAAAAAACAATTCCTTGAGTTACCCTACTTTTGGCAATTTGTCATTGTTTGTATTATGCTTTTTTCCCTTTTTGTGCTTGGCATGATTATTCATCAATGATACCATGGTTTTGGTTAAAGGTTAGATCAGTTACTGCTGATAACATTAGGGGGTTGGTTCCGACATTCCAACTCCCTTCTCTCCCTGTTTACCCCCGATGGAGCGCACCAGCCTGTTTTCCCTCCATCGGGGGATTTTTTTGAGATTACGACGAGAGAGAGCGCACACATATGATGACGGTTAAAGAACTGAAAGAAGATTTAAAAAAGATTGGAGAAAAAGCAA
>Ga0209645_1001674_pt1 | contig 10915 bp, 4 predicted proteins | sample ETNvirenome_6_30_FD_184070 | JGI IMG/M metagenome (GOLD analysis project Ga0209645, IMG submission 184070) | Marine viral communities from the Pacific Ocean - ETNP_6_30 (SPAdes) (version 2) | ecosystem: Environmental > Aquatic > Marine > Oceanic | place: Pacific Ocean | collected 2013-06-19
AATCGCTACAGCAGCAGGGGCACAAGGTATAACAGGAGCGTTAGGTTATACTCCTGGAACTACAGAAACTTTAAAAATGGAAACTCCTACTAATGTACCGTCATTTACTTATGGTGGTCCTGAAACAAATCCATACACTTCTGCAGTGACTGAACAAGCTATAGCAGAAGCTAGAAGACAAGGAGACATAGATAAAAACAAGTTTGCATTAGGTTCAATAGGACGAGGCACATTTGGTGGTGGTCGTGAAGCATTAATGACTGCAGAAGGTGATGCTCGTACTAATGCACTAATAGCTGATTTAAGAGCCAAAGGTAATGAAGCTGCATTTAAAAATGCTCAGGAACAGTTTGAAAAAGATAGAGCTGCTAATATACAAGTCGCAGGACAGAATCTACAAGCTGAAATGCAAAGAAGGCAAATGGAGCAAGCAGGTGGTCAGTTTGGTGCTAAGTTACAAGCTGATTTAGGTCTTGGAGGATTAGGTGCTGGTATACAAGCAGGTCAGGCTCAAGGACAATTAGGTAGAAATGAACAAATGGCTAATTTAGAAAGACTAAAAGCTCAAGCATCTACAGCAGGTCAACAACAAGCGTTAGACCAAGAGATAGCAAACTTAGCTTATCAACAGTTTAAAGAAGAACAAGATTACCAAAAACAATTATTGGAGTATCAATCAAACATACTTCGTGGTACTGCGGGTGCATTAGGTTCAACACAAGTACAGTATGCTCCAAGGCCTAGCTTAGCTAGTCAAATAGGTGGACTTGGTATTGCAGGATTAGGGCTATATAACCAACTATCATAATTATGAATATTATACAGATACAAGATAGACTAAAAGGATTACCCACAGACGTATTAGTTAACTATGTAGAACAACCTATGGGTGAAGTTCCTATATATCTTGCGTTAGGTGAATTGCAAAGACGTAAAGAAATGAAAGAAAGATTTCAAGCTGACCAAATGCCACCCCCATCAGTTGCAGAACAAATTGTAGCTGAGAACAAACCACAACCAATGCAAATGGGATTAGGTGCGATGGCTCCTCAAGCAGCACCAACACCACCAGCACCACAAATAGACCCAAGACAACTAGCCGCTAGTGGTATAGCCGCTAACCCTGTGTCTAATGTAGGTGGCCCAGCTATGATGGCTGGAGGTGGGATTGTTGGTAAAGTTACAAATAAAATGGGTAAAAGCAACCCTGTGTATGAAGACGGTTCAATAGGAGCTGCATATGGACTTGCTATTCCTCCTATACTTACTGCTTTAGGTATAGGCACAGGCACAGGAGGAATAGCCACAGGACTAGGTGGTCTTATTTTTAGATATGGATTAAGACCAACGTATAACTTTGCAAAATCAAACATATCAAAAATTTTAGGAAAAGGCCCTTATCCTAAAAAACCTATCATATCACCATCAGGTACTACATTTATGCCTAAAGGAGGTATAAACCCAGCATCTTATTTCAGACGACCATCAGGATTTTTATTAGATTCAGGTCTTGGAGGTTTAGGTTATGGGATAATTGACTATTACACAGGTAAAGAAGAAAGACTGGCACAAGAGAAACAACAAAAAGAAAACGAAAGAGCTGAGATAGAAAGACAAAGATTTAGGGTAAATGAAGAGTTAGCTAAAAATAAAAAAGGTGAAGGAGATGGAGATACAGAAAGAGATTACTTCCAAGAAGCTATAGACAAGTTAAGTGGGTTTATGGGGGACGATACAGGTCGTGCTAAGATAGATGAAAGAATGCGAAAACTTGATGAAAGAATTGATAAAAGAAGAGGAGACGCAGGTAGCATGTCTTTAATTGAGGCAGGACTTAATATTGCTGCAGGTCAATCACCTGATTTTTTAACTAATGTTTCACGAGGTGCAACTGCAGGAGTCAAAGGATATACTGACAGATTAAAAGATGTAGATGAGTTAGAGAAAGAAGCATTAGCTTTAGATGTAGCTATAGATAACGCAAGACGACAAGAAAAACTTGCGATAGGTAAATTTGGACTTCAAAGTGAACAGCATAAATTAGCACAGCTACAAACAATGGCTATGCTTAGAAATAAACAAGATTTTCAAATAGGTTTAAGAAATATGCCTGATTTTGGAGATATACAAAAAATTTATGAAAACTTTCCACATTCTGACCAAGGTAAAGCGTTTGACACATTGATGGAAAGTAAAGGTATAGAGAAAGGCACTGATGACTATAATAGACTAAGAGAAATGGAAATACGAAAAATTATCAATTCTCTAATGAGTGGCAGAGGCGGTGGTGGTAGCAATTCTTTATTTCAAATATTAGAATAATTAAGGAGCTGATATGGCTGAGTATAAAGTTCAAGGCCCTGATGGAAAAATTATTAGAATGGAAGGTCCTGATGATGCTACTGAAGAACAGATTTTAAGCTTTGCTGAACAACACTATTATCAAAAACTTCTTGAGACTGGTCGCCCTGATTATTCTTTTGGTGAAATCGCTAGTAAATCTTTAGCTCGTGGCTATGAAAGATTTAAGTCTACTTATGGTGATGTACTACCAGCTATGGCATTTAGTGCTTTAGGTCTAGATAACTTAGCAGAAGAACAAATGCAAGAAGCTGCAGAATCAGAAGCTTTAATTCAACGTACTATGCCTGCTCAGTTTCCATCTTTTCGTGATGTTGATTGGGCAAACCCTATAGATATAAGCAAATTTATAATAGAAGCTACGGGTGAACAAGCAGTTAACTTAGCGGGTGTATTAGTGCCTGGCGGTGTTGGTGTTAAATTAGGTGAGAGATTAGCAACAAAAGAAGCTATTAAACGCTTAGGACCTAAAGCTACCGATACAGCTATTAATAAAATATTAAAAAGTCCAGCTGCAGTTAAAGGCCGAACTATAGGACAAACAAGTGGTGTTTTCCTTGGTTCTTATGCTCTTAATGCTCCTGAGGTATTTAGAAATATTTATGAAGAAACAGGTAGCTTTGAGCCTGGAGCAGCAGCACTCGCAGGTGTAGTCAATGCATCTTTAGATAGTATTTTACCAGCCACTATTTTAAATCAATTCAGTCGACCTGGCAGAGCCACTATAGTTAGTGAGATACTAGAAAGGTCAGGCATGAGTCCTAATCTTGCTCGTAAAGCAGTTGTGCAAATATTTGGTAGTGGTGTATTAGAAGGTATTACAGAGGCGACTCAAGAAGCAGTAAGTATTACTGCAGAGAATTTTGTGCAAGACCATAGTTACCTTTTTGATTCTAAAGATTTTGACCGTATGCTAGAAGGTGGTGTACGAGGTACATTTGCTGGTGGTACATTCAGAGGTGTTGGTGTGGCTGCTGGTAAACTTAGAGATAAGTATTTCAAAACAGAAGTAGACAAAGTGGATAAAAAAGATAAAAAAGATGAAGGAGATGATACACCCCCTACTACCACTCCACCAGTAAAACCATTAGGAGAACAACTTGAGTTGGACTTAGAAGGTGGTATGGCTCAAGGAGAGTTAGATTTTGACACAGGCCCCGTTGTTGGTGAACAGTTAGAGTTAGAAGGTCTTGGTCCTAAACCTACAGTCGGACCATTAATACCGCCAGTAGACCCTAGACAAACAGAGTTAGATTTTGAAACTCAAGTAGCACAAATTGAAGAAGAGCTTGTTGGTCCTCCAACACAACAAGGAGATTTGTTTGCTCCTGTAGCATCTAAGCCTCCAACACAACCTGGATTAGAGTTAGAGGGTGGTGTGTCACAACCTGAGTTAACAGGATTAGAGCCTATACCATTTAGACGAACTGAAGAGGAGCAGCTAGATTCAGCAGAACCAAGATTGACAGAAAGAGAAGTAACAATGAGGGCAAATAGTTTGGAATATAATATTGCAAATGCTTTTGTACCAAACCCATCAAACATAGCAGAATTACAAGAATTAAAAGATACATACCCTGAAGTATTTGCAGAACGAGATTTTGTTTCTCCACAACTTGGAATAGAAAGATTTGAAATACCTTATGAAGGCGGTTTTAAAAATGTCACTAAGTTAAGTGACACACTATTAACAAACTTACCTTCTTCTGAAACAGAAAGACAAAGGTTCGGTGGTTCTAGAATGACAGGGGCTGGATTATATAACACATTAGCAAAAAATTATGGTGATAAAATTTCTGAGAAAAAATTATCAACTGTTTACAATTTTATGTTACCTGTAATTCAAGATGCACTTAGCCTTGGTGGCACTGTTAGTCCAGATGATATTCTTATTGAAGACGCAAACGATATCCCTGTAGCTTCAGTTCAAGGCTCAATACGAAAAGCAACACCTAAACAAGTCGAAAAACTTGTGGCACAAAAAGATGAATTATTTAGAACAAAAAGAATAAGTAAAGAGTTATATAACGACCCAGACTTTAGAATAGCCGAAATTGACCCAGAAAGGCAAGCTGGGGCTAGTATATCAAAACCTAAAGCTCCACTAGTATATTTTCCTGCAGCTTATTACATGGAGCAAATAGCAAGTGTAGATAAAAAAGGTGCTGATGCTTTGATAGAAGCAGCTATAAGTAAAGCAAAAAACGCAGGAGTGCGTTATCTTGTGGCAGAAGACTTTACTTCAACTCAAGCTCTTAATGCTTTTAGAAATAGAGGTTTTAAAGATGCTACAAAATATTTATTTAAAGGAGAAGCTTTAGATACTCCAGTTGACTATGGTGGAGATATCAAAAGAAAACGAGGGATTATTAAAAAGAATCTATACTTAGACATAGAAGCAGACGTAAAACCTAAAAAACCAATACTTCCACTTAAGCCTGTAAAAGGTTTGTATGATATTGCAGAACCAAAAGGAAATGATACTAGAGTAGTACCAGCAGGAACAACGCTTTATCATGGCACTCAGTCTGACATAGATGGCATAATGAGTAGTCGTACATTACTTGCTAGATACGAAGGGCTTGGAAAACGTAATGCAGGAGGAATTTTAACAGAAGGTGGCCTAGTGTGGTTTATTGAAAATAAAGATTCTGCTATTAGCTTTGGTGGCGGTAAAACAAAAGCTACAGTTCTTTCTTACACTCCTAAACAAAATTTAAATTTATTAAATAGACGAGCCAACATGTCTAAAAAACAAGCCGACATTTTAAATGAAATAATAATGCCAAGATTTGGATTTAGTCAGGCTGAGATTAATGCGGTTAAAAAAGGAGGACGATACGTAAAAGGAAATTATCCTAATAATCGTTTAGGTGACACTGATGTAATAGCAGATAAAGGTAGAAGTTTTGAAGATTATGTAAGCGATATGTATTATAGAGACTATTATAGTGCAAGAGTAACTAATCCTTATGAATCAGGTCCTCCATATGAATTGAGAGAGGCTCCAGACGAGTCTGGTATCATACCTGAACCAGTAATACAAAGAACTAAACTATATGACATATGGCCACTCGTATTAACACCTTTAGGGTATGATGGCTTTTATTATGCAGGGACTCAACTTGCGTTAGTAGGTAATAAAAGAATAGAGTTTGTACAAGCACCAAAAGTTGAAAAAAAAGTAGCTAAAAAGAAAGTAGCTAAAAAGAAAGTAGCTGAAACGAAAGTAGTTAAAAAGAATAAACAAGGAATTATTTTAGATGATAAAGGACAAGAAAAAACATTTTATCATGGCACTGACAAAGACTTTAACGAATTTAAAATAGGGAAATCAGGAGCTATTTTTGTGTCAGAGGACGCAAGTTTAGCAGCACAATTTGCTTCTCCTCCTTTAACTACTGCACCTGGAGAAGTAGTATCAGGAGCTAGGATAATTCCTGTAAAAGTTAATGCAAAAAAATTATTTGATTATCGTACACAAAACCATATAAATAGAGTTGTAAAACTTTTAAGCCCTGAAAAAACAACATTATATGGTACGATTGATGGTAAACCTATATCTGATAAACAAAGGTTTAGAATGGCTGCAGAAAGAGGAGACTATCGTGCTATAGAGCCATTTTTAGATTCAATACAGGAAGCAGGATTTGATTCATTTTTAGTAAAAGAACCTCAAAATAACGCTTTGAACATTGGTGTATTTGACCCAAGTCAACTAGAGTCAACAATAACACCAACTATGCCTACACCAACTACAGCTACACCAGAAATTTCAGGGATTGACTCTAGCTTACTAAACAAAGAAATAGAGGTGACTAGACAAGGTAAAAAACAAAAAGGCACTTACATAGAAATTGATGGGTCTCCTTTTATATCATATTCTTATAAAGGCGGAACAGTAAAATCTGCTATTTTACCTAATGATAAAGTAAAAGAAGTTAAAGCAAAAAAAGAAGCCGCAGAAGAAGTACCATTAAAATCTATACGAAAAGGTAAAGATTCTGACAAACCAATTATAAATAGGCTTAAATCTAAAAAAACTCTAGGTGCTGTCCTAAACATACTTAAGAAAGCAAATATAACAAGAGCTCAAAAATTATTAGTTCAAGTGCTTTTGACAGTACCCAATATAGGAAAAACTAAATTTAAAATGGTTGATAATTTAGAATTTCAAAACAATGCTTATGGTGAATACAATAGACAACAAGATACAATACAACTATCAAACAACGCAGATGTAGAAACTGTACTACACGAGGCAGTACACGCTGCTACGGCAAACCTACTTAACAAACATATTAGAGATGGTGTGGGTATTACTCGTTTAGGTAAACAAATAATTCGTCTTTATGAAGACGCTATTGCAGCTGATACTGAGGGTCGTTTTACAACTGAGTTATCTAAAGTAGATGAGTTTATAGCAGAATCATTTACTAATCCAGAGTTTCAAAAATTTTTAGCTACTAACGATAGTTCTTTTTCTGGTCGTCTTCGTGGAGAAGACTCATCATATGAAGGAAGTTTGAGGGACCAAGGAGTGCGTCCCAATGTAATAAGAAATATTATGAACGAACGAAGAGGGATTAATAAGTTTCTTTCTTCGATATGGAGTGGGTTTGTAAGTGCAGTAAAAGACATGATAGGAATATCTGACACAGACTTTAGTTACTCTATTTTAAATGATGTTATTTCTCTTGCTCCTCAATTATTTGTTGGGCCAAATGCTACTGAACAAGCACAGACTACTCAAGAGATACTATTTAAAATTAAAACTGATGCTATAGAAGAAAATTTAGACTCAGGTAACATGACTCGCACCTATGACAGAATCCCTGAAGTTGGTAAGGCCATACAGAAATTTGCTGAAAGAATACAAAGATTACCTATCGCTAATAATAAAATTGGTTTAAGAATGACAAATGCATTATCTAATTTGCCTTTAGGTACTGCAAAGTTATACTTAAGCTTTTTATCTATACCAAATAAAATAGAATTATTTGCAGAAAGAATCCCAGCTCTTAGAGATGTACTTGATTTTCTACAGAAAAAAGCTGCTGATATTAAAGCGGGTAGAGAAGAAATAGAAATTGTACTTCGTTATGTAGAGGGGGTTAGAGATAAATATGCAGGTACTCCAGAAGGACAAAAAACATTAAAAGAGTGGAACGAGGTACTACTCGAACTGTCAGGTTTAGATACTAACCCTGAAACAGTTTTACAAACTTCAGATGGACTTGCTAATTTAACTAAAGAAAATCCAGAAGCAGCAGCATTAGTTAGGCGTTATCAAAAGCTACCTCAAGATTTAAAAGATGCAGCCTACAGAATTGTAAATGATTTAGAGCAAAGATATGACAGACTTTTAGAAGCTGTAGTTTTAGCAAATGAAAATATAAGCCCTGAATATGCTCAACAGTTAAGGGAAGATTATGGTAAAAGACCTTTTTATTTACCGTTTGTGCGTAAAGGAGACTATTGGTTTAGGTTTACTACTAAAGATGGGAGAGAGGGTAAGAGCTCTGCTTTTAGTGAGGCTGCAAGAAATATAGAAATGGAGAGACTTATAAGAGAAGAAGGAGCAACTGATGTTGAAAAATTAAGTTTTGAAGAAACTCAAAAGTTAACGCAACAACCACCTGCACAATTTGTAAGAAATATGATAGAAATTATAAAAAACAATGAAAATATTACTCCAGAACAAGGACAAGCTATTGCCACTCAAATAGAAGAGACGTACTTAGACTTATTTCCAGACCAGTCATTACGTAACAACACACGAACTCGTAAAGTAGTTCCAGGCTATGAAAAAGATATTATCAACGCTTATGCAAGCGTGGCCCCAAGAGTTGTTAGTTCGTTAGCAAATACAGAAAATAATTACCAATTACTAAATGCAATAAATCAAGTAGCATATCAAGCTAATCAACCAGAAAATCGAAATAATAATTTATTACAAGCAGTTGCGTCTGACACTATAAATGAAAGTCCGTTCTTACTAAATCCTATTGCAAAAGGATACGCACGTTTAGCAGCTTATGGAAGTTACTTTTGGTTCCTAGGATTTAACGTATCTTCAGCGATTGTAAACTTTACTCAGGTACCATTAGTGGTTCAACCGTTCTTGGCAGGTGAGTATGGAGGAGGACCATTAGGACAACAAAAAGCAGCAGAAGCTTTAGGAAGAGCAAGTAAATTATATTTTAGTGGGCCAGGAAAAAAAGTAGGTCTTCAGTTTGAACAAACTGAAGGGTTTCTTCCTGATTCAACAGCTGCTCCTTTTAAAGTTGATATTAAAACAGGAGATAAAACTTTTATTGGGCCAAACGCTGAATTATTTGCATTGAAAGGACAGCGATATCAAATAAAAGAAACTGATAAGGTAAAGATAGCTGAAAAAGATGGAAAGTTTGCTGAATTATTTAACAAAGCAGAAGAAGCTGCGGCTCTTAGAAGAGGTGTAGGTTATGAGATAACTGAACTAAGTAAAGACTTAAGCTCTCCTATACAGACTGGCGGTAGTCGTATAGTGTCTAAAATAGAAAAAGCAGTGGGGTATATATTTCAAAACTCAGAAAGACTTAACAGAGAACTTACATTACTAGCTGCATTTGATTTAGAAATGCAAAAAAGTGGTAACAAAGATTTAGCTATACAGAAAGCCATTGATTTAACATCAAAAGTTCATTCTCATGCTTTACCTGAAGTAGGGCCTCGTTTATTCCAAGATGGTATAGGAAAAGTTGCTTTTGTATTTAAACGTTTTGCTCAAGCTCAAATATATCTTATTAGTAAATTATTCTTTGATATATTTGGTAAAAGTATACCAAAAAATTTATCAAAAGAAGAACAAAATAGAATTAGATTTGAAAAACAAATGGCAAAAAAACAATTACTTGGTGTTCTTGGATATACTTTTTTAATGGCGGGAGCTCAAGGTTTACCTCTTTATGGTGCTTTTGCGTTAGCAGCACATTTAATGTTTGATGATGATGATGACCCATTTAGCTTTGATACATTTGTTAATCAAAAGATTGGAGATATAGCTTTCCGTGGACCTTTAAGTTATATAATAGGAGCTGACATATCAAGAAGAACTGGATTTAGAGACTTAGTATTTAGAGAAGACGCAGCTAGATTAGAAGAAATAGGATTTCCTTTATACGCAATGGAAACAGTTCTAGGCCCTGCGTATGCTGTTGTAAAAAGAGCGTTTGAAGCTCCAGAATTTTTTGAAAGAGGGCAACAATTACGTGCTTATGAACGAACAATGCCAACCGCTATTAGTAATGTTATAAAAACATTTAGGCAGTCTATGGAGGGTGTGCGTAATAAAAACGGAGTTAAAATTGTAGAGGACGACCCTAGTTTGTATGAGTCGTTTATGCAGATTGTAGGGTTTACTAACATTGAAGTAAGTGAAGCATATCAAAGAGCTAACGCTTTAAAAAGACCAGAAAGACAACTTTTAAATCGTAGAACTAGTTTATTACTTAGATATTGGCTTGCGTCACAAGAAGGTGATAATGATGCTGTTAAAGAAATTATGGAAGAAATACAAGAGTTTAACAAAAAAGCTCCAGGTAAACTTGCAATCACTCCAAGTACTATAGTTCGTTCTATGAAAGCTAGACAAAAAAGAACTAGAGATTCAACTTTTGGGATTAACTTACCAAGAACTTACAAACAAGACCTTATGGATATTTATGATATTGATGAGGGGGACTTAGATATATTTGATTAGAATTTAGGAGGTGTAAAATGTATGATGTAAAAGAAATAGAGGTGCTAGGAAAAAACAAATTAGAGTTAGCTTTACAACATTTATGGAAGCCAAAAACAAAATTTATACCTAAAGAATTAAAAGATTTAACTGAACTACAATGGATACTGTTAAATCATATACTAGAAGAATTAATGGACGAGCAAGAAGACTCCACCATACACTAGCCCACTCGCCAAGTTCTAACTCCTAAGTGATTATCTTTGGAGGTAACAAAAGTCTTGACTCTTACCCCTGCTCGTTTAGCACCTGACTCTATTGCATATATCATATGCGAAGTCTTAAGGGTAGGTACAAAGAAACTTTCTCCTATCGCCATACCCTCAAATGGAAATATCCATTCTATTTCTTCATACAAGTTCAGGGTCAATCTCCTTAATAATGTCTGGTGGTAGTGTGTCTGTACTAATTATATAGGCATTCGTATTAAACTCGTCTAGCCCTGGCTTCCAGTTAGCTGCCATCTTTTTACGCTTCTCTACAATTTGTATACCATGTTGTTGCATTTGATAAACAAACTGCTTAGGTGATACGCTGTTTTCTTCTATCAAGAACTTCCTAAATACTGACTTAGTAATACACAGTTCTTTCTTATCCGTGTCTAAACGCACATACAATGAGTTTCTTGGCTCTATAATTACTTTACCATCGTGAATCTCTAGTATAGAGTTATTGTGCTGTGATATAAATTCTCCTATAAGAGAAAGATAGTTAACATTGTTAGCCTTTACTACGTTATCTCTTATGTCTATCATCTCTCCAACAATCTTA
>Ga0209645_1001675_pt1 | contig 10914 bp, 2 predicted proteins | sample ETNvirenome_6_30_FD_184070 | JGI IMG/M metagenome (GOLD analysis project Ga0209645, IMG submission 184070) | Marine viral communities from the Pacific Ocean - ETNP_6_30 (SPAdes) (version 2) | ecosystem: Environmental > Aquatic > Marine > Oceanic | place: Pacific Ocean | collected 2013-06-19
ATAGTAGGTGGTGCTAATAGTCACATAAAATTTAATGGTAGTGTACTTGATATAAAAAGCGAAAAAGCGATTATTAGTGGTAGTGAAATTACATTAGCAGCACCTAAATTCTTTTTAGGTGGTAGTTCACAATTTGTAAGTGGTTCTAACGGAAACATAGAAATAAGTTCTTCTAATTTCCATTTGACATCAGAAGGTAATGTTACGGCCAGTAATATCCTATTGGGTGATAAAGGTGGTAGTCAATTTTTACAATTTGTTGATGACACTCTTACTGTAAGAGGTGATTTAGCAGTTGACCAATTGTTCTTACCAGCAACAATAGCTGGTGCTACATCAAATGTTACAAATGCATCGTCATCATTAGACTCAAGAGGATTTGCTAAATTTGTATCAGCTTCAATCGGTGGATTTGATGTAACATCCACCGAAATAAAAGATTCTGGTAATAATCTAATACTAAAATCAAACGGACAGATTACAGCATCAGCAGTATCTATGTCAGGTAATATAAATGCTAGTGCAGGTGATATTGGTGGATTTGTTATAGATTCAACACAGATAAATTCTACTAACGATAACCTAATACTAAAGGCTAGTGGTCAAATTACTGCTTCTGCAGTCTCTATGTCAGGAACAATTGTAGCTGATAGTGGTAATATCGGTGGTTTCATAATTGATTCTGATGAAATAAAATCTGGTACAACATTAATATTAGATTCTAATAGTAATAATGGCGAGATAAAATTAGGTTCAGCTGCTCTTAATTCAGGTGATGGTATTTATATGAATGGCAATGGTGTATTTAGAGTCGGTGACTTTGACGGGAATAGATTACACTTTGATAGCAATAATTTACATCTAACTGCTTCCAAAGTAAATATTAGTGGTTCTTCTGTAAAACTTGAAACACCAAAATTTTATTTAGGAGAATCTTCTCAATACATAAGTGGTAGTAATGGTAATGTGGAAATAAGTTCTTCTAATTTCCATTTGGATAATACTGGTAATGTCACAATGCAAGGAAATGTTACTGCTACTACAGGTCAAATTGGTGGATTCGCAATAACATCAAATGCTATATCAAGTTCAAACGATAATTTAATACTAAAATCAAGTGGACAAATTACAGGTTCACAAGTATTATTTACTGCAGGTAAAATCGCTGCATGGAATTTAAGTGGTAATAATATAACGAGTACAGGTGGTGGGATTAGATTAAATGGAAATGGAAACAACGCAGAAATATCCGTAAACTCTCATACTTTTGGTAATGAAGGAATACAATTAGGTTTCAATAGTGGAGCTCCAAGATTCTACGCTGGTAATGGTGGAAATAATTTTCTTAGATATGATACAAGTAATGGTGTAGATATTCAGACTACAAGAGCTAATATAAGTGGTAGTGAAATTACATTGGAAACTCCTAAGTTTTTCTTAGGTAAGAAAGGTTCACAATTTGTAAGTGGCTCAAATGGTAGCATAGAAATTAGTTCTTCGTTTTTTCATTTGACTCCATTAGGTGATGTAACTGCTTCTAATGCTTTGTTTGATGGAACTATAGATGTAACCGGAACAGGTACCATAGCTGGTTGGAGCATATCATCTAATAGGTTGGCTGACTCTACCGATGAAATAAGGTTAGATAGTAATGTAAAAGCAATAAGTATAAAAAACCATTCATTTGGTCAAGCTGGTATACAATTACAGTACAACAGCGGAACTACGAGATTTTACGCTGGTAATGGTTCTAATAAACATATAAAATTCGATGGTAGTGATGTTGATATCAAATCCACCAAATTTGAATTAGATGCTAACAACATAGAAATATCATCGACACACGCATCTATGAGTTTGGGTGAGGGTAAGATAGATTTAGTTGGTGGTTCCACTTCTTTTATTCAAATAGGTGCTGCAAATTCACTAACTTTAAAAGATGATGGAACAGATAGATTTCTAGCAATCGGAAATAAAACTTCATTTTCACATTTTGACCAATCTACTGCTGGTTTAATATTAGGAACTGACAACGGAACTACTAAGTTTGAATTAGCAGCTGATGCAAATAATTACATATCATTCGATGGTTCTGAATTTGATATAAAAACTGCAGAGTTTACTTTAGACACTACAAACTTAGATATAAACTCTTCTACAAAAAGAATAGAGGTTTCTGATGGTAGTAATGTAAGAGTTAGAATAGGTGAGGTTGATTCTACTTCAGCTAATCATTTTGGTATAACAGTTTACGATGGAAGTGGAACAGACGCTTCTGATGAAATAGTTCATCTAAGCGATGCTAAAAATCAGATAGCTAGTTGGTCTTTAAGTCCTAATCAAATATCAAGTCAAAATTTAGTCATCCATTCTTCCGGTAGATTAGAAACTGCTAATTTTGTAAGTGGTCTTAGGGGGTGGAGAATATCGTCAGCTGATAATGGTTCAGCTGAATTTGAAAATGTAAGTATTCGTGGTACATTAAAAACTACTGTATTTGAAAAGGAAACAGTAAATGCTGTAGGTGGTCAGCTGTATGTTGCTAACTCAACTGTTACAACAGGTTCTACTGCTTTAGCAGCTACTGCTACTACAATGAGTGTAGTCAATGTTAGTGGGTTTGCTGTAAATGAAATTTTATCTGCAAAGAAAGTAAGTTCTACAGGATTTGCAACGGAGTATATGTTAGTTCAAAGTTCGTCTAGAGAAGAACCATCAAGTGATACAAATTTTGCTGGAAACCTTTTCTTGGTCAGAGGTTATAGAAGTGGGAGTTTGGGTGATTCCGGCTCTCTTGGTGATAGGTCAAACATATCACAATCTTACGAACCAGGTCAGGTTATTATATCAACAGGAAAAATCGGAACTGGTTTTATTAGAATAAATGCGAATCCAAATGACCAAACCACTCCTTACATAGATATAGTGGAAAGAACTGGTAGTGGGGTTTATGACGTATCTTTAAAAGCTCGTTTGGGTGATTTGAGTGGAATTAGTAGTGGATTGTTGTATGGAGACTCTTCACCTGGTTTTGGTTTATTTACAGAGAATGTATTTTTATCAGGAGCTATAACTGCACAGACAGGTTCTATAGAAGGTATACTACATGTAAGAACTGATGCATCTAATCAAATTAAGTTAGGAACTAATGTAAATGGTTCATTAGATGGTATTTATGTTAACGATAATAATTTTTGGTACACAAATGGACATTTCAAAACAGGATTTGACTCTGATAATTTTATTCATCAATCAGGTTCTAAATTAGAAATAAAAACAGAAACATTCGATTTGGATGCCACAACTCTTATTATGAGTAGTGCTGGTAGTGGAAAAATTCAATTAGGTTCAGCTGGATTTCTTGTTACCGAAACAGGTAACACAGGTATCTATATGGATGGTGCTGGTAAGTTTAGAGTTGGTGAAGGGACAAGCGGTGATAATTTTATTTACTTTAACGGAACTACCATACAGATGAAATCAACCAACTTTGACTTGGTTGCTGGTTCTACTCTTGTTATCAATAGTTCTACTCCAAAGATTGTATTGGGTGCTAGTGCTACTGGACAAAGTTTGACAAGTGGAACTGGTATTTTTATGAATGGTAGTGGACATTTTAGGGCTGGTAAAGCTGGACATGGTAGGTTAGAGTGGGATGGAACTAACGTATATGTAAGTTCTTCAGGATTTTTCTTAGGAAGTGATTCACAATTTTTAAGTGGTTCTTTAGGAAACTTAGAAATAAGTTCATCTGCATTTCACCTAAGTGGTGGTAATGCAGTTTTATCAGGTAAAATAACCACCACAGAAGGTAGTGTGGGTGGATTTGATATTGGTTCAAATCAAATATCAAGCTCTACTGGTGGATTGATACTTAACGCTGATGGTGGTATAACCGGCTCTAAGTTCAGATTAACAGGAGGTGTAATAACTTCGGATGTTACGATACTAGGTGATTTATCAGCGAACAGCATAGCCACACCCTCGTCTGCAGATCCTATAAAAGCTCAGATAACTTCGGAGGGTTTTGCAAAATTTATATCAGCTTCAATTGGTGGTTTTGAAGTTTCTGGAACCGAAATAAAGGATGTGGATGAGGATTTAGTTTTAAAATCAAGCGGACAGATAACAGCTTCTAACGCAAAGATAAGCGGTGATATAACAATTACATCTGGAAATTTAGCTGGTGTGACTGCTACTACGATTAGTGGTTCATCAAATGCTTTTAGTGCATCAGCTGCTAGTTCGATAGCTCAAACTCTTGTTGACTCAGGCTCAATCGCTTCCGCAGTTGAACTAACTGGCACTGGGATGAACATTCTAAATGGTTCAGGTGATGCACTTGCTCAGTTTGGAGCGACTGTTACTGTAGGTCAAGATGCTAATAACAAATCTCGTATGTTATTAGATGCAGATTCATTAGACTTAATTGTAGATAGTGGTGGAACGGATACAACACACGCTTCTTTTGGTGCAACAACCACAATCGGTCCTACAAGCACAGAGCATATTGAAATTACAGGCACATCATTTAAGCTAAAAGATGGAAGTACCGAAAGGCTTGTTATGAACTCAAGCGGTATCTCAATGGGTAGTCAGTTTTCTGTAGACTCATCAGGTAACGCTTCATTTAGTGGTACATTAAGTGTTGGTAGTCTACCATCAGGAGTGATAAGTGGTTCTGCACAATTACCTGATGGAACTATAAGTGGTTCCGGACAATTACCTGAGGGAACACTAAGTGGTTCAGCTCAGATAGCTGACCAGATAAGTGGTTCATCAAATGCTTTTAGTGCATCAGCTGCTAGTTCAATAGCTCAAACATTAGTTGATTCAGGTTCTATGGCTTCAGCTGTTCAACTAACGAGTACGGGATTAAACATACTTAACAGCGATAGTAACGCTATAGCTCAATATAGTGCTGATGCTATCATCGGTAGAACTGCTACAGGATTTAGTAATGTATTCGTAGACTCCTCTGAAGGAGAAGTTCAGATAAGAAAAGGTTCGGTAGTTTCCGCATCATTTGGTGCAACAACCACAATCGGTCCTACTGGCGGAAGCCATGTTCTAATAAATTCTGAACAAATTGCAGTAAAGAGAGGAACAACAACATTCCTATCAGCCTCAGCTGCTGGTTTAGATATGAGCGGTTCCATAAAGGCTACTGGTGGAACAATCGGTGGTTTTACGATTAATACAAATAAAATAGAAGGTGGTGCAGGACAAACCATATCTTACACTGTAACCGAATCTGGTGGTAATTTTCTTATTGATGGTGTAACTAAACCAGCTTTAACATTCATAGTTGGTAACACATATGTGTTTAATATGACTAGTGGTGTGATGAGTAGTCATCCATTTAGGATTGGTACATCTGCTAATGGTAGTGCTATATCAGATGGGGTGACGATTACCAGCACATCTCTGACCATTGTTGTAACTTCTAGCACACCAACATCACTCTACTATTTCTGCGCTTCTCACAGTAATATGGGTAGTTCTATTAGTGTTACCAATCCACCTTTAATATTGGATGGTTCTAACGGACAGATAACTGCTTCGGCTGTATCGATGTCTGGAATGATAAATGCTAGTTCAGGACAAATTGGTAACTTTGCTATAGACAGTAATAATTTAGTAGGTGGAACTACTTTTAAATTGAATCCAACAAATAATAGTGGTGAATTAATGTTAGGTACTTCTTTTGGTCCTGAGGCAATAGATGGTACGGATGCTGGTCTTTACGTTAACGGGGATGGTGACTTCAATCTTGTAGTCGATGCAAATAACAGAATCCATAATGATGGTGGGTTTTTTATACTTTCTCAAAAATTTGATTTAGATGCTGGAACTATTATTATGGATAGCCAAACCAATAGTGGTAAATTGGCATTAGGGGCAACACCACCAACATCAATCACCACTAATAAAGGATTTTATGCTGATGGTACTGGTAAGGTATTAATTGGTGATGCTGATGGAAGTAGAATAAGTTTTGATAATACTAACTTGATAATGAGCGCATCCACTTTCTTCTTAGGTGGTAGTGGACAATTCGTAAGTGGTAGTAATAACAACATAGAGATAAGCTCATCTAAGTTTCATCTAAAGAACGATGGTAATGTGGTTGTTTCCGGTGATATAACCATCACAGGCGGAGATTTAGCTGGAGTAACTTCGGCTACAATTAGTGGCTCCATACCTGATGGGACGCTTAGTGGTTCGGCTCAGATAGCTGACCAGATAAGTGGTTCTATTGATGCAGTATCTTCTTCATTAGCTGGTAGACAAACTCCATTCGAAACACAAGTTGTTTTAAGTAGTGGTGGAATGTCACTAAATAAAAATGATGGTACAAGCTTAGCTGAGTACGGAGCTACAACAAGAATAGGTGAGTCAGGCGAAGCTAGGGTTGAGATATCTAATACGGCTTTAGAAATGTATGATGGGGCAGTTGCACCATCTAAAAGGGTTGAGTTGGACTCAAGTGGAAACCTAACTCTTGGTAAAAGTGGAGAAGCTAGAACTATTATAACAGATAGTGATATCAGTTTATACAGTGGTCAGGCAACATCAAGAAAAAGAGTGGCTATTGATAATAGTGGAAAGATAGCTATCGGTGGTGCTAGTGATGCAGATGTTAGTGTATCCTCAACTGATGATGTAATCAGATTAACTCCTGGCTCGGGCGTAAGTATATTTGAAGATTCTAATAACTTTGCTGTTGTAAATTCAGATGGGTTAGAGGTTACTCAAGGTGGAACTTCGGTAGCTTCTTTTGGTTCTATAGCTAGAATAGGTGATGTTGCTAATGAACACATATCTGCTAGTTCAGCTGGTATAACAATTAAAGATGGTTCCAATCAGCTTGGTGTGTTTAATGCTGGTGGATTGACAGTTGGTAAAACAACTGGAGCTCATGTATCGATGTCTCTAAAAGAAGTTAGTATGTACGCATATGATGATGATGAGGGTGGTGTATTTAAAAAATTAGCTATAACACAAGATGGTGCTGGAGTTCCCATAATTGCTATTGGTGGTAGTCAAGGTAGTGATGTATCATCAACCAGTACTGATGCGGTTGTGAGAATAGATCCACTTAATGGTGTTAAAGTCTTTAATGACTCTACACATTTTGTGAATATAGACGCTAATTCTTTTGATATTCATTCAGGCAATGCTAGTAACTCACAAGCAACCTTTGGTACAACTGCTAGAATAGGTAGACAAGATGGTACTAACAATAATGTTTTTATAAATAGCACCTCTGTTCAGATAAGAAGTGGAACTCAAATATCAGCTTCGTTTGGTGCTGATACCACAATAGGTTCAACTATCGGTAAACATATAAAAATTAATAGTACTGCTTTAGAAATAAAGACAGATGCAAACACAACCGCTCTATCAGCATCAGCTGCTGGTTTAGAGATGAGTGGTAAAGTAAAGGCTACGAGTGGTGAAATCGGTGGTAACACAATAGCTAGTGGTTCTATATTTAGTGGAACTGGTACTTTTAATGCTACAAACACTCCTTTTTTCTTAGATAGTGGTGGTAGGTTTAGTTTAAAGAATAAACTTTCTTTTAATGGTTCTAGCTTAGCTGTTAATGGTGATGTAACTGCAGTTACAGGTCAAATAGGTGGATGGGGTATATCTGGTGATGTTTTAAGCAGTACACAATCTGATAGTGTTGAGCTAGATGGTGAAAACGAAAGAATAACAATAAATAGTAACACATTTGGAAATACAGGAATACAACTTGATAATAATGGTGGTAATCCACGAGCATTCATTGGTAAATCAGGTGGTAGTTTCTTAAAGTTTAATAGTCAAACAGACATACTACAGGTAAGTTCATCAACATTTGAGTTAGGAAGTAAAGCATCAGCTTTCATAAGTGCTTCAAGCACAGGTACTTTGGAAATAAGTTCTTCTAAGTTTCATGTACAAACAACTGGTGATGTGATACTAAACGATATCACTGGTTCTAATTCTCTATTTAAGGGAATATCTAAGGCTGATATATTTGAGTTTACCTCAATTAACATAGGCTCGGGAAATCATGATGATTATTTTTCCAATTATACTGGAGCAGACTTTAGAGGAACTGCTGATGGTAGAAACTACACAAAGTTAGATTTGAGTGGAGTTACTGCGGCTGCAAAAACATATGTGCGGATATCGAATAGAGCTCAGTATCCGATAGGACACATCGTACCACCATCAACTGATGGTATTTCAATATTTTACTTCATATTTACAGCACAGACTACAGGCTTCTATCAACAAAACTTAATTTGGTCTTTTGCTGGTACTGATGGAATAAATGATGTAGTAGAGGGTGTTAGCAGTATGACAAACAGTACTGCTAACCGAGAGAAGTACAGAGCAACTGATGGTGCTGGACAAGAGGGTGGTATCTACTTCTTTGATGAGAATCGTGATAAATTTCGTGGATTTGCTTACGGAAAGTCTTGTCTTGTCGGTTCAGATCATGGTTCTACCAATGCTGTAAGTGGCATATATTACGAAATGGCACATCAGGTATCTCAAGATGTTGTCTATAAGTTTATGTGTAAGGATGGAAGATGGTTCTTAATGGATACATCCCATACTAGCAGTACGACACAAAATACACATAAAAGTGATATAGGATCTAGTGCCGGTTTCGGTGTGAGCGTACTGAAAGCAAAGAAGATTGTACAAGGTGAACGTTCATTGACAAAAGCTATGGAAACAGGAAACAATGCTACTACAGGTTCTACATCTACTCCACAATTTCACTTAAATTTAGGTGGTTCGTTATCTAAAGAATTTCTAATTGGAAGTGGTGATGGTAATGGATATGATAGAATGAAGATTCTAGATGGTGATGATTGGGATACAACACCAACTACAGGACTTACTACTAGAGATGGTGATTTATACATAAAGTTTCAAAACGCTGCTGATGCATTCTACTTTTACTCAGATTTTCAGTATGATTTATACAATTTTGAAAATGAGTATCACTCATCAAGATTAAGACACTCAATCAATTGGGCAAGTGGTTCAGACAACCAGTTTCTTACTTGGGGTGATGAAAACGATAGTGATGCTATTATAATGCAACCAAATCAGGGTAGTCTATCAATTACTGGTGGTCTTGGAGTAGGTACGACAGGAGTTACAACCGCTGGATTAATTCGTGCTACAAATGATGTTGTTGCTTACTATAGTTCTGATAAACGATTAAAGGATAATGTAATAAAGATAGGTAATCCATTAGATAAAATTTCCCAATTAAATGGATATGAATTTGATTGGATTGCAAAAGAAGGTATACACGAAAATGAAGGTCATGATGTCGGTGTAATTGCACAAGAAGTAGAAAAGGTAATACCTGAAATTGTACAAACAAGAGATAATGGATATAAAGCAGTTAGATACGAAAAGATAGTTCCATTACTCATAGAGTCTATAAAAGAACAACAAGAACAAATTGATGAACTTAAAAAAGAAGTAGAGGAGTTAAAGAATGCCTAGTGCTGGCGACAATCTTAGTTTGGGTGCTTTAGGAAAAGCAGTGGGGGTTAATGGTAATACCACTACTCAAACTGCATTAGCTGCTAATGGAAGAGGTTCAACTGGTACTCAAACTTCTTTAAGTGATTTTTACATATCTGCTGTTAATAGTACCATATCAGGTGTAGCAGATACGACTCCTGACGAATCTACTAATGATGCAGTAACAATCGGATTTTCAGATGAGGGTTCTTTATTTACAACTAGAATTAAAACTGTTACTAGTAACTTTACATGGGCTGGTGGAACATCCGTCACTGTTGGTGGTACAAAAGATTACAGAGCAACTATTAGCTTTGGTTCAGTATCTTCAAATACAGCTACTAGCTTTTCAGTAACATTTGAAGATTTTTTCAATACTCAAGCAACCAGATACGATTCTGCTGTTACACAAAATGTAACAATACAGAATGATAGCGGTGGCGGTGGAGTGCCTCCTGGTGATAGATTTTGTTTTGTTGGTGATACATTGGTAACAATGGCAGATGGTACATATAAACCTATTGAAAATATAGAAGTTGGTGATTTAGTGTTTACACAAATTGGTAATGAAAGAGTTAAGGAGATAGTGTTACCAGTACATAATAATATTGTAGAATTAAGTTTTAGTAATGGTAACTCAACTAAAAACACAGATGACCATCCTTACTATGTTATAGACAAGGGCTGGTGTTCTGTAAAACCACAATTATCAACAGAACTTTATAATGTAAAATGTGAACAACTTGAAGTTGGTGATATATTTATTGATGATGAGGATACACAAATTGAGTTACTAAATATTGAGAAGGTAAATGGTGAATTTAAAACCTACACTTTTTCTACCAATAGTAAAACTTATTATGCTAATAAACTATTAGTGCACTCAGAAATTTAATAATTAACAAAAACATAGGAAATTATGGGAAAAATACATATATACACAAAGAATATGATATTTCACAAAACAATAGAAACGGATTTATCTATAGATGAGGTAATAGTTTCAGGATCTATAATACCATTTTTTCATAGTTTGACTCCAAGACATACAGGCTCATATGTTTCAGGTAGCATCGTAACCTACGATAATACCTTTTTTGAGGGTGAGCAATATAGTTTTGAAGACTTTTAGTATGACTTTATATTTATATATGAATAAAAACATAGGAAATTATGGATAAACTTACGGAATACTTAACGAAACCTTTTTTAGAGGAAAACACACTAAACGAAGGAGCTAGAGATCCTGGTATCTTTAAGGCTATATTTTTAGCTGGAGGACCTGGTAGTGGTAAATCCTTTGTAGCACAAAAGCTATTCGGTATACCTGAAAAGATAAATGTATCTAAGACAGGTTTAAAGATG
>Ga0209645_1001676_pt1 | contig 10908 bp, 14 predicted proteins | sample ETNvirenome_6_30_FD_184070 | JGI IMG/M metagenome (GOLD analysis project Ga0209645, IMG submission 184070) | Marine viral communities from the Pacific Ocean - ETNP_6_30 (SPAdes) (version 2) | ecosystem: Environmental > Aquatic > Marine > Oceanic | place: Pacific Ocean | collected 2013-06-19
CTTCGATCCAGATCGAGGTTATTCCACAACAGATGATCCGTTCATGCCCATAACTGCCATAAGTTGTTACATGAGCTGGACGGATCAACTGGTCACACTGGCAGTACCGCCTAAATCAATCACCATGAAAGATGCTGAAGAACTTACCAAGAGATTTGATAACACGATGTTGTTTGAAAAAGAAAAAGACATGCTAGATGCGTTCCTACAACTTGTGGAAGACGCAGACATACTGTCAGGTTGGAACAGTGAGGGATATGATATTCCATACACTGTGGGAAGGATACAGAAAGTGTTGAGTGGAGATGACACTAGGCGACTTTGCTTCTGGGGTGAAAAACCAAAGAGAAGAGTGTTTGAAAAGTACGGCAGGGAGCAGTTGAGTTTTGATCTCGTGGGCAGAGTGCATTTGGATTTGCTTGAACTTTATAGGAAATACACATACGAGGAAAGGCACAGTTTTAGACTTGATGCGATTGGAGAACATGAACTTGGTGAAAAGAAAACAGTGTATGAAGGTTCTCTTGATAATTTATACAAAAATGATTTTGGTTTGTTTGTGGAATATAACAGACAAGACTGTGCTTTATTGGCCAAACTAGAAAAGAAACTTAAATTTATAGAACTTGCCAATGAGATTGCACACCAGAACACGGTACTACTCCAGACCACAATGGGCGCCGTGGCAGTCACTGAACAGGCAATCGTAAACGAAACACACAGGCGTGGCATGATAGTTCCTGGTAGAAAATACAAGAAAGAGGGAGAAGAGAATCAACCAGCGGCAGGAGCCTACGTTGCCACACCCAAAAAAGGCATACATGATTGGATAGGATCAATTGATATCAACTCGCTGTATCCATCTGTTATTAGAGCATTGAACATGGGTCCGGAGACAATCGTAGGGCAGATAAGACCCGTGATCACTTCCGCAGAGATTAACAGAGCCAAACACGCCAAGAAATCATTTGCGGCGGCATGGGACAGCCAGTTTGGTAGTTGGGAATACCAGGCCGTAATGAACAAGGAGAAAGGCACAGAAATAATCGTTGACTGGGAGGACAAGACCAGTGTGCGTATGAGTGCGGCACAACTGTATGATATAGTTTTCGAAGGCAACAACAAATGGATGTTGAGTGCAAATGGCACAATATTCACATACGAGTATGAAGCAATAATACCAGGACTGCTAAAACGTTGGTATGCAGAGAGACAAGAAATGCAACAGAAAATGCGTGATTGTGGAGACAATGAAATTGAAAGAGAGTATTGGGACAAAAGACAACTTGTAAAAAAGATTAATCTGAACAGTCTTTATGGCGCAATCTTAAATCCAGGATGTAGATTCTTTGACATAAGAATTGGACAAAGCGTCACACTTACGGGAAGATGCATAACAAAACACATGGCAGGCAAGGTAAACGAGATTGTTGCAGGTAACTATGATCACAAAGGTGAAAGTGTTGTGTATGGAGATACAGATTCTGTTTATTTTTCTGCACACAAAACACTCGCAAAAGAGATCGAATCCGGTCAGATTCCATGGACAAAAGAATCGGTCACTGCCTTGTATGATAAAATTGCACATGAGGTAAATGGATCATTCAAAGCATTCATGACAAAGGCGTTCCATACACCAAGCACTAGAGGTGAAGTGATACGAGCAGGCAGAGAACTGGTGGCCAGCAAAGGACTTTTCATCACAAAGAAAAGATATGCAGTGCTTTACTACGACAAGGAAGGCAAACGTGCAGATGTAGAGGGCAGAGAAGGAAAAATGAAAGCAATGGGACTAGACTTGAAAAGGTCTGACACGCCTGTGTTTGTGCAAGATTTTTTAAGTGAAATATTATACATGGTACTAACAGGTAAGAGTGAGAAAGACGTACTGGAAAGAATTAGCGAATTCCGTTCTGAATTCAAGTCACGACCAGGTTGGGAGAAAGGTTCTCCCAAAAGGGCCAACAACATGACAAAATATACTGAAGAAGAGGAAAGAAAAGGCAGGGCCAACATGCCAGGCCATGTCAGAGCCAGTATGAATTGGAACAGGTGCAGAGACATGTATGGTGACAAATACAGTATGCCAATCACAGACGGTGCCAAAGTAATTGTGTGTAAATTAAAATCCAATCCTTTGAATTACACTAGCATAGCCTATCCAGTGGACGAAATGAGAATTCCTGAATGGTTCAAAGAACTTCCTTTTGATGGAGATGCTATGGAATCGACCATTCTAGACCAAAAGATAGATAATCTCATAGGCGTGTTGGGGTGGGACGTACAGTCAACTGAAACCACAAATACATTTAACAAACTATTTGATTTCTAAATAGATATATGTTGAGTATCGAAGAAATAAAATTGTTGATTGAAAAACTTGAAAAAGTTAAGAAAGAAGACTTACAAACATTGATAGACAGTAACCTTCAAATACTTAAGGACATAGAATTGGCTGTGGATGCCAACAATCGAGAAATTATAGACAGACTAGACAAAACGCCCGATTGGTTCCGAAAAGATCTCGACCAAAAAAAATTAAAGCCTAATATTGATGAAATCACAAAACGGCAGATTCAGACAAAGATATTCCAATTTTCCAGAAGTAATATCTATAATAGCCTGGAAATTGGTCCTGGAAATGGAATGTTCAGTAAGGAATTCAGGGCATGGCGTTTAAATTATTTTTTAGACATACTAAAAGCAACAGAAAAAAGAATAAGGAAAAAATTCAACCCAGGACATCAGAAATATCTAAAATTTTATTTGACCCGAAACACCGAATGCACAAATATACCACAAAACAGTTGTAATCTGGTTTTCAGTTGGGATACTTTTGTGTTTTTTACGCAACAACACGTACAGCAATATCTACATGATATTAAAAGAGTGTTGATACCTGGAGGTTATTGTTTCATTCAATACGCAGACTGCCATTATGACGTTGAATTAAATTTAGCCAAAAGAGGTTATTGGAACTATAATACCAAAACTGCAATGGAAGAAATGATTAAAGCAGAAGGATACGAGGTTGTGGAAATGAATCAATTCATGCCTGGCGCCAGTTACGCCATATTCAGGAAACCTGGTAAACAAAATCCAGTCGTGTACAAAGTTTCTGAAATAACACTAGACTAAGATCTAAATATACTATACAATAGGACTATTATGATAGATATCTTGAAAGACATCGTTAAACACACGCATGGACTGGGATTCTTGGATCTTGTCAAAATTACTGGCGACGATAAGGAAACAAACATCGACAGCATGGCAGAAGACAGATCTGTGATCCTACAAGGATCTTTCCACAAACCACAAGCAGAAATGAATGGTACGTTCGGTATGCCTCAAATGGGTAAGTTAGACATCCACTTGAAGTGTCCTGAATACAAGGAAAAAGCGAAAATAACTGTGTTGTCCGGTGAGAGAAACGGCGCAACTGTTCCAACGGGCATCCACTTTGAAAATGAAAAAGGTGACTTCAAGAACGATTACAGATTTATGAACGCTGAAATAATCAACGAGAAACTTAAGACTGTTAAATTTAAGGGAGTTAAGTGGGACGTTGAAATAGAACCAACAGTGGCAAGTGTGCAGAGATTCAACTTCCAGGCAACAGCAAACACAGAACATAACTCTTTTGTAGTAAGGACAGAAGATGGAAACCTGATATTCACTTTCGGTGACCAAGCGTCACATGGTGGTGAATTTGTTTTTGCGACCGACGTTAAGGGCACACTTAACAAAGGTTGGAGTTGGCCGGTAGGACAAGTGTTACAGATACTAAAACTTTCTGATTCAGCAAAAGTTACACTGCACTTCTCAAACGAAGGAGCAATGCAAGTTTCGGTTGATTCAGGGCTAGGCAAGTATCAGTACATAATACCAGCACAGGCGCAGTAATGACGACAGACAATGACAGGCAAGAGCACTTGGGAGAATTAAGCAGAGATTTCGCTGTGTTTTTGCCTGCTATTTCAAACTTTTACAACACATTTATATCAAAACAAAGAGTTACTGAAGGCAAACACATTCCTGCGGAGAGAATTCCAAAAACTTTCCAAAATGGTGTTGAATCATTGAACTTTATAAATCCTGACAAGGGAATGTTCACCTACCCCACTGCACTGTACTCAGCGGGTCATGCCTGCCTGGACATGGACAAGGTTGCAGACAGAGATAATATGTTTGTGAATAGGGACAGAAAATTTACTACAATAGTTGGAGACTCCGGAGGATATCAAATAGGAAAAGGTGTGATAAAATTTGATTGGAAGGATTTTGAAGGAAACAAGGCAAACAAAGTAAGATCTGACATTTTAAACTGGCTTGAACTGACCAGTGATTGGGCAATGACCCTAGATGTTCCAACATGGGCGGCAGATGATCTAAACAGTCCAAAGACAGGATTAAAAAGTTTTCAAGACACTCTAGATGGTACAATATACAATAACAAGTTTTTCCAAAAAAACAGGTTGGGGCAGACAAAATTATTAAACGTGTTACAGGGTGACGACTGGAACACTGCACAGATATGGTATGATGCTGTCAAGGATTTCGAGTTTGAAGGTTGGGCAATGGGTGGTATTAACATGTGTGACATGGAGGTGATGCTGAAACGCCTTATTATCATGCGAGACGAAAAGAAACTAGATGGCAAAGACTGGATGCACGTACTAGGAACATCACAGATGGACTGGGCATGTTATCTAACACAGGTCCAAAGGCAGGTGCGAAAACATATCAATCCAAACTTTACAATAAGTTTTGACAGTGCTTCAGCGTTCTTGTCCACAGCCAATGGTTTGGTCTACACACACAATTCATTTACACCTGACAGATTTTCATTTGTGATGGACAAGGCACCAGATGATAAAAAATTGAAAGGATCTGAAATACAATTTCCTTTCGACAGCGGAGTAGGACGTAGATTAAAAATGAAAGACGTATGTTGGTATGGCGAGAAGGATCTTAATAAAAATGGAAAGATTGGCGCAACCAGTTGGGACAGTTTCAGTTATGTACTGATGATGGCACACAACGTCTACAATCAAATCAGAGCCATACAGATCGCTAATGACTTGAATGATATAGAATCAATGAAATATAGGCCAGAAGTAAAACACTGGCGTAAAACAAAGGCCTCGGACAAGACCGATGAGCCCAGTATATATGTTCCAAGGAATATATTGTACTTCAACACTTTAGTTGAAGAGGTGTTTACAAGTGAAAAACCAATGGACGTTATTGCAAACGCATCAAGTTACCTAGCAGACATAAGGGGAAACAGATGGGCGAGAGCGACAGGCGGTGGAAAAGGCACAAATAATTTTAGTTCATTATTTGAATAGGAGGAAACATGGCTGGTAAAGACAAGAAACTGAAAAAACTAAAAGATCATCACGCATACCTAAGTAAAAAGGTAGCAGAACTTACCGAAGATAGGAAAAAAGACAGGAGTGATGAAAGCAAACATCTATTAATGCGTTTGAAAAAAACCAAACTGGCAATCAAGGATGCAATCGCTTCGGCAAAAACAAAACTTGGTTTGACAAACAAATAATTTGTAGTATAATAAGGGCATGGACAGAATTTACAAAACAGGCAAAAGTGATAGTGTAGGTATATTTTCAGGCATCGAAGTAGAACACACGCCGGCTTTTGGCAAACAGACACTTTTTTTGGCAAGAAATGATCTTTATTTTGATCAGATTGAGGAATTGGCACAAAAGCACAATGCAGAAGCAATTTATTTTGGTGCAAACAGAACATTTATGCACAATATTGCAAATACCCCTCATCTAATTAAAAGATTGTTGAGAAGAGGTTATTGGTGCACTATAGATTATCAATACAAAGTGCATCATGAAGTTAAAGAAAGATTTTCAGAAATTTGGCATGAAGAAAAATTTATCCCATTCTGTTCTATAATATTTCCAAAGTCCGAAGATGATGACAATCTATGTATCAAAGTTGATGACGTAGATTTCGATAAGACCAATCCAGGAGTGTGGACAATGACTATGGATCATTTTAAACAATCTTCAGGATTCACATCGTGGAATGAATACAAACAAGATGAACCAATCGAGGAGAAAATATGACAGATAGAGCAGATCCAACATACGCACAAAGAGAACAGGCCTTGATAGAACAAGCACAAAAAGGAAGCAAGATGATTTGGGTGACTTTCCGAAAGGAAGGAATCCACAAGTATCCAGCCGCACTTGATGATCCAAAATTGGCCACTGGCGATAGGATGGACGTATCATTTTTAGGATATCCTCACAGACACATTTTTCATTTCAAGGTGGCTATTGAAGTGTTTCATGATGATAGAGACATAGAATTTATACAATTTAAGAGATGGATAGAAGACATGTACAGTGAGGGCACATTGAAATTAGACTACAAGTCATGCGAGATGATGAGTGATGATCTTTATGTACAAATTACAAAGAGATATCCAGGCAGACAAATTGAAATAGATGTAAGCGAAGATGGTGAAAATGGAAGCCATGCAGTTTACGAGAAACCAGCACCAGTGAGTGGGATATAATGAAAGAGATTCATATACAACAGAACAGAGCTACAACCAGAATGGGACACTTACCTGTTGAAGGTGGTGGTTTGAATGCTGGATATGATACCGTTGATGCAGTGGCCAACATATGCACAACGGCAGGTAACCTGGGCATGAAATATGGCAAGGACTTTATCTGGGCATATGCAGGGTACGAAGAGGCAGGAGATGATCTAGAAGAGTGTATAACTCTCTTGGTCAAAGAGGACAAGTATAAATCTTTCTTGCACCTTGCGTTGCAAAACAATCATAGGATAAGACACACAAACAAAGGAACCGTTAAACTTGTAAAGGAGAGAACATAATGGAACTGAAAGATAGTAAAACAGCACAAAACTTGAAAGACGCTTTTTCAGGTGAGAGTCAAGCAAACAGAAGATATCTATACTTTGCTCAGAAGGCAGACATAGAAGGTGCACCAGATGTTGCCCAAGTGTTTAGAAGCACAGCAGAAGGTGAAACAGGACACGCACACGGACATCTAGAATATCTAGAAGAAGTAGGTGATCCGGCAACTGGTGAACCGATGGGTGAAACAGAAGCGAATCTTAAATCTGCGATACATGGCGAAACACATGAATACACAGACATGTACCCAGGGATGGCAAGAACAGCCAGAGAAGAAGGCTTTGAAGAAATTGCTGATTGGTTTGAAACACTTGCCAAAGCGGAGAAGTCACACGCAGGTAAATTTAAGAAAACACTTGACACATACAAAGGAGCATAAAAATGTCTAGACAAATGATATATGACGCACTGATCGAACATGCAAAAGGGCATATTAAAAAACATGCGGCTAATGTTGAGATCTATATGGAGAAAGCAGTCGGCGTAGGCGAACACCCAGACATATTGGAGGCAATAGAAAAAGAGTTACAGGTTATTGCACAATATCATGACGAAATAGAAGTGTTAGAAAAATACATCAAAAGGTAGTATATGAAAGTACCATACACTAACTTTAAAACAAGGGAGGGAGACACCGACGAGGTTGGTGGTTGCACATTCATCGGCGGCACGTGGAAAGACGTTGACACAACAGAAATTTTTGATAATAAAAAAGTAATTGTGTTTGCTTTGCCGGGAGCATTTACTCCTACCTGTTCCAGTCAACAGTTGCCAGGCTATGAAACAAAATATGACGAACTCAAAGCATTGGGTATTGATGAAATCTATTGTGTATCTGTAAATGACGCTTTCGTTATGAATGCATGGTTTAAAGATACGAATGTGAAAAAAGTTAAGCCAATTGGTGACGGAGAGGGAGTGTTCACACAGGGAATGGGCATGTTGGTCAATAAACCTAAACAAGGATTTGGTCTTAGAAGTTGGAGATACTCCATGCTTGTGGACAACGGTGAAGTTGTAAAAGTTTTCGAAGAACCTGGAAAGAACAACGCCAGCGATGACGAAGACCCATTCACGGTGTCAGACGTTGACACAATGATCCAATACTTAAAGGAAAATGCCGGGTAATTGGGATGGCAAATCTAGACCAAGTAATGACCAATACAGGTCAAACTACGATGATATCTTTAAAAAGAAAGAAACTTGTCCTTGCGGAAGATCCCCCATCTCCAGATGCATAGGATGGCACGGTCTCAGTGAAAGTGAGTATCAAGATAAATTGAGAGAATGGAAGGAAAAGAATGTATAAACCACTACCAGATGGACTTACAATTAAACAATCGGACGTGCAAGGACTCGGCTTGTTCGCCACCAGGGATTTTGACGCAGATGTGGTATTAGGCATAGTACACGTTTTGAATAAAAACTTTCCACATGGTAGCATTAGGACGGCCTTGGGTGCGTTCTACAACCACTCGGACCAACCTAATTGCAAGAACGTGGCAGGTTTCTGGCACCAACTACCAGTAAAATACTTAATGACGATCAGGGAGATCAAAAAAGGCGAAGAACTTACAGCCAAATACACTTTATACAATGACTTCGACGAAGAGGGAAAATAAAATAAGCCATGACTCTATTCCATCTAAATAAGTTGTATGTCGAGAAAACTTCTAGATAAAAATTTTTGCTTGATTCCATGGACAGGATTTGAGGTCGAGCCAAACGGCAAAGTAAAAAACTGTATCATCAGTACCGAAAGCATAGGAAATATACACAATGAAAGTATTGTTGAAATTGTTAAAAACAATCCTTTGCGGGATCAGATGCTAAAGGGTGAGTACCCATCAAACTGTTCTGGTTGCTACCTACAGGAAAAAAACAGTTCAAACAGGTTTGACGCCATAAGCAGTAGATTGTATTACACCAAAGAACTTGCAAATAAAATTCCCAAAGACTTTTTGGACAATAAAGACAACTTTGTATTGAAACACATAGACTTACGGTGGACCAACAGTTGCAATCAGGCTTGTACATACTGCTCACCTTATTATAGCAGTAAGTGGGCAACAGAACTTGGAGTCAAAATACCAAAAAACAAACAGAGCACTGCAAGATTGAAAGACTTTGTGTATAAAAACATATCAACTTTGGAGAACGTTTATCTTGCTGGGGGTGAACCTTTGCTCATGAGAGAGAACAAAGAATTCCTGGACAAACTGTATGCGGCGAATCCAAACTGCACAATCAGGGTCAACACCAATCTAAGTAAAACCCAGACAGGTGTAATGGATAGTATTTGCAAATTTAAAAATGTACACTGGACAGTAAGCATAGATGCAATAGGCTCTCAGTATGAGTATATAAGGCATCATGGAAATTGGAACGATTTTTTAGATAACCTAAAACAAATTACCACCCTTGACCATAAAATTTCATTTAATATGCTTTACTTCATATTGAACTATAAATCAATCTATGACTCGGTGAAATTTTTGACTGGCCTAGGTTTCCATAATAATAGTTTTGTAATCGGTCCTCTTTACAACCCCGAAACTTTGAACGTGTTAAATTTACCAGATGAAGAATTGGAGTTATGTAAAAAGGATCTTGGATCTATCATAGATAAAAAACCAGGATTCCTTTTGCAAAATAGTTTGGAAAATATTTTAACTTATTTGACTGAAACCAAATTTTATGCTAATATAGAAGCAACTAAACAAACTTTAAAAAAAATGGATCTACGTAGAAAAACAGATTACACTAAAGTATTCCCTGAACTACACAAAGGAGTTTTAAATTGAAGATATTTTACATGGGCCTAGAATCATATCAGGCAAGATACACTTTCCAATTGACTGACTGGACAAAACGAGCATATGACAAACGTGGAGTAAATTATGAGATTGTTCCTGGTGAAACAATAGATGATTCCGAGGCAATCGTGACAGGACAGGTGCTGGATGCACATGGCAGGAGTTATTTTGCCATGAGCCAAATGATGAATCTTGTAAAGATGTTAAAAGCAGGAGAGATCACAAGCAAGGACGCAATATTCTTTGAGGACATGTTTCAACCAGGCATGGAATCTCTTCCTTACATTTTACAGCAGACGCCAGAGAAATACAGACCAACAGTTTATCTGAGGTGCTTGGCACAGGCAGTTGACCCAGATGACTTTGTACACGTCTGGGGCATGAGCAAGTGGATGAGCCTGTATGAACAGATGTGCAACGAGATTCCAAATGTAGTGATATTGGCCAGCAATGAAGAAATGGTTGCCCATATGCGTATTGCCAATTGGACGGCACCCATATACAACGTGTCAGGATTGAGTTTTGGCAAGGAAGAGGTTCAAGGCAGAGTTGAGCAAAAACCTTTCATGGAGAGGAAGAACAGGGTCGTGTTTGGTGCAAGATGGGATCAAGAGAAACAACCACAGTTCTTCATGGACATGATTAATAAATTCAAGGAGAAACATCCAGAGACAGAATTTGCGATATGCCAAGGAGGCCCACTACGATCAAACAATGACTATTATGTAAAAGAGGCAAAATATCTCGAGAAACAAGGACTGCTTACGATACACGAAAATCTAAAGAAAAATGATTACTACAACATACTTGCTGATTCAAGAGTGTTGTTTAATTGTGCTTTACAGGACTGGACATCGAACACTGTGTCTGAAGCAGATGCATTAGGTTGTAATGTGTTGTTTCCGGCATACAGGTCTTTTCCGGAAGTGTTCGCAAACGATCACACAAGATTATACGTGCCATGGTCACAGGAAGACGCTATGGCAAAACTAGAATTACTTTTAAGCAAACCATCCCCTAGTATGGGTCAAATATCCGATTGGACCAATGGTACAATCGACAGGATGTTGGACATCATGACAGGCAAGGGCGAACAATGGAGAAGAGATGGACCCCACTACAGGACACCCGTATCAGAAAACAAGTATTAATCCAATC
>Ga0209645_1001679_pt1 | contig 10901 bp, 9 predicted proteins | sample ETNvirenome_6_30_FD_184070 | JGI IMG/M metagenome (GOLD analysis project Ga0209645, IMG submission 184070) | Marine viral communities from the Pacific Ocean - ETNP_6_30 (SPAdes) (version 2) | ecosystem: Environmental > Aquatic > Marine > Oceanic | place: Pacific Ocean | collected 2013-06-19
TGCAGTATAAAAGTGCAAATATGTCTGCACAAGCATATAAAGCCCAAGCAGAAGAAGCAAAAAAAACAGCTGAGTTTAATGCAGGTCAAGCTTTAATAGAAAAAAAACAAAGTGATTTACAAGCTTTATCATTTCAAAATTCAAGACTTGAACAGCTTGATGAAGAAATGCAATCAAATGATGCTTGGTTTGCTTTTCTTGGAAGAGATGCTCCATCTGAATTATTAGAGTATCAAAAAACAAAAGCTTATAGTGAAATAGGTCGTGGTGATTTAATGGCTTTTTTGCAAGGCAGTAATAGTATTATGGAAGCAAACCAAGAGATAAGAAGAGGTAATAATGCTGTAATACAAGGTGGTTATGCAGCATCAGCTGCAAGATTAAAAGGATATAGTAATATGTTTAGTATTAAGTTTGTTTGCTCAGAAGGATGAAGATCAAATTGAGTAGAACCGTAAGTACTTCCAGAGTTAAAATTAGCAGCTGTTAAAGTTATAGTAAAACCAGTTGCACCACCCATAGCCCCAGCAGTAATATTAAATTCATCGCCAACAGAATAACCACTACCAGGAGTTGCTATTGAAAAAGTTGCTGTGCTTCCTCCAGTTGCTACAGCATCTATAACTAACCCTGTCCCAGTACTAGTAGTTGTATAAGCTAAATTTGAATAAGAATTTGCAACAGCGCCTGTAAAAGCTGTATGTGTAGTTAAGCTGCCTCCATTATTTAATAATGATGCAGAATAAACAGTTGGATCATATATATATTGACCTAGGGAGCCTAAATAATAACCCCATCTAGGATCTGAAGGTATTCTTGTATAGTAAGCTTTAACCCTATTTATTATAGAATCTGGATATACAAAAACATCATTAGGAGCAGAGGAAGGTGTGCCAGTTCCTTGTAGAACATAAACTGGATAATCTAAACTAGGTCTTGTTAATGGGGATTTATTAGCTAAGAAATATTCATTATAATTCATAGCTTGAATTTCTTGTGGATCTTTACCCGATGGTTCGTACATTAAAGTACCTAACCTATATAACGCTGGATCTGTTGGAAAAGTAAATTTTTTATCAGCACCAACATATGTGCAATCTTTACTTGTTTTAAATATATCTATTTTTTCCTCTAAGTTCCTAACTCTATCAGCGTACTCATTGTTTGTTTGTGGTACACGTAATTGTTGGTTTAAATCTTCAAAATACTTTTCAAATATTTCTCTTTGAACCTGTATTCCAAGTTTATTAAACTCATCTGGTGTTAAGTATCCTCTTTGCTCTTTGTTTAGGATATATAAAACCGTTTTATAAACAATATTTACGTCTACCATATTAATATTTTAAAAAAAGGAGTTGCACAAGCAACCCCTTTATATATTCACTTGTTATTTAAGTTTTTTATCTATTGACTTGTAAACTTCAAGTCCTTCATCAGTTTTGAACCATGCGGCCATAGCTGAATAAGGATTTTCATCAAAAGGTACTGTCATTAGTTTTCTATCATTAGCGGCCCACTTAAAAGTTCTTTGATCTGATGCTAGTGATATAATACTAGCTTCCACAGCTCTAATAGCAAAGTTTCTAAGAACTACATTTTCATCATTTGCTAAATCTAAAAACAAAGATCCATTATTTTTAGCAAATAATAAACCATCTCTTTTTAATTCTTTAGAACTTAATTCAGAAACTTTAGAACCTAATTCAACTCTTAATATTGCTTCTAATTGATCTATGTCCATATTTTTAGCAATGTTCATCGCTTCTAATTCTATTTCTAAATCTTCGTATTCATCAATAGCGTTTTCAACAGCATCAAACTCTTTAAATAAAATACCATTGTGAGGGTGTTTAGCTAAAAATTCTTGTAAATTTCTTTTTTCTTTTTTAACATATAAAAATCCTTCTCTAAAAACTATATGAGATAATGTAGCGCTACCTTTTTGTTCATCAACAAATATTGACTTTTGATTAGTAGCGTATCTCAACTCTCTTTCATAACCTAATTCTGGATCAAACCAAACGCAAGGGTATCTTTTAGAGTGTTTAGATATTACTGTATATGTTAAAGGATTTTTACTACTTATTAGGTAATAATTCCTATCTTTATATTCCCAAGTATCTTTTTTTACTTCAGGAGTTTTTACAGCTTTAGCTGTAGTTTTCTTTTCTTTTGTTTCCATAATATAATATAATATAATAATCAAAAAAGACCCCGCCTAAGCGGGATCTTAATATTGCATTAATTAACTAACAGTATCACTGTCAATTGTAATTTGTATTGGAGCAGATCCACCTGAAATCGTTAGATTTAAGATAGCAGCACCACCTACAACACCTTGAGTAAAATCAGAACCCATAGTTGAAGCTACACCAGCAAAATCTGGTCCTTTTTTATTAGCTTCTAAAACTTTGCCCCAAAAATAATCAACTACTTTTTGATCGTCAGCGGCTACAATACCCTCTGTCAATAATAAAGTATGAGTAGGTCCAGCAACTGTAGCTATAGCAACAGACGATGTTCTAGTAGCACCAGAACTAGCATTTGTTACAGCTATAGATTTAACGTCACTAGGGCAGTAATACTCTTCGTATACACCTGCACTTACTTTTCTATTAATTTTTATGTAATTCATAATTTCTATCTTTTAAATGTTAAACAATAATTAAGCTCCTTTAAATAACACAAAGTTATTAGCAGCTTGAGTTACTAAACATCTTTCAGATAAGAAATTAACTTTCATAACGTCAAGATCCGTAGTGTAAGCTCCACCAACAGAACCAGTAATCCAAGATTTAAATCTTCGATCTTCAGTTTCAGAAGCTCTATATCTTACGTGTAAGAAAGGTCTACGAATGTTAGATCCTAACATTTGATCGTATACTGTAGAAGTTCCAGCAGGAACTAAAACACCATCAATCTCTTTGTCTAATCCTCTAGTTGTAGCATCATTTAAGTATTTCCAATCAGTTTTGTAGAAATCATAAGAACCTCTTCTAAACCCAGAAAATCCAAAGTTTAATGCCATTTCAGCTTCATTGTCAAATAAACCGTAAGAAGCGGCTTGAGTAGAAGCGTAAGCTCCGTTCATTGCAGCAATCATATCATCAAAGTCAAGAGCCGTAGATCTTGATAAGAATAACATGTTTTCTTCAATTGCACCTTGCTTGTCTAAGTTTTTAAGGATTTCATCGAAATCACCTAAAGCACCAGAACCAGGAGCAGCAGCACCAGCAAAACCAGAGTATACATTACCTCTTGCTTCGATAGCAGCAAATAAACCTTGGCTACCTTTGATGTTTTGAGCAGCACCACCTGGTCCAAAGTTACCACCAAAAGCCGTAGCAGCTGTACCCATTAACTCTGATTCAACCATTGACATTTCCATGTAATCTTCAAATCTTAATCTAGTTTCAGACTCAGCTTTTAGATACCATAAGTATCCAGAAGTACCATCTTCAGTAGCAACTTCAATCCACCCTATTTGAGCAGCGTCAGAACCACTTAACTCATAATTATCTTTCATAATAATTGGAGAGTTAGTATAAGTAGTTACACTAGGCTCAATAGCTCCAGACATTCCATTACTTCCTTTTGGAAATTCAGAACCGTATACAAATAAACTACAAGAAGCAGAACCTGTAACAATACCCGCTGGTAAAGCAGCATCATAAGCCTGACAAGTAAATACAAAAGCTGAAGTTTCACCAACCACTAATAATTTAGTAGTAATTAAACCTGTTGCATTGTCAGATACTAAAATAGTATTACCAACTCTTACACCACAAGTAGTTTCACCAGCTTGAGGAGTGATAGTTATTGTTAATGCTGGATAAGCTCCAGGAGCAGTAACTTGAACAGTATCATAAGCTACATGTAATCTATTTTGTTCAGACCAAATAACTTGATCAGAAGTCATAGGCATTTCAGCTCCTACCATTCTCAAGAAACCAGATAAAGTTCTGTTTCCGTATCTTTCTACCTCTTGCTCATAAAGCTCAGGTAGATATTGTTGTGACCATTGTCCTCCCGCTATGTTGTTAAAGTCAATATAATTGTCTTGAACAGCCATTTTGTTAGGCATTGGTGTTATTGATGCGGGAAAAGACCCGCCTACGTTAAACGCCATTTTGTTAATTTTTATTAGTTATTTTTTCTTGTTTTTATTTTTAACTTAGAACTATCAACTCCATTAATTGCTTTTACTTTTAAACCATTAATAAACACGTCACCAGAAGCGGCTGCTCTAGGTTCGTTATTTATATTTTTAGACTTAGCCATTACATCTTTAACAGCATCGGCTTTGCCTTGCTCATAAAAATGATTAGCAATAGTATCAGCATTTCTTGCAGCATAAATAGCTTTATGATAACCTTTATAATCGTTAACACTACCGTCTTCGTTCAAGAACTTCTTGACAAATGTACTTAAGTTAGATTGTTTATCAATTACTTCATCAACATTACTTACACCATATCTAAATTTCTTTTCACCAATATTAAAATCAAAACCTTTGAAATCATTAGTAAAATAGTTTTTAGTATCTGATACAAAATTATCATGTTGATTAGCAACCATTTTTTGTTCTTCGTTGTACCTATTGAAAAAGTCCATAGCTTTCTTTTGTTCTTGAGTAACGCCCGGTCTCAACTTGATCTCGTCGTAATATTTACTCTTTGTTTGCTCTAGAAAGTTACGAGCTTCAGCAATTTCTTCTTTAAAGGCGAGTTTCTTTTTCTTTATTTCTCGCTCTTCATCCACGTCTTCATCATAAGAAAAATTATCATCTAGCATGAACTCAATTTCCTCTTGATTTAAATGTGGTTTAGTTTTTTTATAATATTCTTTTACCAAAGTAGTATCATCAACTTGAGAATAATCAGCGTTTAATCTAACATAATCCTCAACCGTACCACCTGTATCTTCCATAAAAGAAACTAGTTTTTCAATGTTTTCTGGTAGCTTTTTCCCTACTACTTTTTCATCTCTAACAGCTTCTTTTACTTCTTTTTTTAATTCTTTAACCTCTTCTTTTTCTTCTTCTATTATTTCTACAATAGGAGATTTTATTTCTTCTTCTTTGGTGGACCGTACTTCTTCAACCACTTTTTCGCTACTTGCCTCGTTTTTCTTTTCTTCGATAACAGCATTGCTATCATCTGTCTTCTGTGCTTGAACGGCATTTTCTGTTTTTTCTGGTTTTTTACTTAAATCTACTTTTGTAGTTTTTGTTTTTTTATTGGTAAGTTTTTTTGGCTTTTTTTTCATTTTAAACTCACCTTGTTCTAATTCTCCCGTAGGAGTTTCTTTTATTTCTTCTGACATAATATAATATAATAATTAATAATTGTTTGAAAAACTTAAACTAAGCCTTCCATTGGGTTATCACCATCTTGTTCAAAATTAGTAGGCAATAAATCGTTTTGTCTTTGATCAATCATTTGACTTTGTTGACTTCCAACAATTCTAGTTCTTTTATCTTTTCTATCTTCAATAAACTTTTCTCTGCTTGCTATTTCTTGCAAGTCCATTTGTTTTAATTGCATATCGTAGCCAAACTTTATTCTCATTTTTTCTTTTTCAACTTCAGCTTCTTGCATCATTTTATCAATAGAAAATTGATTTTTAGCTTGTTCATAGTTTATATTTTGCTCTGATATAACTTGTTGTTTTTGAGTTTCAGCTAAAGCTGATCTTTCAGCTGCTTCAGCATTTGCATTAGCTTGAGCTTGAATATTAGCTTGTTGAGCTTGTTGATCTTGAGCTTGTTTTCTTTTTCTACGTTGTTTTAAAACAGCGTTAGCTAGTTGAATATTTTTAACTTCTCTAATATCTATTGCGTCTTCTAGATATATTTGACCACTTTTTAAAGCTATTTGAATATTCTCTTCTAGCATTGCTTTTTGCTCTTCGTCTGGTTCTAATTGTAGAAATATTCCAAAATCGTGAGTATTTAAGTTTATTAACTCATCTAATGTTCCTACATTAAACTTAGAAATGCTAGACTCTAAAGCTTCTTTAGTTAAAGGATACATCAAGCTATCTGCGGCTCTAAGTGTTATGTTCTCGCATGTTTTAAGAGTTAAATACATACTTGCCTGAAGTATGTGTCTAGTTGCAACGTTTGAATTAGCTGCTGCTAGTTTCTGTAATCCAACTAACGATTGTTTATCGGGCATTGAACCATCTCTAGCTTCATTAAGCCCAGTTACATCTCTTATCATTTGTAAATAGTATTGATAAGTTTGTATAAGACTTTGTATTTTAGCTTGTCCACTTGAACTGTTTAATTCTTGTATTGGAACTTTTCCCATATTAGGATCACCATCTTGAGTAAGAGATCTACCAACAATAGAACCTGTTTGAAAATACATATTCAAAGCTTCTCTTGGGTTATAGTTGGTCCCATTACCTAAATCTACTTCAGCTAAACCATCTACATCTAAATAAACACCATCAGGAACCACTCTAGATAATACTTGCTGTAGTTTAAGATGCGTTAATTGTATCATGTCAGCAAAACCAGTTATTCTACTTACCGTGGATTCTATACGACCTCTATACATTCTTGGGGCACATATATTGTAATTCATATTAACTTTAACCAAGTTAGAAGTAGGTCGAGTCATGTTTTCAGATAAACTCCAACTTAACATTTTGTTATGGCCAACTATTTTAGCTCCACTATATAATACTTCTATTGATCTACTAACTCTTTCAAATCCGTCATTTGGAGGAGGCATAAAAGTGTCAGGTTTTTCTAACGCTTTTTCTAAACCACTTGGTGTTTGTTTAATTTTAAATACTTGATCTTGGTATGTTTTATATTCAAAATATAACACTTGTATAGCGTTTTCATCATATCTACCATTCCAACCTGGAGTATAATCGCTGTTACCAGGGTACTTTTCTATTTCCTCTAATTCAGCATCTGTTAAATTTGGAAATTGCTTTTTTAAATCAGCTAAACTAATAAATTTAATTTCACCAGCATACCATAAATCTTCAAAGTTAGGATCTTCAGTGTAAGAATATATTAATCTAGCAGGGTCAACATAGTCAACAACAATACCTTCAGACTTATTCCACGATGTTTTAACAGCTGCAATACCTAAAACTGTTAAGTCATGATTTATTCTTGTTTCAGTTAAATCATATTTATTTTTAGCTAAAACATTATTTATTAATTCTTCTTCAGCAACTTCTATAGATTGTTTGTAGTCTAACTGCATGTGAACTTCTAGTTCGCTAGTATCTTGAGGAGCTTTTTCTCTATCTTTCATAGAGAATAAATTCATACCAGTAGCTTGTTGCACTTTACTTAAAAAAGTTTCTGCATTTATGTCTCTTAATAATCCTTGAGCATATCTAGTTCTTTTATTTATAGACTCTGGATCTTGAGCATAAGCGTTTATTTCATAGCCTCTTTGAGATATTCCATTTACTAATATATCTACAAATTTTGGTATTATAGGAACAGGTTTCCAGTCTAGATTTAAATAAGATAAATCTCCATCAATAGACATTTCGTCTTTGTATTTTTTTATAGACTGTTCTCCTCTAGCGTATAACCTTCTAGTGTGAAAATCATTAAAATAAGTTGAAAATCTATTATTAGTCCTTCCAGCGGCGAACCACTCACCTTCTATAGCTCTGCCCACTTGCAAGCCATATTCAAATGATGATTTTACTTCCTCAGAAACTACTTGATCTGGAAACGAACTTGTACTATTAGTATAAATCATTTATTTTATTATTTTTGAAACAGTTCCTTCATTGTTATATTTTTTAAAACCTAAAGGTATAGATTTTAATTTTCTATCTGCGATTGGTTTATATTTATTTTTATTGCAAGCCATTATAGCTAAACCTGAACTTATTGTAGCATCATGTTTAGTTCTATTATTAATATTAAACTTAGCCCAATCTTCTAATGTTTTTTGAAAATACATATCACCGTATTCATCATTTAATAATCCAACATAATCCTCTATATAAGATTCTATTGCAGCTGCATGTGCTTGCTTAATATCCTCGCTTGAATTAGGTATTCCACCTATTTCTTTTTCAGTTGTAGAAAGTTTATTCCAGATTTTATCAGGCCTGTTTATTGAAAAACCTCTATAACCTCTTCTTTTGAAATAATACAACAATCTTGGTTTATTATTTTCTGCTAATATTGGCATTCCATAAAATACACAAGCCATAAGCACATCTTCAAAAAATATTTCAGCTGTAGCAGGTCTTGATATATATTCTAAAAAGAAATGATTAGGTGGTGCATCTTCCATAGAAAACTTGGTTAAACCATGTAACGCTCCATTAGATCCTTTACCATCTACTGTTCCTGATATATCATAACTATCGCAACCAAAAGCACCTATATGCTCATTACCTGGATATTTAATTCCATTTTTTACATAAACTCTATTTTGTAGTCCCTTAGGAGGTGTCCACGATATTAAAAATCTACCATTTTTATTAGGATAAAAAACTACAGAAGTATCTTTTATACCATCAACCCACTGAAAACTACCTTGAGTAGTAGAAGCTGCATTGTTTAATTCTTCGTTATAATCTATTTGTTGATATATTTTAGTTAAATTAAACAAACTTTGTTTAGACTCGTCTCTAAAAGCGTGTTGTTCAGTTCTTGGAAACTGTCTATAATATTCGTTTAAGCTGTCTTGATCGCTTTTAAGTCCGTCAACTTCGTTTTCCCAATGTTCAATAACTCCTGTTGTAATTTCATAACCATCAACTCCTTTGACTGGATTTTTACCTCCAATGAAGACAGGTAATCCATAAGTATCGATGAATCCCTCGTAGTTCCATTCCATAGGAATGAACAAGCTATAGAGTCCAGAAGATGTTTGTCCGTTTCTATTTCTTTTAGTAACGTCTGAATTGTAGTATAGTTTTTTAAAATTGTCTCCACCTTTGTCTAAAGCATTTGAAGTAGAGCCCATCATACATTTACCTACGATTCTAGAACCAAGACGTAATGTAGTTTTTGTAACTCTCCAGTTGTTTAATATATTGTCAGGTCTTTCCCATTTACCACTTTCATCATGAGCTAATAATTTTAGCTTTTCACCATCATAAGAGTTATCACCAGTATTTTTCCAGTCAATAGTTGTATCAAGTCCGTCTAGTTCTCTAAGCTGTTCATTCGACTCAAGCTTTCTTCTAGTAAGTTTAGATGCTGGAACTCTATAAGCCAATTCAGTTTTTGGCCGGTCCATACCATCTTGAATGGGTTTAAAAAAGAACGGGTAGTTAACTGATATGGGTACAACTTTATCCGTAAACATTTTTTTGGCATCTGCACCAGACTTGGACAATATACCGAATCTTGAGTCGGAAGATATTGTAGCTTGGTTAACAAGTTCTGCACTTGACATAAAAGAGAATCCAGATCGTCTGTTTTTGAGGTAACACATTCCGTAGCACCTTGCATCTGCTTTACATGCTTCCCAAAATATAAAAAAGAGTCTGTTTGCTTCTCTATAGTCTGGTGCTCCAATATCAATTTTTGACCATTGCAAGTACATGTAATGAGTACCAGTAATGTAAGTAACCAAGCCGTTATTGTAAAACCAATAACCATTTTCTCTTTTCTCGAATTCTTTGTCGATATAGTCATACCATTTTTCTTTAAAATCTGATGGGTATTCCTCCCAATCAAACCTTGATTTAATTCTATTTAATTCTTTTGGGTACTCTTGTTTTTCCCAGTATTGTTCAATTTTCTTTTCGCTTCGTTTATACGGTTCATCTGCTGCTGGTAAAGCAATCCTGAGATTTTGTATTTCAATGATTTGTCCAATTTTACCTGTTTTGCTTATTACTATAAAATCATAATCAGAATTATAACCATAATCCCATTTTTTAAACCTATTGTTTTTAGCTAATATCTTAGGATTTACAACGTCCTTAATTTCTCTCCAAAGAGTTTGTTCGTAACTCACTTACTTCTCCCTTCTGCAAAACCTCTAAAAGTTTTTTGTTCTTTAACTTCTTTAGGTTTTTCGTTTAGCATATCTTCTTCTTGCTGAATACGAGTAAGTATTTCAAAAGCATCAAATATAGCTAGCTTTTTAGTAGCGGCAGCATTCTTTAATCTATCAGCGCTTACATCATCGTCTGAGTCTACGATCTTTTCTTTTGCTACCTTGATAAGTTCCTCAACTGCTTTTTGCCCAGCTTGGATTATTTTCTTCTTCGTTTCCTTGGTATTCATGCGTTAAGGCTATATCATTTGATTTCATACAATAAAGTCGTTCACCTTCTATAATAAACTCAAACTCAGAGTTAGGGGTGAATGTAATAAGTGTTCCAGGAGTGATTCCTACGGCTTCTAAGGCATTATTAGTATATTTCACTATACCAACATTAGGTTGCTCTTTCCTGTTCTCTAATAAGTTTTGGTTTTTAAGTGGTTTTACAAAGCAGTAATCTAAATGTGGTTTTAAATTATACATATAGATTTGCCCTGGTGAAACAAAATAAAGATCATCTTTAAAGTGAGTTGAACTATTACGTTCATTTCCCTTTTGATCATACCATCTTCTAAATACATTGTGATGGATGTATAATTCATCTCCTATATTTATTTTAGTAGTATAAGCTGCAGGAGTTGAAACTACTACAGCTTTTTTACTAATAAATCTATGGTTTTCAATGCTAGTATTGATAATAAGGTTATTACCATCAACTCTTCGTATATTGTCATACCTGTCATCATGTGGCTTAACAATAAAGCTATATAAGCTCTTCATTAATACTTAAGATCGTACTCTACAGATATTGACATATTAGCATTAAACTTTTTCCAAGGCAAGATTTCATTGTTTTTAGTTATATAAATATTATACGACTGATCCTTGTCTTCAAAAAGA
>Ga0209645_1001681_pt1 | contig 10886 bp, 16 predicted proteins | sample ETNvirenome_6_30_FD_184070 | JGI IMG/M metagenome (GOLD analysis project Ga0209645, IMG submission 184070) | Marine viral communities from the Pacific Ocean - ETNP_6_30 (SPAdes) (version 2) | ecosystem: Environmental > Aquatic > Marine > Oceanic | place: Pacific Ocean | collected 2013-06-19
TTGAATTTAACAAAATTCTGTTTTGGTCCTATTATGCAAAGTATCCCATCGCTAAGAGGAGAGGGGTCACATGGCTCTGGCAAAAGCGACTCATAAACCTACACTCGATGTCGTCGCAAATCCGCGCAAAGAAAAATCCATCACGCCGAAACAAGAAGAATTTGCACGACTCTATGTCTGTGAGGATATTTCTCAGACTGAGGCAGCAGTCCGCGCTGGATATTCTGTGAAGTCTGCCCATGCTATTGCCTCACAACTACTCAACGGGCAGCGGTATCCCCATGTCGTGGAGAGGATCCGTGAACTAAAGCAAGAGCTGGCTCGTAAATATGAGGTGAGCTTTGAAGGTCACGTCAAAAAACTTGCGGAGATCCGGGACGCTGCCATGACGGGAGGAAATTTTGCTGCTGCCGTCGCTGCTGAAAAATCTAGAGGACAAGCTGCCGGGATCTATATAGATCGTAAAGAAATCCTCCACGGGAAGATTGACCAGATGAGCCGCGATGAAGTCATGCGAGAAATCAAAAAGATTCAGCAAGAGTTTCCCGCGTTAGCCGTCGTCGCAGACGGCAATATGATTATTGAGCATGAAGATAGCGACAAATAAAGAGTTATCGCTTTTACTCAACTATGGCATAGTATAATTGTAACAACAGTCAAAGAAAGGACACGTTACGATGAACTACTTTGAACAAACCCGAGACGCAGTGTTGCACCACTGGGTTGACTATCACGCAATACAGCCAGCACACCTTGAGGTCACTGATGACAAGGTGTTATGTTGCCTAGATGATTTGAGGCAAATAAGCATAGTTGGTTTTGAGCATGAGACGCACGTCACCATTACAAACACTAACAATGATGACTGCAAGGTTGACTGCACCTACGCAACTACCGTTGCCGAGGATGCCCACCTGTTTGAGCTCAAGCAGTTTTTGCGTGACTACTAAAACACAAAAAGCGAGGACGCCTATTACGGGCGTCCCAACGCTTGTGCAAGTAAAAGGACGCGAGACGCTCCGGGATTTGCACTACATCAAGGAAGTCATGGAGTCACAAACTGGGCTGCGTGTCAGCTACCAAAATGTGATAAATCTTTTAATCAACAGTTACCTCAAAGAGCGGTAACCTAACCTGACGGCAAGTGAGCATAAAAGACTTATCGCTTGCCGTCACTTGTATTACCTTATAATTATTGCAACGCTCGCAGAAAGGAGCTCACAATGAAGATGCCTAAAGATCTCACTTATGTGTTTAACGAGGGACGTTCACAAACAGTCCTGCGTTACGCACCCATCAACGCAGCTTGGATGGTTTTCCGTGAGGATGGCCTTACCACTCCCAAGCGCATCTCCGGTAACATACGCATCCACAACAGTTATGACGAGGCCAAGCGCGATTACGACAACCGCGTGGATACCATACAAGAGATGGAGGCTCTTAACGTAGATGAGCTTGATGAAGATAGCTATGGCCCATATGACGAAGCCATGTGGCACAACGAGGCGATGATAGAGCGAGGGAGGCAGCAATGACACAGTTAGGTGAGTGGACTAAACGTCTCGGCCAGCAGCATTGGCAGATACGCGGCGAGCCGACTACCTTGTGTGGGATGCCGATGCTCGGTAACAACTACGCCAGACACTTAACTGATGAGGACAAAACGCCTTGTCCCCAGTGCCAAAACCAGATCCAGATGTTTAGGTTGGATGAACATGAGTGATATGCGCTACATCGTGCGGGATACCCAGACAGGCGAGAGGTTTGTCTGGGATCTCACTCAGGTCTTGGAAGAAATAAACCGAGACAGGTCAGCAGACTGGACACCCTACACCAAGGATGATTGGAACCAAGGATGGGACAACTTCGTTGATAACCTCGAGATTATCGGGTTTATGCGTAAGTCTGTAGCCGATAGCATTTATAGCTGATGAGTAAGCCAGAGTCCACGCTGTGGAAAAATCTCCGTGAGGGAACTAAGGAGCTAGGCGTGTTTTGGACGCGCCTAGAGTCTTGGTCTAGTCCTGGAGTACCTGACTTGCACGGCATACTTGACGGTCATGCTTTTTGGCTTGAGCTGAAGGTCCACAGGTTAAACTCATTAAACAAGATTGCGCTTCGTCCTCATCAAATTGCTTGGCAGATAAGATATAGCGGACAATCTGGTAATGTCTGGAACTTGGTTGGTCATCCTTCTTCCCGAACTATAAATATATTTCATGGTTCAAGAGCCATGGAGATAGCAGGACAGACAGAGAAAGACGGACCATTGTCCCCTGACTGGAGCTCAGGGATTCCTTACGATTGGGCGGGTGCCATCAATCATATTCTATCATCCTCGTCTCCCATCACAAGGGAGGACGAAGTCTAGTTTTGTCGTCAATCATCCTCTGTCCAGAGTCAACTCATCAATCTTCCTCAATCATTGTCGCCTGACGATTTACGAGGATTCGCAAACCCGATGATGATAGATGATGACGCCGATGTTTTTTGACAATTAAAGACTTGTCAATAAAAGTCCTAGGTGCTACTCTATATTCATAAGCAATGGTGCTTATAGAGATGTCGTAGAAAGGACATGTCATGACTGCTAAGAAATCTGTTAAAAAGTCCACCGCAACTAAAGTCGTAAATGAGAAAGTTCTCGTTGTCACCGACAAAGAAATCTCATATGACGAGATTTGGCAGTGGGTCCAGGAAAACGCTGGCGGTAACGAGGCGAACGTCCACATAGCCATTTGTGAGAACGTTGATATGGGGTCGGCCCAACCTGTCCCATTTGGTTATGGTGGCAAGACGGGAGGCGTCCGGCAACAAATCCAAGACTGGATATTGTATGGTGTAGACGGCGATACGTCGTTAAAAGCCTTTCTCAATAAGGCAGCACCATTAGGACACTCGCGCAAAAAGCCAGTCTGCCTACATGCTTTGATGCACGGTGGATACTCCCCGTCCAGCAAATACTGGATGACCCCGTTTATCAAGTTGGTGGTCCAGGGATACGTTGAGCATCGGGGCTAACAATCGGGGGGACGTCTACGGGCGTCCCCTTTCACCGAGGACCATCGTTGAGGAGGAGGGATGATGACTCCCATCCCTGAGGAAGACCGATATATATAGGCCTTAGTCTATATATATCAATCAATATCTTTCTAGATGTATCATCGGTCGTCATCAATCATCATCGCGCAGCGCGACGATTTTAGAGGATTTTGGCGAACAAAATAGGATTGGTCAGGAATGTTCTGAACTGCCACAGAAATAGCAACGCAAACAAAGGAGCAGCGCGATGTGGATATTGATACTGATGCTAATATGTCTTGGCATTTTCTCGTTTATAAAAAAATAAAAAAATGCATTTTAGGGGTTGTTATTGACTTTTAGGTATGCATAATAAAAATTGTAAGCAATAACGCTTACCTGCATTACAGCAAAGAAAGGCTTGTAAAATGCAAAACGCTAAAAAGGGTAAGGCCACCCAAAAGGCCACAGTTAAGCCAGCCACTGTTAAGGCTGCTACGTTGCAGCACACTGGCAACGAGTTAACCTACGCTTGCATATGGCAGTTTGTGCAGCAGCACGCAGGCGGCAACTTGCACAACGTGCAGGTTGTGCCACTGGCAAACGTGCAGCTTGACCAGCCGCAGCCTGTGCCGTTTGGCTTTAACGGCAAGGCTGGCGGGGTACGCGCCACAATACAGGGCTGGCTTATTAATGGTGTTAATGGCAATAACAGCCTTGCCGCAATACTGGCAGCAGCCAAGCCACTAGGCCACAGCAGCAAAAAACCAATTTGCTTGCTGGCTTTGCTTAACGGCGGGTACAGCCCTAGCAGCGCGGTATGGGGTACCGGCTACGTTAAACTGGTAGCGCAGCCCCAGCCTACCAAGTAACCACAGCGCGGGGGTGCTAGGGTACCCCCGCCACCTTGGCCCCGCCTAGCGCGGGGCTTTTTTTGTGGCCCCCGCGAGACCGTCCCCTTGGCTGTACCTCGGTGTATAGCCAAGTTTTGGACAAATCGTGTGATAACAAAAAAGTTTCAGGATATTGACTTTGCTCGACTAAAAACCGAGACGACGTACCCCTGTTCATGCTGAAACGTCATAGGTTCATTGCCCTTGAAAAATTTTCGATATATTTATAAATTATCGCTTTTATTGAGGAACCTTGGTTTATGGACATTCAGTTAGTCCCTGAAGAGCAATTAAAGAAGTACGCCCATTTATTAGATCGTGCCAAAGAGATTAGCCAAGCAGAGGCCAGCCAGAATGATTTTATGGAGTATGTAAAAACGGTTTGGCCTGAGTTTATAAATGGCCGCCACCATAAGATTATGGCTGAGAAGTTTAACCGCATAGCTAGTGGAGAGTTAAAGCGGTTAATTGTGAATATGCCCCCGCGCCATACTAAAAGTGAGTTTGGCAGTTATTTATTGCCGAGTTGGTTAATGGGTAAAAACCCGCGTTTAAAGATAATGCAGACAACGCACACGGCTGAGTTGGCTTTTAGGTTTGGCCGTAAGGTGCGTAATTTGATGAACTCTGCGGAATATACTAAGGTTTTTAGTGGAGTAGAGTTACGCGCTGACAGCCAAGCTGCTGGCCGATGGGAGACCAGTAAGGGTGGAGAGTATTTTGCGGCTGGTGTAGGTGGTGCGGTGACGGGTCGTGGAGCGGATTTGCTGATTATTGATGACCCCCACAGTGAACAAGACGCACTTAGCCCCACTGCATTAGAACATGCTTATGAATGGTATACATCAGGGCCGCGCCAGCGTTTGCAGCCGGGAGGTGCGATTGTAATAATTATGACCCGTTGGGCAGAGAATGATTTAACGGGCAAATTGATAAAGCAGCAGGGTAGAGATATACTGGCAGATAAGTGGGAAGTAGTAGAGTTCCCTGCTTTGATGCCTGAGAGTGATGACCCCCTTTGGCCTGAGTTTTGGAAAAAGGAAGATTTGCTTTCTGTTAAGGGAAGTTTGTCAGTAGGTAAGTGGGAAGCTCAATGGCAGCAGAACCCTACTGGCGATGTTGCTGCTATATTGAAGCGTGATTGGTGGCAGGTGTGGCAGAAAGAAGATGTGCCTACTTTAGATTATGTAATGCAGTCTTACGATACAGCGTTTAGTAAGAAGGAGACTGCCGATTACAGTGCGATTACCACATGGGGTGTTTTCCAGCCGGAGGAAGGTGGCCCACCAAACATTATTCTAGTTGATGCAAAGCGTGGTAGATGGGACTTCCCTGATTTGCGGCGGTTAGCTTTAGAGGAATATAATTATTGGGAACCCGAATGTGTGTTGATTGAGGCTAAGGCTAGTGGTATGCCCCTTACTCAAGAGTTACGCAATATGGGTATACCAGTGATGAATTATACGCCGAGCAGAGGTAACGATAAATTCACAAGAGTCAACTCTATTGCGCCATTGTTTGAAAGTGGTTTAGTATGGGCTCCGGATACACGTTGGGCAGAAGAAGTCGTAGAAGAGTGTGCGGCGTTTCCTGCGGGAGAGCACGACGATTACGTTGACACAGTTACCCAAGCCTTACGCAGATTTAGAGAGGGTGGATTTATACAGCACCCTGAAGATTACGAAGAAGATGAAGCTATCCCTGTGCAAAGGATATATTACTGATGGCAACAAACCCGCGCCCGAGTAACATTGACCGTTCTTTAATTCAAGCCCCTGATGATACGTTTAGTGGTGTAGAGGATGACCTGCTTGAGAAAGAAGCAGATTTTTTAGAAATCACAGTCGAGCCGTCTGACGAAGGTGGCGTGGAAGTTGTATTTGGTGATGATAGCCCGATGGGCGAAGAGCCAGATGATTTTTATGGCAATCTGGTAGAATCATTAAGTGATGATACGTTAGCTGATATTGCTAGTTATGTTACCCAAAGTGTAGATGATGATAAGACTAGCCGTGATGAGTGGGTAGAAACTTATACAAACGGTTTAGAATTACTTGGTTTGAAGTATGAGAACCGTACTGAGCCGTTTGATGGTGCTACTGGTGTTATCCACCCCATATTAAATGAAGCTGTAACGCAGTTTCAAGCTGGCGCGTATAAAGAAATGTTGCCCAGTGGTGGACCAGTGCGCGGAAATATCGTAGGAGAATCTAACCCAGAAATAGAAGCACAGGCAAAACGCGTCCAAGATTACATGAATTATCAAATTATGTATGAGATGGAAGAGTATGAGCCAGAGTATGACCAGATGTTGTACTATTTGGGTTTGAGTGGCAGTGCTTTCAAGAAAATTTATCGTGATGATGTGCTTGGTAGGCCGGTTAGTAAGTTTGTACCGGCTGAAGATATTGTTGCACCGTACACGGCAACTGATTTGGCATCAGCAGAACGGGTGACACATATCATTCGAATGTCAAAAAATGAGCTGCGAAAGCTCCAAGTAGGCGGTTTTTACCGTGATTTAGAAATAGATAGCGATAGCACTAGCCAAACTGATGAAGTTCGTGACGCATATGATGAATTATCGGGTCGTGAAGCGGCTGGCGACAGCGAAGAGGTAACTTTGTATGAGTGCCATTGCTATCTAGACCTTGAAGAATACCCAGATGTGGGCGAAGATAATGAAGAAACAGGCATAAAACTGCCTTATATTGCTACAGTGAGCGCAGATAGTGATGAAGTTTTGTCCGTGCGGCGAAATTTTGCTCAAGATGACAAAATGAAGAAGAAAATACCTCATTTTGTTCAATATAAGTTCACTCCAGGACTTGGTTTTTACGGTTTTGGCTTAATCCACTTGCTCGGAAACCTGAGTAGAACAGCTACGGCTAATTTACGACAGCTTATTGACTCTGGAACGCTGAGTAATATGCCAGCAGGGTTTAAAGCTCGCGGTTTGCGGATTGCCGATGAACAAATGCCTCTCCATCCGGGAGAATTTAGGGATATTGACATTCCTGGAGGTGATATTCGCTCAAGTTTGATGGCTTTGCCGTATAAAGAGCCTTCTGGCACGTTATTTCAGCTTATGGGTTTTGTGATTGAGTCTGCTCAGCGATTTATTGGCACTACAGATATTGGTGTTGGTGATGGCAGACAAGAAATGCCGGTAGGTACTACCATTGCGCTACTAGAGCGTGGCGCAAAAATCATAAGTGCAGTGCATAAAAGGTTGCATACGAGCCTGAAACAAGAATTAAAGATGCTTGCGCGGCTTTTTGCCGAAGATCCTACCCCATATCCGTACGAAGTGCGCCCTGATGTGCAGATAAAAGCCAGTGATTTTGATGCGCGGGTAGATATTATTCCAGTAAGTGACCCAAACATCTTTAGTATGTCACAAAGGGTGGTTTTGGCACAAGAACAGCTCAAGTTAGCTACCGCAGCACCTGAGATGCACAATTTGCGTGAGGCGTACCGCCGAGTATACGAAGCGTTAGGCGTAGATAATGTTGAGCAGGTGCTTAAACCAGAGCCACAACCACAGCCGATGGACCCTGCTGCCGAAAACCAGTTTGCTAGTCAGGCGGCTGGTGGGCAAGGCAAGATGAAAGCGTTCCCTGACCAAGATCATGACGCCCACATTGCTGTGCATCTAGCTTACATGAAGTCTCGGGTAGCGCAAATGCAGCCTCCGATAATGTTGACACTAGAAAAACATATTTACGAGCACATCGGTATGAAGGCGCAGGTTGCTCACCAGCAACAGATGGCTTCTAACCCACAAATGCAACAGCAGCCACCTGAGGCACAAGCGGCAGCTATTGCACAAATCCAAGCGCAGCTTATGGCAGAGTTCCAGCAACAGCAGCCACCACAGCCGCAGAGTGACCCGCTGGTTGAGATTAAGAAGCAAGAGTTGGCGTTGCGCGAGCGTGAGATGCAAATGGACAACCAGACTGACCAACAAAAACTTCAGCTTGATGCACAAGCTCGCCAAGAAAATTCTGACATTGCCCGTGAGCGTATAGCTTCTACAGAGGATATTGCCAATATGCGAGCGCAGATTGCTCTTCAACGGCAGCAGCAAAACCAAAACAGAGGCCAATAATGGGCAGAAGAGATGGTCCAGGAAGCGCAGGGTTTGGAGCAGAGGCTTCTAGTTATGCTGGGGGTTATGAGCAAGAAGCGTTTGGTAGCCCCCCTGACCCTGCCCCCGCCCCACCACCTAGTCGCGGAGGCACTGGAGTAGGACGGCAAGATGGTCCAGGAAGCCGCACAGAAGGCAACCAGCTAAAAGGTATTGACGCGCTTGTAGAAAAAATCAATCAAGATATTGATGCTGGCGTGAATGTTTTTGCTGATAGTTACACAAACAAAAATGCCAGAGATATTTTGTCGAATGTTTATGGTGATAAACAAGAAACGTTCGGCATAGCCTCACCGAGTGTAGCTGATAAAGCACTCAAAGCGATAGGGTATGATACTTCTAAACCGTTTTTAACGAATGTTTATGATAATGTGGTTCCGGGAAGAAATACCCCATTAGGGATATTAAGTGCTGTACCAACGGTTCTTGGTGCTCCTAAAGCTGCACAATTAGCAGTGACTATTGGCAATCGTCTTGCTGGAAGTTCACAGCCAAAACCAGAGCCAAAAAAACCCACCGTCATGGAACCTTCTGTACCAAAAATCCGTTCCAGTGGGCGTCAAGATTACCAAGGCGCACCAATAATACCTGAGATAAGATTTGAACCAGATACGGTTTCACCGAGTGGTTTTACTAGAATAGCAGCAAGACCAACATCTGTTCCTCCTGATTATGCCGCAGAGACTGATGCAGAGTTTGATGCTCGTATGGATAGGATGTTTGGGGAGCAGTATGAGCGCGATAAAGCAAGAGATCTTAATCGTGCCAAGATAGATAATTATCTGCAGAGTCAATCAGATGTTGGGGTGTTTACTCCACCCACGCAATCAGTTTTTAAAGGTGTTGATACAAGGCCACTTATTACTATGTTTGGCGACAACCCGATGCCGGAAAGAGTGGGCGATAAGCCTATGGGTGGGTTTGCTGACCCGCTTACCGACAAAACTTTATTTGATCTTTACAATGAGCGGATGCTGCGTTCGCAACCACCCAAAATAGGTATCTAAGGAGACTAAAATGTCAGAACGAGTAGCACAACTTAAAGACCAACTCAATGATGCCATTGCCGCTGGCGATGATGATAAGGTAAAAGAAATAGAACAAATGATGTTCCTCGAGTTTGGCTATGATTCCAAAACTGGTAGGAAAAAGAAGGCAGGAGGTGGCCGAATGAAAATGCAAAAAGGTGGGTTTCCTGACCTTACAGGCGATGGCAAAGTTACTCGGGCAGATATCCTTAAAGGTAGGGGCGTCAAGCTCGCCTCAGGCGGCGAAGCTGTCATGGATGCTACCAGCAACCGAGCTACAAATGCTGGCATCTCACGGGGAGGGAGAAGCGCATTACGGGGGACTAAGTTCAGAGGTGTTAGGTGATAACTGTTGAACAGTTCCTAAAGTGGAAGGTTCTGCCACGTTTTATGATGTTGGTAAGCACCGCTATGTCTTGGCGGTGTGCTGAATGGTTTATGTCTTTACCACAGCCGACAGCCGCGCAATCTGCGTTTGTTTCAGTGGTTATGGGCGTAATGACTGGCGTTTTTGGAATATGGATGGGGCATGAACACAAAGGCGAGTAGACATGACCGTGGATGTGTTTTTGTTACTTGTGTATTTAGGCACAGGTGAGTTCCGCAAACTAGAGTCTGGGAATATGTACTGGAGATCAATCAGAGATTGTAATTGGTATGCGAGTCAATTAGTAAAGCGGTATGGTAATTATAGATCTCTGATGTATATTGACCCAAAAGATAGGGTTACAGCTTATTGTGTACCCCGCACGGTAGATCCCGAAACAGTTAGGATATATGACAGATGATCCAAGCATTAATCGGCCCTGTTACAGGGCTGCTAGATAAGTTTGTTGAGGACAAAGATCAGAAAGCGAAGTTAGCTCATGAAATTGCTACAATGGCTGAAAAACACGCACATGAGTCAGCAATGGCTCAAGTGGAAGTTAATAAAGCAGAAGCTCAGCACAGAAGTATATTCGTTGCGGGTTGGAGACCTTTTATCGGCTGGACTTGTGGTGTTGCTCTTGCTTATCATTTTATCCTACACCCGATAGTGGTGTTCGCAATGATGACTTTCCCTGCGATACCTATTACACCAGAACAACTCCCTGAGTTTGATATGGGTAGTTTGCTTACAGTTTTGATGGGTATGTTGGGCCTTGGCGGTATGCGGACTTTTGAGAAAGCGAAAGGGTTAACAAAATGAGTTTGTACAGAAACATACACAACCGGAGAAAAAGCGGTAAGCGTATGCGGAAACCCGGAGAAAAAGGCGCACCAAGCGCAGCAGATTTTAAAGCCGCTGCACGAACTGCTAAAAAACGCGGTGGCGCGGCGAGTAAGAGGAAAAAATGAATAAAGATAAATTGCGTGAAGAACTTGCAGAGGATGAGGGCTGCAAGTTTGAAGTGTATCTCGATCATTTGGGGTTGCCGACGTTTGGCATCGGTCACCTTGTAGTACAACAAGACCCAGAGTATGGTCAGGCTGTTGGCACCCCTGTTGATGAAGAACGGGTAAGACAAGTATTTAGCCTTGATATCGCTTCTACATTGGATGAGTGTAAAGTTTTGTACTCTGACTTTGATGAGCTGCCAGAGGAATGCCAACTTATCATCGCCAACATGATGTTCAACATGGGTAGGCCTCGCCTTTCTAAATTTAAGGGTATGAAGGCTGGTGTAGACGCACGAGATTGGAATCGTGCTGCTGACGAGATGGTTGACAGCCGTTGGCATGATCAAGTGCCAAATAGGGCAAAACGCCTCGTAAAACGCATGAGAGCGTTGAATGATGGCGAATGACCTTTAC
>Ga0209645_1001682_pt1 | contig 10886 bp, 11 predicted proteins | sample ETNvirenome_6_30_FD_184070 | JGI IMG/M metagenome (GOLD analysis project Ga0209645, IMG submission 184070) | Marine viral communities from the Pacific Ocean - ETNP_6_30 (SPAdes) (version 2) | ecosystem: Environmental > Aquatic > Marine > Oceanic | place: Pacific Ocean | collected 2013-06-19
GATGGTTCAAAGTCTATAAATAGTTTAACTACATCGTAGTTAGTTTCAATAGTTAAAAGCTCTTTTAATATGTTCCTTATTTTTTCTTCTTGTAATACCAATATAAAAATATTTTGTAATGATAACTTTTTGCCTTTCAATTGAGAGCAAAAAGTACAAAAACAAAGAAGTAAATGCTCGGTCTCATCTTTTATTAACGTACTAGAAGGTGCTTGATTTATATTATTGTTTAGCATTGGGTAAATTGTTTAGTTAAAGTTGCGAATTGCTCAGTTAACTTACCTCCTGCTGCAGCTGCATGGCCACCTCCATCACAAAGTTTTTTTGCTAATAAACTTACATCAACATCACAATTTTTATTTCTTCTAAAAGATACTGTTTTGGTTTTTGTATTAACTATAATACTAATATCAGCTTCGTATTTACTTAGTAAGAAATGAGCAAGCTCTCCTACAGCATAATCACCAAAAGTTGCTACTATATTATAATCTTTAATTTTTCCTTTAAAAATATTGTTGGTACTAATCTGCTCTTTAAATTTTTTAAAGAAGAGTTTTATAGAATTTTTTTGATGAGGATTAAATTCAGTTAACCCATTATAAAAGCTACTAATAAAATTTTCAGTTTTAGGAGCATTAAGATTGTAGTATATAGCATTTAACTTTAACGAGTCATTATTTGATTTATACCAATCATACTGACATATTAACTCAGTAAGATTTCTTTGTTCGTCAGTTAAGTTAAGATGTGTTTTAAATTTATCGCTAATCAAATCTACACAAGAAAAAAAGCTATCATCTATTATCACTTTAGATTTTTTGTATAAATTTTTATTTTTAAAGTGATTAGTATGTGTATCGATAATAACTGTATTTTTTCTATCAGCTAATTGTATTTGTTCTGTATTAAGATCTAAATCTACTATAAAGATTCTATCGTAATGATCAAGTGTTTGTTGAGCTCCTTTAAAGCGACCAGTAAAAGTTGACTCTGTGACATCATTTATACTAAATGTCTTACAGTCTTTATATAACCATCTTAATACAAGAGCTCCACCGGCTCCATGTAAATCGGTATCGGTCCATACTTGGATATTCACTGTTTATATTTACTATAAGTTCCTTATGTTGCAAGTCCAACTAAAGCGCTTAAAGTTTCGTTACCATCATCTTCAAACTCTATATCATCTGCTTCTTCAATAGATAAAGTACTATAGTCTATACGCATAGCTTGAGTAGTACCCCGAGGCCCATAACGATTTTTCATCATACCGAGTCTAATAATACCTAACTCTCTATCTTCTTCGTTTTGATATATAGATACAATAACGTCTGCAGTAGCAGCCAATCCAATAGATTCAGATATAGTAGCAAGATCGGGATTATCGGTATCAAAACCTGACCTATTTAACTGAGTAGCTGATATAATAGGACACTCAAATATATAACTCATAGCTCGAACTTGCTCAGTAACGTGCTTTATACGTTCATATGAATTATTACCCATAGTTGAATGCATTAAGTTAAGATAATCTAAAACTATAGCATCTAACTTAATACCCTTATCTTGAAACTTCTTTACAAAGCCTTTAAGTTGACTAGGAGTAATAGTAGAGGGAGGAAACTCTTTAATAAAGATCTTACCTTCTTCACTCTTAACTGCATCTCTAATAGTATGAGTATTACCAGCTAGTTCTTTCATAGGTATTTTAGTTACATTAGTACAAAGCCTACGAGCATATAATAACTCCGACATCTCTAAAGTTACTAATAAAACATTTTTACCTTGCTGAGCTATATTAGTAGCAACATTACCCAAAAAGATAGACTTACCAATATTAGTCTCACCAGCAAATACATATAAAGATTTACCTGCTTCAAGGAAACCACCACCTAAAGTTTCATCTAACCAGTCCCAAGTACTAGGTACATGCCTTTCAACAGAGTTTATATCATCAATTAAGAGATCAATATCGTTAAAGAGATCTAAACCTAAGTCAGTAACTAAATTAATGTTGCATGACTTTTCAAACTTATCTAATACTACAGAAGTATCAACTTTACCATTAGATACATCTTCAGCTACATTAAGCATAGTATGATATACAGCTTTCTCTTTTAAGAACTGCTCAGTATTATCATACAACTCATCATTATCTAAATCTTTATCTATATCATTAAACGATACTACCAATTCTTTGAAAGATTCCTTCTGCTCATCAGTTACTAAATGAGATTTAATCTCAGTAGTAGTAGGGAGCTTGTTACGCTTTTCAGAGAACTCTCTTATAATAGTAAAGATACTAGCTATCGATTTATTCTTAAAAAATTCAGGCTTTACAAAATCAGCAACAGAAGCGAGGTAAGTCCCATCAGTAAGAGACTTATAGATAAGGACATTTTCGAAATAGTCTAAGTCCAGTTTACTCACGTTTATATAATACTATACTTTATTTGCTTTTCCACTTATCTAAAAACCACTCTTGACCCTTACTAAACTCTTCAGTAAAGGAAGTTAACCCGGGAGAGTTATGAGTTATCATTATATCACCTACACCTACTTTAAAACCTGCTTTATGACATTGCATTGAATAATCTAAATCATAAAAATGCCATTTTGATGGACATGATTCATCAAATCGTATCTTCTTAAAAACTTTTCTTTTGATAGCCATTAATACACCATCAATAATAACTACTCTATGTGGATATGAACCAAAAGGCGTCATATGTTTTTCTTTTTCGTTACCATGAGCAACTGCTCCGTGTAAGTTTTTAGATCCAAAACCACCACCCATTAGATGCCATAGAGCTGGTGGCTTTAAATCGACTTCAGTTGTACCTGCACAACCAATAACGTCATATTTTTTGAATAACTTTTCTAATCTTTCATCTGTTAAGTTTTCCAAAATGACATCATCATGAACTAATACTAAATTTTGCACATTTTCTTGAATAGCAAAATCGATAGCTTTATTATATACCTTTTGTAAAGAGTCAGTATTGTTTTGCTTAAAAATAACTGATGAATTTTCTGATGTTTTCCATAGAAGTGTATCAGTATCTTTACCAGCAGTAGCTGAAAATATCATATTCTCTATCATATAAACGAAAAGGGTGAATCATGTTTAAACTCACAAACTTTATTCCATCTACGAGTTTTATTATTAAGTCTTACTATTACTCCTTCAGGTACTTCTTTAAGACCCTCGCCACCTAACGTAGAATAATCGCCGTTGTTATTGTAGTGCAGTAAAGAGCCTGAACGAGCTAAAAATACTTCATTAGTATCGCAAAAAATGATACTCAGAGCGTAAGTACCTGAAAGTTGTTCTAAAGTCTTCTTAATAATTTTCTTTGCATCAACTATAATCTTACCCTTTTTATGTTCTCGGTCAGTAAAGTATTCTAAGATTTGAACTATAACTTGTGTATCAACGATAGTATCTAAATTATACATCGTATTAAGTTTTTTATGATTAGTTAGTACTCCGTTATGAGATACTAACCAAGAAATAGTTTCAAACGGGTGAGATGTATCATAATTATAAGCTCTCATTGATGATGTAGGAGCTTGAACATGACCAAGATAATAATTAGTCTTAGGTTGATAAGTATACTTATCAAAATCTATATCACCTTTTTTCTTTCTTATAAACTGATCATCATCTGATAAACTTATAATACTACTAGCAAAATTACCTCTTTGTTTATTTGCTTCATAAAGAACCTCGAACATAGAAGTATTAAAAGATCCAAAAATAGCGCACATATAATATGTTAATATATGTTAAACGATAATCAATCTTCCCATGGAAACTTAAAGCCATCTTCCCACATATATGAGTTATCTACATATCTACTGCTAGGGCCATCAGGACCTTCTGCTCTAATACGTTCGCTTAATCTTCGCATTTGTAGTATCCATTGAGTGGGATCACTAATACTTTCTCTATTATCTTTATCTATACGCCAAAAGAAATCAATTGTTCCAAATCTCTTATCTTTAGCTAAACAATTGTCTGGATAATCAACTCCATCAATATTATACCACTTCTTTTTCTTTTTCTTAGTTTTTACAATGCCTAAGTTTTTAAGAGTCTTTCTACCTAAACCTTTTACTTTAAACAAGTCATCATTATTTCTAAAAGGTCTAAATCCCATTATTCTAGCTGCTGTAGTTCTACCAACACCGGGTACTTTACACAGCTCTCTCTTGTTCATCTTGTTAAAATCCTTATAATTCAGCTTCATAGGTATAAATATATTATATGAGTTCCTTTAATATTTACGATAATTATAACTCCTTTGATGATTTATTCAACAGAGCAGAGCTTTTAGAAGAAAAAGACTTTAAATCAATGGTAGGGTCTGCTAAGCTTCGACCTGAGTTCGCGAAATATAAAGCTGAAGATCCAAAGACAGGAGAGAAGGCAGCTCCAGGTGGGCTATCTAGGTTAGCAAATATATTATTTGTAACAGCATTAGGAGAAGCACATTTAGATATACTAGATCAGGAAACTAGTAATATTCTTAAAGGAGCGAAATATTCTACATCTTCTACTAGGATAGGGCAAGGTTTGCAAGAGTTAGCCCCTAAAGCGTTTGAAGAGCTTTTTAGAGAAAAAAATCCTAGGAGTGTAGAGGTATCAGAGTATGTTAATGACCCAGAGAAGTTAGAAGAATTAATAAAAGATACAGTAATAAATTATACGAGAAGAGATAGAGAATACATAAAGGATATAGAGCCTGAGGATATAGCTGACGCAGTTGAGGATGCAGTTGATGATATATCTGACGAAGTAAAAATAGCTCAAGGCTTAATGAGTAGTGGTGCTGATCAAGTAAAGTTAGATTTTGATGATGTAGATGTTAACATAGAGGGGTTAGAAAATAAGGATGAAGTTGCTGCTAAAATTGTAAAGTTAATTAATACTAAAGATAACTTAAAAGCTGTACCTACAGGGGTTGGTATTAATATAGAAGGACCGATTGGAATATTTGGTTCCCAAACTGGTATATCTGATATGCTGACAAAAATTATTACTAGTCATTTTCCAGATGTGAGTGAGAGTGAAGTTAAGGTTACTCTTAATACTAATGAAGAAGATTATGAAGAAGGCCCTAAGCCTGTGGAGCCTGTTAATGAGTATGAAGAAGATATTAATGATGCAGAAGAAGATGCTGAATATAAAGGAAAGTTTTCACCAAAATACGCTAAGAAAGTTGAAAAAGAGTTTGCAAAGCATGTAAGGTTAAGAAGTCCGGATGGAAAACTTGGGGTAAAGTTACCTCCTGGTAATAAAGGTGAAATTGAAGATTACAAGAAAAGAGGATACGTAGAAGATAATGAGTCTGATCCGGATGAGGCTCATCATTACCCGGGGTATGATCCGAATCGCCCACTCACTGCAGAACAGGAAAAGCGCAGACAAGAGGTGAACGCTGAGTTTAAAGAGTTTCTACGAACAAATCCTGAAATTGAAGATAATGAGTTTGATGACTTTGATATCGGACCACAGTCAGATGAAAACGTACCTGACGATTATGAAGAAGTTTTAAAAGCTATGGTCACTAAAGATAAAGAAGAATTTGCTAAAAATATGATTGAAGATGAAGAAGGAGGAATGAGGGTATTAGTCGCTTTTGCTCCGGAACATTCTCCAGAAGAGATGCAAGCTAATGTTGATCGCTATCTTGCAGCTGCTAAGAAGCTTGGTGTTAAAGCTAGAGCAGGTAAGATTGATGATGAGGTTGCTGAAGTATATGTTGACGCCGGTCCAGCAAGTAAAGAGATGAAACTGCTTGATGATTTACAACGTAATATGTTACAAGCTACTGGTTACTTTGGTGGAGACGAAAAACTCCGGGTAGAGAGTACTACTGCAGCTTATTTAACTGAGCAAAAGCAGAGTGATAAACGTAATAAGAAAACTGAAGTTAAAAATCAATCCTTTAAGGAAAGATATAAGCCTAAAACACATTGGCAGTTAGAAGAACTTAGACGTTACGGTCTTTAAGCACATTCTCTGCAATTATTCTCGTCATAGAGCTTATTCAACTTATCTTGTTGAATGTAAGTAATAGGATCTTTATAACCTGCGTCTACAAATCCCTTAACTCTCATACTACTTGATGGAGTAGTCGCATCTGCAATTAAATGATAACCTTTGCCGTTCTTTTCTACCTTACCATCTGAGTAACAAGTCCAAGTATCCTTAAATTTAACTCCGAGTCTAATACCTTCTTTAATAATATCAGCTTTAGACATTTCGAGTAAAGGAGCTTCAATGTTAATTCTATTCTCTCTATTAAGATCGGTTACTTTATTAACTGTATCAACAAACTCTTCACTACCATCCCAATAACCAGCTAATGAATCTACTTGTGCAGCACCATACCATACTGTATCTGCACCTACTCCTTCAGCATATGATGAGCAAATAGATAAAAACATTAAGTTACGAAACGGTACATACGAGACGGGTTGAGCATCACCTGCTATCTTACTAATATCAGGGTTATCAATATCAGGATTAGTAAGTGATGATGTAGGAGCTATGTCTTTAATATACTTTACATCGAGAACTTTATTAGTAACCTTCATATTCATCCAACTACTAAACTTAGTATTAAAGTTTTTTATCTGTTTATTGACACAAGCAAGTTCTCGTTTATGTCTTTGACCATAATCAAAGGTAAGAGTATGAATATGTTCGAAGCCTCTATCTTGTGCCATGTATAACAGCACAGATGAGTCCATTCCGCCGCTAAGAGTTAGTACTAGTTTCTTTTTCATTTATTAAATCATCTAATTCACCTACTTCATCAGGTGTATCTTCTTCTTTATTGCTATATGACCATTCCTTATTAATACGTTCTTCAACTTTAGGTAAAATAGTATCTTCCCAAAGCTTAGTATCCTTTCTCCAATTCTTATAATAACCTAACTTAGTACCATCTTCAAGCTGATAAGTAGCACCAGTCTGAATTACAGCACCAACACCAACAGCTAAGTCAACTAAACCATAATATCTATCAAGACCAGAAGAGAAAGAAAGATACATTTCACCTTCTAAGTACTGCTTAATAAATCTATTCTTACGAGTAAGAGCTCTAATAATAATACCAGAATACTTCTTTTGACCTACAGCTAATTCACCATCAACCGTCTTACCACCATCATCTTTCATAGGTTTACGAGCTAATTGCACAGTTACAGAAGGTAAATAGATGCAAGACTTACCACCAGGCATATTTTTTTCAATAGAAGGAAACAAAGCAGCAGGATCATCATAAACATGATTAGTACAAAGGATAGTAGTTTGAGTTACTGAACCTAAATTAGTACAAGTCTGCATTAACGTCTTCATAGCCCGGGCTTTAGTACCCATATCTGATGAAGTACTATCTTTACTCATACGAGTTAGTTCCAATTCTGATTGTAAGTTAGCAAGAGAGTCAATAGCTACAATAAATTTACCTTCAAGACCTTTCTCTTTAACAGAAGTAAGGAACTTATATAAAGAGTTTCTTGCTTGCTCAATACTAGTACAAGGAACATATTTTACTTTACTAATATCTAAACCAAGTCTTTCAGCTCCTTCGGGATCAATAGCATTTTCAGTATCAAAGATAACAGGTATAAGACCTTCTTCTTGAGCTTTAGCTAAAATCTTTTGAACGAATAATGACTTACCAGTCATGGACTCACCAGCTAACATAGTTACTCTACCTTTAGGAATACCACCATTAATTGAGCCAGAAATGATAGCATTCAGTACATATGATCCTGTATCAATCCACTCACCAACATGACTTAAAGTATTGTTATCAAGGTAAGTAGCGAAAGGGTTAACTTTATCGATAGCGTCTAAAGCACTAGTAATATCTTTATCCATATATATGATTATATGATATAAGTTTTAAATTTCAATAAAAAAAGCCTCGGAATATTCCGAGGCTTTTAGTCGAGTTTTATCTCTGTTAATTGTTAAACTGTGTATGTTTTAATATACTCTTCTTTCTTCCTACGAGGTACATCTACCTCAAGGACTCCATTAATATAAGTAAAGTTAATCTTATTAAGATCAAACTCTCTTCCAACTGAAAAGGATCTGTTGTAAGTTTGTTCCTTTTCACCATCGTGAGCCTTTACTTTACGCTTAGCTTTAATGTAAACTTCACGTTGATCAGAGTCTGTAGAAAGATCTAAATCTTCTTTATTGACTCCTGGTAGATCAATCTGAACGCTAAGTGCATTTTCGTCTTGAGAAAAACGAACTTGATCTCCTGTTTTATATACTTCTTCCAACTGGTGGAAGACTGGGGTCAGATTGAAAAAACCATCAAAGGCTCTTTCGATTTCTGCGATTGGGTTGTGTGTGTATTTAGTTAGTTTCATAGTAAAAATATTTATTACACAATATCCGTTTCCGCTACTACTTAAGTAGTAGCTGCAGTAGTAGCTTCGACAACTTCATCTTCTTCGTCATCAAAAAGCTTTACTACATCACCGGAAGTATCACCAGGTTGTGTAAGCGGAGGAGCTGGGTTGTTAATATTCTCGTACTGTTGAATAATACGCTCATCAAGTTGAACATCAGAGACACTAATTGATGTCTTATCGAACGTCCAATTGTTCTTTTCTTTATCTTTTAGGAACTCCATAAAGATATAAGGAAATGATTGTACTTGTAGCTGACCAGTTTGTTGATCAGGCTGTACGTGAATGATCACCGGGTTAAATAATGTAATACTATCTTTGGTTTCTTTTTTAACTTCACCAAGAACAGTTCTACCAATGTGATCAACAATAGTTTTAATTTCTGTGTCTGCCATGTCTTAATTATAATAGTTTAAATTAAAATGCAACTACTGGAAGCGGAGTGTATTTGCAACTTTTGTAGCTTCTTCTAGTGCTTCTTTACACTGCTTTGATAGATAAGTAGATTTATCTTGAGCGTGATTAAGTGTATCTCTCATAACGAAAATAGCCCTTCTAATTTTTTCTAATTCTTCGTTATTGTTTGTACCTGAACCATCATCTTTTCCAACAATAACATTTCTTAAAATAGCTAATGTTTCTAAAATACCGTTAATTTTACCTCTCTTAAAAGCTGGATGAGCTTTAGGTGTATTATCATCTTCAGGTCTATCTGTATATCCTCCGGGTTGTAATGCCATGAGTCTATTTAAGCGAAGAGGTCGAATAATTCAACTTGTACGTTTTCTGCAGGTTTACGAATCTTCCAACCTACACAATCATAAAAACGCTCAATACCTTGAAAGAGAATCTTTTCGAACATCTTATCGTAATCAATCTTAAAAATATCACCAAACTCTTTTGGATATTCATACTTAAACCCTATACTATCAAGACCATACTTATTAGGTTTTTCTACATACATATATCTAACCTTATCACCCGAGCTTAAATCTTCATACCTATTACCAGTATTAAGTTTATCTAATAGAAGATTATAGAAGTAAGCTGACTTAACATGTATGGGCATACTTTTTACAGTATTAAACTCATTACAAGCTACTGCGTACTTTTCATAACCTTTAACACCCATCACAAAAGCTAATTCTTCAGGAGTAAGACCTTTAAAAATATCATACGTCTCGTTCAATATCTTGTTAGTTTGAGATAGTGATTGAGTACTAAGCATAGTTTCAATTATCTTCTTAGCGTAAGGCTTTATCGCATTAGGCATAGTAGTACGCACTACTTCAACACCAGTATACTTAAATTTATTTTCTTTAATACCTTCATCATCTAAGATATGCATAACATATCGCTTCTTCTGTAGGAATACACCCACATCAGCAATACACTCACGCTTAAAGACAAATCGACTATCTACAGATAGGAGTGATTTCTTAGCCCAATCCTGTACACCTGCATTTAGATAGTCTTCAATCTCTTGAATTTTATCATGAGTATCTTGATGAACATCTTTACCATCTAAAAATTTTAAGCCCTTATTAACAAGAGGAGTAATAGATACGTAGGAAGAATCCGTATCGTTGTAAACAATACAACCTTCCAACTCTCTATCCGATATATCAGGTATTTCATTCCTTATAAACTCCTTTATCAATTCATTTGAATATTTAATGACAGCCTGCCCAGTTAGCGTAACCGAAGAAGCAATATCATCGTCTCCAATAGGAGCATTTTTATTACCCATATAACCATAACAAGAGTTAATAAGAATTTTTATAACCATCTGAGAGGTATTAAGTCTTTCAACTTCATACTTAGCCTCTATAAACTCAGGCGAATCCTTCTTAAGTTTTTTAAGTTTAGTTTTCGCATCGAAGAGTTCTTTCTTAATAACTACACGTTGATTATAATAGTATTCAAGAAACTCAGGAATAATACCCCTCTTCTTTTGAGTAAACAAAAACCCAGCTTTAGATAAAGCGCATTTTTCATCTTTAAGGAATTTAGCAAAAGCAGGTCTATCAAGTTCAAATAATTTACCACTAACATGCTGTATAATTACTTTTTTATCAGTAGTCTTTTCTACTTTACCTACTTTAGTTTCAGGCGAAGTATTCAAAGATATCATCACATTAGGGTATAGGGAGTTAGCATCAAATGAAACTATATGATTCTTAAATCCATTCTTAGGTTCAGCAACATAAGCACCAGGATTTTTACCAGTATCAGCATTACGTAAGAAAGTAGCGATAACCTCACCACGTTTTCTTGCTCTAATACACAGTGCGCCATTTATCACTTGAATAGTACCCATAGCACCTTCAAGAGTAGTCAACCCTACGTAAGACAACTTACGTAAAAGAGGAACGTATTGAAGTTTTTCTTCAAGTCTAACTAATAAGTTAACGTCTTGAATATTATAGTCGATAAACGTA
>Ga0209645_1001683_pt1 | contig 10885 bp, 20 predicted proteins | sample ETNvirenome_6_30_FD_184070 | JGI IMG/M metagenome (GOLD analysis project Ga0209645, IMG submission 184070) | Marine viral communities from the Pacific Ocean - ETNP_6_30 (SPAdes) (version 2) | ecosystem: Environmental > Aquatic > Marine > Oceanic | place: Pacific Ocean | collected 2013-06-19
ACGTTTTGATCAACAGACTGTTTGTCTTGACCCATAATGTAGCCCGCACCATAATTATAGTTATTACCCGGCATTTTGTCTACTCCTATTTTGACATTAATTCATCCATTTGGGTGGATGTGGCCCTTGTTTCTCGCTTCGGGCGAGTTATTTCTCTTACTTGACGGGAGAGTTCTCCCGGTGCAAGCCCCAACGGGCCTGAACGTTGTTCGGCAGTCGGTTCTGTTTGTCCCATGAATCTTACGACATCTTCAACGTCTCCCGTTGTGGGTAGGGGAGGATCAAGTGGACCTAAAAGAGCACGACCTCCTTCTTCTATAGATTGTAGACGACGAACGGTTCCTAAAACGGGACGACCTTCTTCAAAAGCCTTATCTGCGGCTTCTCCTTTTTCTATTGAAGCTGATACGCCCGCTGCAGTGCCAACAAAAGGAATTGCTTTTTTAACAGGCGGTGGGGTTTTATCGTACGCTGTTTTAAAAGCTGCTAGGACTCTATCTAGTGTGTCGCTTCGCGCCTGTTTTTCAGCGGCTTCGGTGGCAGCCCTTTTTTGTTCTTGAAGATTCCGACGTGCTTGATTTTTATTTTCTTGTTCTTGAACTTTTATACGGGTGGCTTCTTCACTAATAGAACCGCGATCAACAATAGCCTGTTGTCTTGCTGTTTCTGCCGCTTCTATGTCAGCACCTGCTTGTGCAGTTTGAGCTTCAATTTGAGTAGATGCTAGTTTACGGCGGTCTTCAATAAGTTGTTTTTCTTCGGGTGTCAATTCTCGTCGTTCACTTGGAGCAAGAATGTCGCCCTCTTCACGAACAATCGGAATAGCTTCATTGCTAAGTTCGATACGTTTGGCTGACACGTTTAAGGAAGCAGGTAGCTCATTAAGAGTTTCAAGACCTAAAACTTCACCATACATATTCTGCAAGGCACGTAGAGCAATGGTGGGACGTGCTTCTTCTCCTTGACGGAGAATACGAGATATATAATGTTCCGACGACATTTTAGCTACAGAATCTAGTGTCTGACTAGCAGAGGTGTGACCCATAATCGCACTTGCTTCTTGCGCGTACCCTAATTCCATAGCAATAATTGATGGAATAAGTTTACGGAAATCTGCCGCACCTTGAATTTCACGCCCCATCTCAGAAGCGTATGGTTTTAGCTGGTCCCGCAAACCGCCCGGAGCGTTGATTGCGGTTGTCATCTTACTAACAGTTGTATCGAAGATATTCGTTCTACCTTCTTGTTCTGCTAATTCTGCAGCGTCTCTAATGATTTCAAGTGCAACACCCGGAATCTTTATTTTGGCTTGTGTTTTTTGACCTCGAACTTTTTCCTTCAACATTCCCGTTTCAAGGTCAATATCGTCTAAAGTCATATTTGCAATTTCGCCGGGACGAAGAGGCACAAGGGAATTAAGAGCTAGTGCAGCACGAGTTTGAGGATCTTCAACTTTGCTGATAGTTTCAACGATGGCTGGTAAAGTAATTTTAGCTTCAGGAACAGCCTCAAACTTTTTGGTTCCACGTAGTTGTTTACCTCCAACCAATCCCGCTGATTGTGCTTTTTCAGAATAATCCGGGAATGGAGGTTCTATATCTTGAGCAGCAGCAGTGCTGTTGATTGAATTTTGAACAGTGGTCAACGCAGCAAAAGGTTGACCTTTTTCTTTGGCTAAAAGTTCTAAGTTAGCAGCTTCACCGATAGACGTAAACGGAGCAGAGTCTTCAATGCCTAACTTCTTCAGTTTGTTTCCGAAGGATTTGATATTCTTGATACGCGATTCAGGGGCATCTTTAACAGTAAGATCTAATGCCTCTCCTACCGTTAAAGTTTTGTTGCGTAGTTTGTCTGCTAGTTCTGTCATACTCTAGTACCCGAACGTCGAATCCATCGGCTGATACACACGGTCTTTGATGCCGCGAAGCTGATTATTGATCGTTGCGTATCCTGATGTTCTTGTCATTAGCATATATCTCAGTGCGTCGTAGGCGTGGTCTTCAGCCTTTGTGTCTACGTCTTCGCTGTTGTTCTTAGACAGCGGAATACCTGCCAGTTGTTTGATTGTGTTCTGACAGGTTTTAAATATCTTCATACGGGGTTCGTTGGTGTACGGATCATCCGACAGACGACGGTGAACCTCCATCTTACCCGCTAAACGGTTCCGGTCAGAGGGTGTCCACCTCACGCCGCACCGTATCATTGTTTCGGCAATAGACGGGCCTAGCCCAGTCTTGTTCCAACAGGAGGAGTCAAGCACCGTGTAGTGTGGTGGCTGATCGTCTGCCTCCATCTCCATGATACGGCTGGCAAGCTGTTCGCCTGTCATACCCTTGCCGTACAGTTCACGGTAGACCCAGATGTTGTTGTCCCAGTCGATTGCGCCCCACAGGACACATGACGGAGAACTGTAGCCGTAGTCAGCGGCTCTGATGCGAGGCCAGTTGGTTGGCAACTCTACGGGATCAACCACGTGGCGAACCCTGCTAAACTCTGGGAACGCTGCACCTTCGGCAACGTCCCAGTCCCCATCGAGAAGACGCTTGCGCTCTACCTCTGGGAGGGAGCGTAGCATCGCCTCGTACTGTCCGTCCGCCATGAGATATGGGTTGTCGGTCAGACGTGCGGGGATAAAGCGACGATAGAACAGAGGCTCTCCCTCTTTCTCGTGACCAACAGGCCACACGAACGGTTTGCCTGTTTCGATATCTATTGCCGGATATGTTGTGTTGTGCGGTGCTGCGTCGATGTACATCTTCTTGACCCACCAGCCTCCTACCCCACCGGGGTTGGCTGTGCAACGCATGGAGAGTTGCCCCATGAGTTCCGGATCCGTCGTACGCAGACGAGAACGCAGATAGTCCCACACGTAGGGGGACGGGTATTGTGTTATCTCGTCGATGCCTATCCACGCAAACGCTTGACCCTGAAAGCGGGTAACGTCACGGTCTTTTTCTAGATAGGTGAACCAGAGAGTTGCCCCAGAGGGGAAGTTCCACGTTGATTTGGATTCACGGAACACTGCACCGGGGAACGCTTTCGTGTACAGTTGTTTTGATTTGTCGATAAGCTCTGTTAGCTCGTCTAGAGTGCGACGGAGCAGAAGCCCGCGAAAATTAGCATTATGACAATAACGAAGGGGGTCCGCAAGGAGGGCAAACGACTTACCTCCGCCAGCCGCTCCGCCATACAGGACATCTTGTTCTGGAGCCGAGAGGAAATCAAACTGAGGGCCATCGTTAGGCTTAAATACCACCTCAGAATCTTCAACGAGATCTCGAACTGATTTAGGTAAGCTGTCGATCTCGCCTTGATCGATAACACGTGACTTTTCACCGTTGAGAGCATTTTCGACATTCTTTGCTGCTTTCTTCTGTTCACGAACAACTTGACGGTAGCGTTTGGCTTGCCCCTCTAGTTTGTCCGCTTTCTTCGCATTACGGCGTATTCTCTTTTGAGTTTCACGGCGGGCTGTTTCTGCACGGGAAAGATGGTACGATGCTTTCGGGGCACCGGGCTCTTTCTTAGGTCGCCCACGTGGACGTTTGGGCGGAGTGGGATTCTCATCATCAGTCACGGCTGGGGGTGTAGTTGTCTGGATCTATTTTAAGGGCACGTTCAGCTCTTCGGCGGTCCCCTTCACTGCGACGGGCTTCTTGACGCTCGTACATATCGGCTCCTTGTTCAGGAGTGCCTCTAGTGATAGTCCCACCAGTAGGGCGGGGCATGGGACGCATCTCTGAACCTGAACCGTCTGCAGAACGTGAAGTGTTATTGGCAGCGTATACTTTTGTGTCATCCATCGATCTGTATCTCCTTTTTAGGCGGCAACAGAACTACGCCGTGTACTGCCTGTACATTATGGTTAACTGTTTCTTGTTTTCCGAGTCCAACACGGTTCAATAGGGCTTCAGCAGCCCGTAGACGCACTTCGGCGCGTGGTTCGCTGCCATCGTCGTCTATTGTTGCAACTATCCGGTTAACGGCCTTTACTGCGTGTGCTGCCATGACGTGTTTGCTGCGTTCGATGATCTCGTCGGACAACCTATCACGCAACCATTTGGCAGAACCCTCTGCATAGCCCGCAGCTATGGCTGCAGCCTTCGTATTGCCGCCGTTGTCGAACAACTCGTCGAGGAACTTTTCCTGTTTCTCGCTGAGTGGTACCTTCTTACGCTGTTGGGGTAACAGATTCATGGGACTCTTTTGATATGAAGTGGGACATGTGAGGCAGTAAAAGACTATATTGTCTATAATTGTTTCTCTTTTGCCGTTACACAGTGGCCCTACTACATATTCTAGTGGTTAAAACCAATATGTCAACCCTTTTTTACCAAAAAATAAAATTAGAGGGGGCATTTACGGGTATTTTCCTAAAAAAATGCACTGGGGGGTGTTTTTGGGGTTGACAAACGCGAAATTCACATGTATACTCAGGGAGTAACCCGCCGGGAGATACACCATATCCCCACCAGACCCCTATAGGGTACCCTAAATGTTGCAGATTGGACCCCTCACTGATCCCAGTGGGGGTTTTTTATTGGGAAACTGGGGGGTTTCCCTATATGTTGCGACGGTTGCACAAATGTCACACCCCTAAAACTACAAAAAATATCGCTGGATTGCATGCACATGTACTGGGGGGTGGGGTGTCCCTTGCCCGCCCTAGTCGGTCATAAATATATTTCCCCATCGGTGATGCCGTGGCATCGCAGTTTCCCCGCCATAACGCCCTACTAGCCCCGACGGGTTGTCCCGACGGGTCATAATGCGCGTGTGCCCGCGCGACGAGTAGGGGAATTCATTTTGCACCCCCCCCTGTCCCCCAAAAAGTGCACCGTCGGGCGCACATCGGCGCATTATCCCCGACAAGCCCCACAACGTGATAACAGAGCGATATCAGCCCGCTAGGTATTATTCCCCCGCGCCCACGAAAAAACCCCCCAGCGGTTAAGCTGGAGGGCTTCTAGGCGGGAGGTTCCCAAAGTGTTGCGCGACTATCTCAAGTCTTCCATCACCATGTAGACAAGGAAAGCCACGCAAATCGCAAGCAGTATCCCAGCCACGCTAATCACGGTCAGCCCCCCTGTAGTCGTCAAGGTTCGACACGGGCGCAAGCGCGTCCTGCCCGACAGGTACTGCCCGCAATGCTTCCAGCAGGGAGTGTGCCCCCGCAAGTCTCAAGCGGTACTCGTCTTGCTTGGTCTCGTCCAGTTCCCCGCGCAAATACCGTGCGGATAGTCTGGCGGCTGTTGGGGTGAGCACTGGAGATTGGTGCCCGCTGTCGTCAATAATGAAGTCCAGCACTTCGACCAGTACCCCCGCCGCTTTAGCGTTTAAGTAGATGTCACCCATTGTCAGCCCCCTTTGCGTTCGGGTTGTCATGCTGGCGGATTGCCCAGCGCAACACCACTAAGTCATAATAGACGTGTTCGGCTGGTTCGCCGCTTTCTTTCCAGTGCCGCTCTTCGTCGGGCATGTATTGGGCAATGACCCGCCGGAGCGATTGCGTTTGATTGGCGTTAAGTCGGAGCGTGTCCCGTTCGGGATAGCCCCAAGCGTTGCGCGTCTCGATTGGTTGAGAGTTGCCCACGCTGTCCAGTCTGTTGACGGTCATAACGTGCCCCCCTACAAGTTGCGAAATGGCGGCAACGTGTCTTGTGCCGTTGGTTGGTACTTCTCAATATACCGGAGCAACAGAGCATTGGCGATGCGTACCCGCACCCCGTTTTGTGTGCTCTTGCTGTTGTTCAGCCAGCTATTGATTGTTACCGCACCGCACCCCGTTGCGTCGGCAAGCTGTACCTGAGTATAGCCCAGCGTACGGATTACCGCCTTGCGGGTTTCGGTGATTTCGTCGCGGTTGTCCAGCACGTCCGATGCAAAGCGTTCCGGTGCTGGTTGATTGAGTTTGAATTGTGTCATGACGTTAGTTCCTTTCTAGTTGATTAACGCGCCCAGAATAACAAGGGCAATGAAACATAGCAATATTCGGTAAATAATGGCAAGTAAGTCCCCCACGTTGCACCGCCTATGCCGCTAGTTTTTCAGCCCATGCCGTGCTGTTGAGCACGTCACGAACACGGTTTTGGCGTTGCATCTGAACATGTGGCACCCTGTTGGGGTCAGTGGTTCGGGCTTTGCGGCTCTTCTCGTTCCCATCTTCATCCAGCCAGTTTGCATCCCTGTCGACATGCGTAGACCATGCAGTGAGGGCATTGTACCCCGCCCACATGTTAGACCCCAAATCCGCGCTCTCTTGGTCGTAGCGGTGCATCATTTGACCCAGCAATGCGACGTTGACCTTTGCCGCTTTGTCGGTAGTTTCGGCAGCACCCCGCCCCTGCTTATGGCACAGGGTTTGTTCCATGATTTCCCGCCACTCATCGGGTCGCAAATCAACCGTCCTCATCCGGTTAAAATAATCACGGTTATTGTGGAAGGTGTCCAGCCCGACAATGCTATTTGCCGTTATGCTTTCCGGCGATAGGTTGCGGGTATGTTTGCGCTTGGCGTGATAGACCTTCTCGCCGCCGAATACCTGAGTATTGCGGCAATAGCTACGGTATGCCCCCGCGAAGGCTTGAAAAGCCCACGACATATCCACGCTGTTAATTGTGTCCATGCGGGCGACCATCGGGTCAGTGAGGCGACCACAAGGCATATCCAGCCGCACGTCGTCAAAATGTACCTCGCGGGTTGCGCGAAGCCCCCCGTCGAGCACGGTATCCTTTACCGACACATTGGCAGTCGGCAAAGAGCTATCCGCAAGCTGTTCGGCCTGTTGCTTGAACATCTCAAGATGACTGACCAGCTTGTAGCTTTTAGAGACCGGGCGGGCTGGCAATGGTTCGCCGTGCTGGTTCACCAATGCGTAATAGTCCGGCACCAGTTCGCCCCGTGTTGTGTGAAGCGGTGCCTTAAATGTTCGGCACCCGACAAAAGCGTCAAGATTGCTCAAGTCTTTATGTTCCCATACTTGGATTGACATCGTTTTTACCTTTCTCAAAAATTAACGACAAACAAAATATGCGCTGATTTGGCATTGGGCGCAACAGTTATTAGTGATGAATAAATCGGATTTTTTCGGCGGCGGCGTTCCAGCACAGACCGCAAGCGGCGCAATTTTTTGTCTTGCCGATTTGTTCGGGACAAGTGATTGCGTCCGGCGCGGCGATTGTTTCATGGCTGGCACTATCCGGCACGTTGGGCACGTCAGACCATCGAATAAAAAAGCGTACGCCAAAATTCATTTTGTTTCGCACAATTGCCCTATGGATATCACACGCCGGATCGGTGCGGTGCGTATACCCCCAGATTGCAAGGTTTGGATGCGTTGCCAATAACTCGCCCCAAAGTTGCACATATTCCGGCGAATAAAAATCACCCAACACATGAAGCCGGATAAGCACCCCGTCCGGATACTTGGCGCATAGTGCGGCTATCTCATCCGGCAGTCTGCGCTCCAATTCTGCGCCATGTTGCAAGCGGTGGGCGAATGGCATGTTATTGCCGTAGCAGTCCCCCCAACGTTCGCACGTTGTCGGGCAGGTGGCGCGTTCCTCCAGTGTCAGGGAATAGACACGGTATCCGGCAAACTCGCCCTTTGTTACTTTGCGCCCCAGTTTATTTTTAGGCTTGGGGTGTTTTAATAATGAATAGGGATAAGCCGACAAGTCGCGTCGGGCTTTCTCAAAACGTGTGCCAGTTAATTCCATAGGTTCCTCTCTTTCAATAATCAAGGCGTAGCCGATTATTCATTTTGCGTCAAACAAAAAAGAAAACCCCGCCCAGTGGGAGAACCGAGCGGGGCACTTGCCGGAGGAGAAAGGAGGGAAAAACTCCGACTAGTTTGTCTTTCTTGGCATCAAAAAATTACGCGCCAGAACAATTAGGAATAAGACTAAATTCATTTGGGCACCGTGTCAATAAAAAGGTGCCTCCGGAATTCATTTCTAAATTCATTTGCTAGACGTGAGCAGAAATTCATTGCGCCCCATTGGTCATCGAACACGCCGATAATTGTTTGCACAGGAAATTCATTTAGTTCGCCGCGCTCCGGTTCAATACCAAGCGAGGTGGATTTCATTTGGCACCAGACGTTGACCTTCTCGTCCCATCGCTTGTTGATGCCAAATTCAATTCCCTTTTCATAGTGGATCATTTTTTCTGTCCTCTGTAATGTCTACCAGTGACACAGTTGAACTGTGATGATAGATGGTGAACGCCCACTTGCGGTCATTGTGTATGAAGGTAAACTCCTCGCCAACACCATAGTCGCAGTCCTTTACGTACTCGTGACCATCTAAACTGTAATAGCTTTCCTCTAAATCAACGCTCATGGTTAGCCTCCTGTCGTGCCACATCTTCGGCGGTTGAAATTACATCAGCCATGCGTGACCAGCCACTGTTAACACATACGTAGTATAAGTTCGTCAGCGCGGTCAAAACCTCCTGCTTAGTTCTCTCCGGTGTTACCTCTTTTAGCCGCAACGCCGCTTCGTATGCTATGTCGCCGGAGCCGCCTTCATCCATGTTAGGCAACAATCCTTTGCCGCCATAATCTAGAATAAAATCCAAAAGAATCTCTACGTCGTCTGGCATCTCTATTCCTCCGGTGTAATATCGTAGATTTCAACATGGACGAGTTCATCGTTCCAACCATCAAAATCTGTGATTGGTGTGCCATCGTCTAGTTGTGCCATGTCTTCCGGCTCCATGTGCAAGGTGTAGTGAGCACGGATTGTTACGGATACTGGTTTGTACTTTTTCAAAAAATCGTCCTCCTGTTTCAGTTCCCACTGTAGTGCTTCGTGCGGTAGGCTCATTGCTCTCTCATCCACTTCTGCTCAAAGGTCTGACCGGACACGGTGTATTGTTGGACAGTCTCAAGGTTGATGTTCCGGAAGCCACGCTTCTGCACATCGTACACAGTCAACAGGCTGTAGTTAAACTGGTCAGATGACTTACCTCCGGCGTGTTGCTTCACACCCAAGCGGCAGACCATCTTACGGGTCGAGCCATCTGCCTTGACAAAAGTTATACTGAAAAACCTACCACCAGCGCGGTTGGTCAGTTTGTGCTTGAGGAGTTCTACCTCTTTGTAATCACGCTTGGTCATTCTACATTCTCCCATACAGAACGTTATGCACGAAAGGGTCGATGCCCCTATTGAGTTTCAGTTTCTCACCCGTCCAATCATAATAGCCATGAATCTTATTGGCTTTTGTTTCACGGTGTTTGAGAATCACAACTTCGTGAACGTCTTGGGGGTGTTCGAGCAATCTTTTTGTGACGGACTCTTTGGCCTCTGTAATCGTCTTGAACATTCGCCGGACAACTAAACGGGTCGGGTCATGTGTTTCTGATAGCACCCTCAACTTCTCACCCGTAGGGATTATTTCTGCGTAATACATCGTTAACTCCTGTGTTAAAAACAACGACAAAAACGGTATGGCATGAGTTGGGCTTAGTCGTCAATATCTTTTTTTCTTGCGTCTGAGTTGCGCCAGTTTTCTCTTAACTTTCGAGCGATGTACCTGTCGTAACTCTCCCGCCTCTTGTCGGGTATCGTCTTCGGTCTGTTCTGCTTCTCCGACAGGCTCTTGGCTACAGGATTCATTTGTTTTTTTTTCTTGTTCAATTTCACTCTCCATTTCTTCAATCAGGTTGTACAAATATTTCACACGTGCCTTAATTCGTTTTATTCTGGATTCATCTACCATTCATTTTCTCCATCCGCCTCAGTATACGGATTGCTTTTGCGTTGGCAAGGACACGTTCAAGCAAATTCATTTTGTTCCAGTTTGTTAGATCAGATAAAGTTCTGCCGCATGTCGAACACGCCTCGTAGTCCCAATCAACTCTGCACTGTTTCTTACAGGGGCTATCTCCCAAGTTCACGTTCATTCTGCATCTTCCTCTATCTCCTTCATAGTCTTTTCCCACAAGAAGATTGGAGTCGTTTCTCCTACGTAAGACCCGGCTATGTTATACATGAAATGTTCGAGCGCATCATCCGCTAACATGTCCTGCATCAGGATACGTAGGATTTCATTCACGTCATAGACGATGCAGTCCTCCCAGCCTATTCTTTGGCTGACACCCAGCACCGCGCTATCGAATTCATTTGGCAGCTTCATCATAGATTCATTCCCATCTGTAAAACACGTGACCATCGATTGTGACCACATGAGTGAACACCCTAGACCATGACGGATTGACGTAGGTGGCGTGGTAGTGGGTTGCCCCATCAAAGTTACCAGCCATCCATCCTTCGGCTACGAACTTGCCGATTTCGTATGACTCCTGAAACGCAGATTCATTTTTCGGATTGTCCGGTAGCCCATCACAGTACCAACTGAACTGACATTGGTTTCGTTTGGGGTGCCCAGATGCCGTGTGTTCACCCTGATAAACAACGCCACAGACTGTATCTGGGAAACGTTCATCATCCATTCTGTTCATTACAACTTGAGCAACTGCCATCTTACCAATCGTGGATTCATTCCGCGCTTCATGGTAGATGTTCATCGCTATACACATCAATGCTTCAGTTATCAAAACAACACCTCATACTGTTCGCCATTTTCAATTCGTTCGGTCATGCTCTCAACTGTCTTCCACAGATGATCAGCAGGTAGACCCTGCCACTCTAAATCAATCGCCTTGTTCCTAGTCTCTTCACGAGCCTTGTGTAAGCAGACAAGTAATTCATCTGAGTTCCTGCTCTCGATATAGAACCCCGTGCCAGAGTTCGTGTCCTTTGTGCCATTTACATTCATAGGTGTAGTCTCCTCCTAGTTTTGTACGCATCCTGTCGAGCCAATGCTCTGCCTGTTCTTTATCAGCAAACAGACGACCATGATAGGTTGACAGTTTTCTT
>Ga0209645_1001684_pt1 | contig 10881 bp, 6 predicted proteins | sample ETNvirenome_6_30_FD_184070 | JGI IMG/M metagenome (GOLD analysis project Ga0209645, IMG submission 184070) | Marine viral communities from the Pacific Ocean - ETNP_6_30 (SPAdes) (version 2) | ecosystem: Environmental > Aquatic > Marine > Oceanic | place: Pacific Ocean | collected 2013-06-19
ACAACGTGCAGCGGATGACCGTAAAGCCAGAACGGGAGCACAGTTACGATCTGCTGCTTTCAGCGGAGCGCAACAACAAGCTGCGAGTGCTTTTGAAAACGCACAGAAACGAGGACAAACGGGAGCACAGTTGTTTCAAGGGTTGGGCACAGCGCAAGCGGGACTTGGTCAGTTGGCACAAAACCTCGGTTATAAAGACGTTTCAAACCTCATGAACGTTGGCGGCATAGAACAGTCACAAATGCAAGCTGAGTATGATGTTCAGAGACAGAGTGCGATTGAACAAGCGTATGAACCCTTTACTCGATTTGGTACTATGGCTAACATCTTTGCGACAGCAACGAGAGGAACTCCTGCTTCTAGCATTAGTTTAGGTGCCAAACCAGAACAAAATGTATTAGGTAGCACAGTTGCAGGAGCCATGGGTCTTGGTGCATATCAACAGCAATATGGCGGAGGGAATATCCTCGGTGGTTTGATAAACAGGTAGGTAAACATGAGAGAACGAGACGTTTTTAACAGAAAGCTGTTTGTAAACAAAGCCAGAGACAGACTACGAGAGATGGGTGGTATCGCCGCCATGCCAGAGAAAGAAACGCCGCAAGTCGGTGGGATCATGGCTTCTTCTCCTGAGTTGATGCAGGTAGCTGCTATGCGCCGACCTGTTGTTCTTCCAAACACAACACAACCAACATCTATGCCCATGCCTCAAGGTGCAGCGTCCATGCTCCCACCTTCTAGACCCATTCCTAATATCGCGGGAATACCACAGACAGGGCAACCGCAACCAAGGCCGCAACCCATGGCACAGTCTAGGCAGCAACCGAGGCCACAACCAACACAGAAACCAGGTGTAAAGAAAATGTTTCTTGGTGGCATGACAGATGCCATAACCGCTCCTGTGTCCTTCGCTTACAACAAGATGTTTGAACTTGGGCAGAAAGCTTTGACATCAAAAGACCCAGAAGAGTTGGGCAAGCCAGATGCTACAAAGAAAGTCAAAGACGCAAAGGAAACTTTGAAAGACCCTGAGAAAGCAGCGGAAGAAATAATAAACGAGAGCTTGCCCAAGGAAATGCAGACAGGCGATAAGGGCGATGACCTTCGTAAGGTTGCTCAAGATCTGGGCATAGAACGTGTTCCGGCGGAAGCTGAAGTAGACCAATTAAACAAAGCTATCTTTGGTGCCAAACTAGCGGGTGCGATTGGTGGTAACTATGTAAACCCTCAGACTGGTGAGGAGCTAAGACCAACAGCCGGTAAACGCATAGCTGACGCCGCAGTGGAAGGACTGACTTTTGCTCGTGATACAGAGACTCGAAGAGCAGAGACAGAAATGGAACTGGCGAAAGCCAAGATTGCTGCTGATGCAACAGATCCAATGACTGCAAGCGAGTGGTATGGAACTGAGGAAGGTAAGTTTTTTGCAAAACTTCTTACAGACGCGAACAAAGTAAACAACAACAATGTGGCGCAATCTCTTAGAGATCTTGAAGAAGGAGGCTACGCAAGATTAGTAGCAAAGGCTAGACAAGTAGAGGCTGCGGGAGGTATAGCCCCTGGTGGTTCACCTAGTTCTACTTCCAGTAAAACACCAGTGACAGAACAATCTGTAACTATTGATGCCGCAACAGGGAAAATGAATCAAATTATTAACGGAGAGCCTGTGACTGTTGGTATTGTTCCAGATTTAAGTAAACTTCCAGAGGGGATAGATTTGAACAACCCATCCCAAGAAGAGTTGATGGAGTTGGTTCGTAACAACATTTTGCAAGTTTACGACTAGGAGTCTCGCGTGGCAGAGATAGATCTTGAGGCTCTTAGGTCAGCAGCCCCAAAACAAAAAACAGAAGAAACAAAACCATCTAGCGGTGGGATAGATCTGAACGCTTTGAAAGAAGCGGCACCCAAACGTTCTTTGGGTGAAAAATTTATCGCGGGTATAAAGAAAAGCCCTCGCACGACGGTGGACATAGGTAAAGGTTTTGTTACCGCCATACCTTCTATGATTCAAGGAATCGCGGAAACAGGCACAGCTTTGGTTGACAGGCAGTTTGGAACAAACTTAACGGCTCCTACAACAAAAGGTTTTAACTATATGTTAGAACCGTACAGACCAGAAACGGCTGCGGGGAACATTGCACAAGTAGCTGCGGAAGAGGCGATAAAGATGGTGCCTCTTTTCAGAGGTTTAAGATTAATCTCAAAGGCGGCAAAAGGAGAGAAAGCAGGAACTGCGGTTCCCGCCGCAGCAAGTAACGTTGGCAAAGCGTTGCAAAAGTTTGGTAGAAGCAAGACAGGACAGCGTTTGTTTGCCAGTAGTGATGATCCAGTAACTTTTAAATCATTACTTTCTAAAGAAGGAATTAAAAAAGGGGCTAAACAAGCACTTCCATCATTCGGAATTGGTGCTGCTTACCACTTTGGCACCGAGTTTTTAACTTCTCCAGATGCACGTCCTTCTATTTCCGATCAGTTTGATGTGCTTCCTGATTTCTTGCAGACAGAACAATACGACAATCATAAAGGTAGAGACAACGCAAATCGAGTTCTATCTAACAAATTAAAAAAAGGCACTGAGATAGCCGCACTTTCAACCATAGTAGATGCAGGATTCTTTGGTGCCCAAGCTGCGGTTCGTAGTCCATTAGTTACAACTCCGTTGTCCTATGGAACAAGAAAAACAGCAGAAGTAATCAGGAAAGCTTCAGATGTTCTTGGTGAACAAGTGGCAGACACCTATGCTGCTAACCTGTTTGCTAAAGGAAAGACAAAGATAAAACCTGTTACAGACCAAGCGGGGGCAAAACTCGCCAGATACTTTACAACAACAGGTGGTGCCGATCCTGTATTAGTTCAGGGAATCAGAGACACCGTGGACAAAGGTGACGGCTTACAGAGAAAAGCACTGGATGCTATGGATCAATTCCATTCAGCAACCAATAACGTTTTAAAACGCACAAAGTTCTGGCAAAAAACAAAACCAGAAGCCACGGAACTACGGGATGATTTAGATGCTTACTTGCGTTTTCAGTTTGGACAAGAAAAAGGAAAGCCATTTGATCTTGCAATGCAAGGTGAGAAGTTCCAAATAAAATATGGTGCCAAGGTTAGAGAAGCTGCGGACAAGATGTTGGACTCTCGTGCCGAGTTGCAAGACTATTTGTTAGGTAGACTAGAGAGAGAAGCCTCGGTTCTTGGTCCTGGTCAAAGAAAAGAAATGGCACTAAATGCGATAAGTGTAATCAAAGAAACCAACGCCGCAGGCGAAGGGTACTTGAGACGTATCTTTGAAGCCAAAGAAAACCCAGAAAAGTTTTTAAGAGAGTTTCAAAAAAGAGGTGGATTGAAATCAAAAGCATACACAGAGGCTGTTGACGAAGTGTATAACAACATGGGTTTCATGAAAGAGTATAGAGATATGTCTCCTGCAATTGTGCGAAAGAAAGCAGAAGAGGTTGTCAACGAATCCATCTTTTTGCCTGCTGTTATAGATGATGGCGTAGATCCAGACGTTGTTTTAGGTAAAGTTATAAAGGGCTTTCAAGAGGCAAAAGGTGGAAGACTATTTGCTAAAGATGTCAACAAACTCTCTGTTGTTGAGGACATGTTGATAAAACGAAATGAGTTAATAGACAAGTCTCCAAAACTAAGAACTCTCATGGGAGAGGTGACTGATCCACTTGAAGCATATGTTAGAACAGCATCAGATATAGCCAAAACAAGTTCCGCTGCGGAACTATACTCTTCAATTCTTAAATCACCTTTGGCTAGGGACATATCACAAGAAACAGTTAACGATATTTTTCAAGGCACCGCTAGACCCTCCGTTGTTCGAGTCCCGACAATGCCTGAAATACAAGCACGAGCCAAGGCTGCGGCACAGGGTGTAAGATATGTTGATTCTCCAAAAGAAAATCCCGTGTCAGGCTTGTTTGATTCCATTGGTCAAAAGTCAGGAACAGCAGATGTAGGTCAAACTCTTGAAGAAATAAAAAGACTTGAGAGTTCGTTAGACGCTAGTAACTACGTCAAGTTAGGGGCTGATCCAGAAACAGGTCTTGTTGATGAATCTCTTAGTATCTTTGGTGGTAGGTATGGAGATCTTACTGGTCAGTGGGTTTCTCCAGAAACATATCGTGCTTTGCATGAACCGTTAAACCTTTCTCCTAACAGCGAACTGGTAGGTATCTTTCAACAGATCCGAGCGTTCTCACAGAAGATGGCGATTGTTCCTAGCCCCACAACCCAAGTTAGAAACATCACTGGTAACTTTCAAATGTTGATGATGAACGGAAACATCCAAAGAAACCTAGACTTTATGGATGCGTTTGAGGTTTTTACAAAAGGTCTTAGTGATTTAGGTGATGACGAGGTTCGACGCCTTGCCGACATCCTCAACCACTCGGGTCTGAGAGACAGTAGTGTTATTTTTAAATCCTTAAAAGAATATCAAGCTGCGGGGAAAGATTTAAAACTTGGTGGTAAATTAGCAAAAGGTATTCAAGGTTTTGAAGATGTTGTTCCGTTCATGCGGTTTGCTGAAAAGATATACGGCGAATCAGATGCGTTCTTCAAAGCGTTGGCTTACATGGGAGAGAGAAACAAGTTAGGTAATGCTTTTGCTAAGTCTGGTTTGAATCAAAGCAATAAGTTTCTTTACGAAGCTATGGAACAAGCGGGACTTGTCAGACCGTCTACAGGTCAGCTTGGCATCTCCAAGTTTGGATTGCTCGATGGGAGTGCTATCAACATCGTTAAAGATACGATGCCGATGTATGACCGTATTCCAGAAGCTCTTCGGTTTCTTGACCGTGTGCCTATCTTTGGTAACTTTACATCCTTTGCCTCTGAAAACTTTAGAAACGGATACAACATCCTTGACCGGGGGCTGAAAGAACTTTCTTTTGAAATATCTCCTGCACAGAGAGATTCAATCATTGTGGATCAAATGGGTAAAGGTCGAACAAGAGAACAAGCTCTTGCTTCAATCGACATCTTTGAAAAACAAATTAGAGGTATCGGGGCGCAAAGACTAACGAATAGTCTTGCTGTTGCTGTTGCAGCGCCGAAGGGACTAACCAAGTTTTCTCAAAAACTTACAGGAACCACAGACGCAGAGATGGCGGCAATAGAAGCGAGTGTACCAGACTTTGCCAAGGGTGGTAACTTCATCGTTCTTGAAAACGACAACCAAGGTAACATCGAAGTTGTTAACCAGTCCTACCACAATCCATACGGATACATTACAGAGGCGATCAGATCAGGCTTACAAGCGTACAACGAAGCCGGAAGACTGGGTAAAAGCGAAGCCAAACAACTTATGGATGCCGCCATGGCTGCGGGATTTGAAAAGTTTGCAGATCCGTTTGGTTCAGAAACAATCATCTACGACAGACTTAGAACTGTACTTCCAGACTATTTAGCTGTTGGTCGTAACGGTGTTACATCCACTGGATCGAAGGTATACAGAAAGAGTGATACGAGGGGAGAGGCGTTTGTAAAAGGAACGTATCATGTACTAGAGGGTCTCGCTCCTCGATACTGGTTGGAAATAGCAGAAGAGAGAAACGGAAACCCTCGGAAAGGCAAACTATTAAGGTCTCTTACTGGCACACCCGCAGCGGTAACTGGGGACGATACTGATTTCAACGCAGAGTTTGCTCGTCTGGTTACAGGTTTTACACCGATGAAAGTAAGTGGTGTTCAGAGCTTGGGTTATAACGCCGAAGAATATCAGCAGCTTCGTAATGACTCAAGAGCCGCAATGGGTTCAATCCTTAGAGCACCTGACTATACCGCAGCAGAAAAGTTGCAAGCGTACAAAGATTACGTGGAAGATCAACAACGTTTTCAAAACCTAATTTACAATTCAATCAAAGTTGCGGAAGAGTTGGGAACGCCTGCTGATGACATAGCTAATGCTTTGCGTGGTGCCGGAATGGGTAAAGCCGAGGTCGGATCTATTATGGATGGTAAGTTATACATCACTCCGATATCAACAGACTTTCAAAGAGACCTTGCTAGATACAACGATCTTAGAAAGATTACTCCAATGGAAGAGATTCCATATACAGATATCAATGAATACAGAAAAGACTTTGGGAACTTTCTTCTAGACGCCGCCAAACTGTTACCAGAGTCACGGGTCGGTCCAAACCAGAGATACCAAAAGATAGACATTGATGCGTTGAAATCTGTTGCACCACAAATACAAGCTCCCGCGCCTGCGGCACCAACGATAGATCTAAACCAACTTCGAGGTGTTGCACCTACGTCGTCTGGGCCTGCACCGCAAAGAAAAGTAGATCCGACACTTCTCGGTACAGATCCGGCTACTCAGGCTTTGGCTGAATCGTTGAATAGAACCTAGCCGACTTCGCCCCAGTTATCACCTAGCTCGTCGTCTACCTTAGAGGGGACTTTCAAGACATCCGACAACCCGTTTTCCATTATGTCCTTGATGCGTCGCGCTTGATCGTCGCCCTCTACTGAAAAGCATAACTCATCGTGAACAGTAAGCAAGGGAATTAATCCCTCTGCATAACAATCTGCCATGGCTTTCTTTGTTTGATCCGCAGCTGAACCTTGGATCAGCTTGTTCAACGCCTTGTAAGTAAACGCTCTTTTCAGGTTGTTGATGTTTCCATACTCTTTTAACGCATCTTCATACGGCAACGGTTTGTTGTAACCAAAGCTTCGAGGCTCCCAAAGATGGAAGCGGCATTTACGTCCTAGCAACGTGCGTATCTGTCCGTGCTTCTCTGCTCTTTGACTGGCAACGTTTGCAAGTTGTTTTACAAACGGCACGTTCTCTCTGTGCCTTTCAATCAGATCCTTGGCTTCCTGATTGGATATGTCTAGCTGTGCCGCTAGTTTGCCCACACCCATACCGTACATGATGCCCAGGTTAACTGTCTTCGCCTCTTTTCGTTTGATGCCTGCAAGGTCTGCAACCATCTGATGCAGATCAACATCACCCTTCTGATACTCTTCTACGATTGTATCAACAACCGGGTGCCGCATATCGCTAGGCATACTAGCTGCAAAATGAACCAGTAGCCTCGGCTCTTGGCTCGAATAGTCAAATGATCCCCACTTGTGCCCCTCTTCTGGCACAAACAATCCACGGATCATAGCCTTGATGTCAGGATCTCGTGCCGGAATCTGCTGAAGGTTTGGGTTAGAAGACGAGAACCGCCCTGTTACCGTGCCTCCATCATCAGATCGAAGCTGATGAAATTCAGTATGTATCCTACCGTCCTTCTCGTGCCTGAGTATGGAGTCGATAAACGTACTGTCAGCTTTGTCAAACTCTCTCAGTTTTACAATCATTTGGCACACTTCGTGCGGATGGTTGTTTAGATACTGCTTGGTGAACGAAGGAGAACCTTCTGGTTTTGACGCAGATGCTTCTGTTCTTGGGTACTTCAAGTCTAGCTTTTCAAAAACTTGACGAACCGATTCACTCGCCCATGGTTCTATCTCCACGCCTGTCTTTCGCTTGATTTCTGCTTTCAGTTCTTTGACCTTGGCCTTTAGTCCTTGACGAACTATGTCGGCTTTGTCCAAGTCAACACGAACCCCCCGTGCCCTCATGTCTAGCATGAGCGGAATCAAACTTGTTTCAAGATCAAAGATGTGTGTCAGTTCCTGAGATGTGATCTCTGTCTTCAGTCTCTCCCACAACTTCAATGTCATGACGGCATCTTGTTCAGCGTATGCCCCGACATACTTTGGTGGCAGTTTCCACATGTCAGCCTTGGGATCAATCCCCCAATCTTTTGCCGCAGCGCGAAGCATCCGCTCGTCCTTGCGCATGTCAATGTAATCACGCCCCAGATTGTTTAGGCTGTAAGACCACCTGTTCTCGTCCACCAGTGGCGAAGCGATCATTGTGTCGATTATCTTACCTTGAACCTCTACCCCCTCTGCACGGAGCCATCCTGCGTCGTATGTGGCATTGTGCATGATTTTGTCGATGTTTGGTGTAGCCATCTGCTTCTTGAACCATTTCATCGTCATCTTGGCATCAAGATTGTGTCCATTCTGGTGCCGAATAGGAAAGTAACCCTTGTATTCGCCTGCTGCTACCGCAATCCCAACGATGTTTCCATCATCCCGTGCCCAACCAGGACCTAGCTTCTGTATGTTTGGGTCTCTGGTTTCCAAGTCTACAGCCACAGTTTTGTACTGCGTCAGGTCTGGAAACTCTGATGGAATGTTCCAGTCTGGATCTAGGGATTCTCCCAGTTCCAATCTAGCCATAAGATCCACCGTCTTTTTATCTTTACGATCTCTCGCCATTTTATTTCTCCCGATCAGAGAACTCTGCACCGAGTGCACTGTATCCGCACTTGTCGATCCAACTGTCTTCATGATCTAGCGTGTTAAGAACTCTGGATGTTTTCATCCAGTCCAACATCAAGGCAACATGTTGAGCCGTGAAATATCCATGAGACGTAAGGGCAGATCTAAGAATGATATTCCACCCCTCTGCTATACGTTCAAAATTATCGTATGCGTCTCCGTAGTCCTCGGCTCTTTGACCGTTTATATACTCTGCTGCTTTCTCAAGAACTTTATCTCTTTTCATATTTTGTATTTATACCTGTGATCTGTGTCCACTAGGAACAGCCTGTTTTTGGTTCTCGTCAGGCCAACGTACATGGCCCGATGCTCATCGTCAGGATGCTTGCTGTTCACACAGGCTTGTGTTGAACCCAAGAAAACAGCGCAGTTATCATCCTCGCCGCCCTTCATCCCGTGGAATGTGGACAGCTTTATGCGAGGTGGGGAACTGATGTCCTCTCCTCTACGCTCAATGGCTCGAATGTACCTCATATCATCCTTACCAAATCTAGCGATCTCTAACGGGTCCTTGCTTATGTCGGCAATCATGCCAAACTCAGACACCAACTCGTCGTATGTCAAAAAAGATTCTGGGTTAGCTGCATCCAGTAGCTTTGCAGATCCACGCTTTACAACGGCATGGTCTCCCTGCTTCGGTACGAAGTCATACAACGCTCTTATAGACGCTAGGTCTACACCTTCATTCTTTTGCAGTCTACGCCACGTAGCAGCCGCCATGGCTGCGTCTTGGTTTATGCTACTGGTTCCCTTGATCGAAAACAAATACCCCTCCTGTCGTAGCGCATCTCCCCAACTACGCACGAAAGAGTTTGTCCTTGCCATCAGAGTCCAAGAACCCTCTGTCAAATCCATCTCGTGACTGTTCATTGCCCAGTCTATCCGACCTTCGTTGTCGGTTGGAAAGAACTCCTTCTCTCTTCGCCCACCCTGTATCCGTTTAACAACCTTTTGTGACAACTCATGAACCGACTTGGGCATACGATAGCTTTGTGTAAGAACTCGATACCTTGTAGACACACCGAGAAAACGTTTCACATCCACACCCGTCCAACGGTGGATTGCTTGGTCGTCGTCTCCTGCAATCAATACTCGGTTTGCTTTCTCGGCTATCTTAGAGACCATCGACCATTGCAGCGGCGTCAGATCCTGTGCCTCGTCCACAATAAGAAGATCTAGCGAAGGTGGCTCACCCATCTCCACGTACTTTTCTATTTGATCCGCGAAGTCAAACTTCATCGTGTTATCTTTATACGCCTTTACTTGCTCCGCGACCTTTCTAAACTGGTCAAAGTTCAAAGCATGATTGGCAACGTCGTTGAACTCCTGTGCGATTGAGATCATCCTATACCGTGCTCTGTTCTCCATCTGGAGGTAGATGTCTCCAGTATCAATGGCACCAGGCATAAGCATTCCGTCGTCAGGGTTCACTGCCCTTGTTCCTCGGAACCTCAACCCAAGACTTCTACCCAAAGCATCCCAGTCCTCTGTAGCCATCATGTCTGTGTTTGACAGCCCAAGCCCATTGAATGCCCACGAGTGCAGCGTCCTGAACCATGGCATCTGTTTGCGCTCTAAGTTAAACTTAGAAGATGCTCTGGACACAGCTTCCTGTATAGCCTTGCGTGTGAATGAGACATATCCAATCCGATCTGGTGGTGTTCCAGAAGACAGTTCGCTCTCTACCTCTTCCATAAGAGTGTATGTCTTTCCGCAACCGGGCGGCCCGAATATAATCTCAGAGTGCGGTATCATCCCTGCACCCCTCGTGGTCTGGTCTCAAGCCACTCTTGGACTTCTTCTTCTCTCCATCGAGTCGCACTACGCTTGCCATCGTCTTGCCCAAGAACAACAGGTTCTGGGAACTCTCCATCATTGACCCACTTGTAAATGGTGGAACGCGAGATGTTTAGCCATTCCGACACCTCGCCTATTCGTAATAATTTAGAACGGGATTTCATCAGTTTTCTCCTCGGCAGTAATTTCTACAGACATATCTTCGAACTCAGGAACCCACCAAACACGGATAGACGTTCTTCTGCCATCGTCCCGTCTGATGTTCTTAGTTCCATGACATTCTTGATCATGGTTTAGATGTTTCAATTGATCTTGCACCTGTGCCCTGGTGTATTGAGTAAACCCTCTGTTCTTGAGGTACTCCATCAAAGCTTCGATACGGAACATAGTTGTCCCTCTCTCTGTCCATGGCTTGCCCATCTCTATCTCTTCGGGAGCCATGGCTCTTATACGACTGGTACAGTAGTCGCGTAAGTGGTTTTTAAACTGTCCGGCGTAGGTAAGTTCTTCGGTTACAGATAACTTGGTTGCTGTTTGCATCATTGAGTTTATCAGCTTCTGCCAATCCCCAGGCTTGGGAACTGGTGGCATGATGTCCAGTTGCTCCATGCAAGCTTTCTGAAACAAGGATGGATGTTGCAACTGATCCGTAGACAAGACCAATCTTCCGCCATCGACAGTCAAGAAATACAAACGTGGTTCTGATTGCATGAT
>Ga0209645_1001685_pt1 | contig 10881 bp, 22 predicted proteins | sample ETNvirenome_6_30_FD_184070 | JGI IMG/M metagenome (GOLD analysis project Ga0209645, IMG submission 184070) | Marine viral communities from the Pacific Ocean - ETNP_6_30 (SPAdes) (version 2) | ecosystem: Environmental > Aquatic > Marine > Oceanic | place: Pacific Ocean | collected 2013-06-19
AATGGAAAGTTAATCAATACTGCGAAGAATCTTTGGGTTTATTCTATCTTGCCGGAACAACTAATCCAAACCGAGTGTATGAGGAATGCTTGCATTGTGGTTTACAAAGAGATGGTTTATCACAACAAGTGTTTGATGGTCGCATGAGCGAAGAAGAAGTGGTTAAACTGTGTGAAAGAGATAGCGTGAATCAAAAACTTATGCAAGACGCACCACTTCTCCTAGCAGAAGTCAAGCGGTTACAAGATAAACTCAGCCGTATTTCCGACCTTGCCTATGAAGTGGTTGAGAGTGAGGAACGGGGTAATGAGGTTCTCCTTGAGATACATGAGGTGGTAGGTGAATGAGATTTAAAAACATACAACACGCAGAATACGAAATCATAAAGGCAATCTCAGAATGTGGTTATAATCCTGATAAGCAGTTTTCTGTAACTCTAAGAGAAATCAAAGAGAAAGGAGTTCCCGAAGGTGATGAGACAGCCGAAGAACGCTTCCACAAAGCCGCTCTAAACATTGGTAACACTTTCAAGAACAAGATGGAGAGTAGAAGGAAGTACCTTCCACCTACTCACCCCGCTTATGATATTGGTGAGTAAATGGATTACGATTGTTTTGATTGTGGAGTTTCATTGAACCCTGTGAACTCAAGGTCTAATGATAAATACTCTAGAGGAAAAAACAGATGTGGTAAATGTTATTTGAAATACAAGAGAGAGCAAAGAAAATTAAGGGGAGAAAAATAGTTGGGGTATTTAAAGGAAACAATAATTGGAGATGAGTGCATGAGTAAGGATTTGGATAGATATAGTAGGTTGCTTGGAATTGGTGGCCTCATAGATGAAGAATTGGATTGGTTGGCTTGTTCGGGTGACGCTGATGTTAGCCCACAGACAATCAAAAGACACGAAAGAAAATTGGAAAAATTGATTGAGCAATTGAACAAGGAGATGAGTGCATGAATATAGAAGAAATGAAAGCGTTTGCCGCTTTAACAGATGAAGAAAGAGAGAAGAAGATAAAGATAGAAGAAGCCAAGAAAGAAGCAGAAGAAGGTTTCTATGCTGAAACATTCAATGATTGGAATCGGTATGGACAAATTGCGAACTGTGGTTGTGGAGATATATACTGGACTATTGATAATCCCGAAGAGCAAGCAGGGATGATTTTTTGTTTTGATGCAAACGGTAAGATTGGCTCGGCTTGGGATGATTACATCTCACTAGGAAGTCTAGTTTGCTGTAACTGTGGTGGAAAACCAAAGATGCCGGAATGGTATCTTGAAGAATACTTAGAGGCGATTGAATGAGTGAAGATTGGAGAGAAAGTGAAGCAGACTTGAGAAGCGAATACGAAGCAGAAGCCACTTACGAGGCGGCTGATGGTTGCGACCATGTTAATTACAATATGTTAGACATATACGATGTACACAAGGGAGAGGTATTCTTTAGAGTACAATGTAATGATTGTGAAAAGTTTAGTGAACTCAGCGTACCGGAAGAAGATGTTGTTAGAGTAATGGAACATTGTTTGTTTAACGGAAAGTGGGTATCAGATACAACTCCCTTAGAAGGCACTTTAGTAGGGAGTTGGTTGAACGAATGACTCGGGGAGTTGAATACGAGAAGATGATAGTCTTCACTGATTTTTATTTGTGAGATGAAGAAGGAGATGAAGAAGATGAAGGAAGAAATAAAAAAGAAATTAGAAAGATTAGAGTTAGGTTGGATGTACAGACATTTGGATGAATTAGAAACTGCGGCTATTTACCAAGATGTAGCAGAACAGATTTCTAATGAGTATAATTTGTACCTTAACATATCAGGTTCCGCTTGTATGTGGGATGCTCACTCAGAATTAAAGAAGCAAATAAAAGCCAAAGAGAATGAACTTAAGGAACTACATCAGCGTTTAACGGAGGAAGAAGAATGAATTTTGGTGGAAGTGACACAGATGAATATGAAGGAACTCGACTACCAAAAACTAATACTCGTGTTCGTGCAATGAGGAAAAAAAATGCTTATGTCTCGGAGTTATATCCGAATGTAGAAGCGATACCCAAAAGGATGGTGCAAAGTCCAACAGAATACGGAATGATATGTGAGAATACACCTGACGGTGGAGGATGCAGCCCTGCAATGAAATACATTGGTTATGCTACAGGGGTAAAGAGTAGGTGGGCTGGTGGCTTCTTCCCAGCAGGGTACTGGTTAAACATAGTGACTGGAGAAAGCAACTGGTCAACATATGACAAAGAAGCGGCCATAAATGAACTAGCAAGTTGGTTCAGAATACCAGTGGCGGCTGCTGAGAAACTGATAGATATGCCTACTAGGATATGTTTAGATTGGGGTGATGTGTATGTTGACTTTGGAACTGAGGAAAATCTACGTAATTTCGGTACGCTAGTAGCATATAGCACACTTACTAGTGAGCAGCGGCATGATGAGCACAGTGTTATACATTCAATAGATTGGGGGGAAGAAGAGTGAATAAAGAAGATAAAATCAAAGAATTAGCAGATGAATATTACAACGCCATGAAGGTGTATTACGATTTATCAAATAGTGATAAATATAAGGGTATGAGTTCTCATAATTGGGTATCTGCAAGAACAAACAATTGGAATAGAGCGAAGAAGGCATTTGAAGAATTGAACGAGATGGGAGAAGGCGACCGTGCAATATGCCCGCTTACTCGCTGTCAAGATGAAGACGGTAATTGGGTTAGGTGGAATGGGTTGGAATGGGTTCCCGCATATCCTCCTAGCGGATTCGGTCAGCAATATCTGAGGTGATTGAATGAAATACGATAATGTAGCAACAGTCGAATATGATTATCTCCGCCGATTAGAGGCGGTTCATCAAGAGTTAGTAAATAATTACCCCGCGCTTTTAGAAAGGATTTACGATAAAGTCCTACCAATGTTAGAGGAGTGAGTGATTGATGAACATATTTGTATTAGACGAAAACCCAATCACTGCGGCTTCATACATTGATGACCAAAGACTCAGTAAAATGATAATTGAATCAGGACAAATGATGCGAGCAGCATTAGGTCGGCATGGCTTAACAGAAGAGAAGTGTATTGAATACGGCATCCTTACCAGTAAAGGAACACCTTGGAAAATTACACATAAAAACCACCCCTGTACTTTGTGGGCTGGAGACTCTTGGGCTAATTTCGATTGGCTCGCTAACCATGCAATAGGTCTTTGTGTAGAGTTCAAGAGTCGCTTCGGTAAGACTCATGCTTGTGAAGAGCCTATTCTTTTGATGAACCATTTACACTTGAAGCAATACAAGAAGGACAAACTCACACCGTTTGCTCAGGCTATGCCTGACGAATTCAAAGATGAAGATGGTGTAGTTGCTTACAGAAATTATTACCAGTCTAAAAATAATATCAGATACAAAACAATCCCATTCCCTAATTGGTGGCAAGGCGTGGAGGTGACGGCGTGAAAGGAATAAAAGGATGGAGAGTAGAAATGAGAGAAGGTCGAGAAGTATATGTTTGCGATGAAACGGACACGATAGCAATTCCTCATTGGACTATGTACGGCACAAGATACCGTGTGTTTCACAAAGGTATGGAGGTGACGGCGTGAGTAGATGTAATAATTGTAGAACAGAATTAAGAGAAGGTGAAGGTGTCAAAGCCATTTGCATGAAAGGGCAAACAAAATATGTGGCTAACTGTGAAGAAGGAGATACCTTCTGTGATTACACTTGTATGCAAAGAGGGTGTAATTTATGTGAAACGATACACAATTGCGATGTTGCCTATGACGAAGGGAGAGAAGAAGACCTTTGTGGGTTTTGTAAGGGTTGTCAAGGGGGCGAGTGAATGAGTCGAGAATCATACACACCTTATGCTAAGTATGCGATAATAGAATACCGCTTGCATCGGTGCGATGAACACGGCGACTCATGCGACATTGAGATTGTTGAAGGTAAGGATTGGCGATATGCAAGAAAGATGGTTAAAGAATGCGAAGCAGGTTTGCATGATGAGTTCGATAATGGATTACGATACGGTTGGATTGAGAGAGTCGAAAGATGGTGCGACCAATATGGAGAATACCTTGAGGTTGATGACTACGAAATACTTTGGGACAGAGGGGAGAGTGATTGAATGAATGTGATTCCAAAGAATGTGATAATTGAAATCTATAATGATTGGAAAGAAGGTCGAAACAATACTACACTAAGAGAGCCGACAAGCCCAAGTCAATCATGGCTCAAGCGAAATATGAGAACTTCTCCTTGTGGTAATTGCACTCACAAAATGGGTTCTTGGTTATGGACTCGATGTGAAAAATATGGACATAGAAGTGATTGGAATTACTTTCGCCATCTATGCCCCGATTGCAGGGAGATAATTCTTGAAAGCGAAAAGTAGGGTGGTGAATGAATGAGTCGAGAATCATACACACCTTATGCTAAGTATGCGACAATAGAATACCGCATACATTGATGGAGATGATGACTACGAAACAATTTGGGAAAGAGAAGGAGAGATGTGATATGGCAATAAGAAAATACTGTCCGAAATGTAATCGAAATAGACTGTGGCATTCGGCATACAAAAAGAGAGAATTAGCGTTAGGTGAAAAGCCAAGTGATTTCCGATTTTTTGTTTGTTCCAAATGCAATTATGCTTGTGATTTCAAGACGGGTGAAGAAATTAAGGATTGGAGAAAGAAATACTATGGTGAGTAAGAGGGGAGAGTGATTGAATGAGTAAGAAGATAACATTTAGTTTAGAAATCAGCGATGAAGATTATGATGCCTTAGTAAAACGAAACAAACACTATCGTGACAGTAGTAAAGATATTCCTGTTGAAGTTTATTTGAGGGGAAGACTTTACAGTTGTCGTTTTAATCTACTTAACACCTTTCAAATTTCAAATTATGATGTGGTGATTGAATGAGTGAAACATTGGTAGGACTATTAGGAGGAATCGCTATCGGGGCGTTGGCTGCTTGGATACTGGGGAGGAAAATAAATGAGACCTAAAGTAATGGTTGACGAGATAAGAGAAACATGGTATAGAAAGGATGACCCTAACAAAAGATATCCACAAACAACCAAGAGGTTGAAGATTAACTTTCCATACGATGCTGACGTACAAAACCAATTGAAAAACGCCCTTCGTTCCATTGAGGGTTATTACAATCTAAAGTTCTCAGATGGGGACTGGTCGTTGCGAAGCGATAGGTCGGTCATAAACAAAGCAATAGAGATACTGCAACCACATTACGATACTTATTTTCTTGAGCAGTACGGAAAAATGCTACCCGAAAAGAAAAACACTGGTGGTAATAAACAGGTATCGGCTACGATAGTGAGAGGAGAAATCGAACTGGCGTGGCCTTACATTCCTGATGTTGACCTAAGAGATACTGTGCGTAATGCAGTCAAGAGCATTCCTAACAGAAGTTGGAACAATGCTAACAAGACTTGGCGAATACCTATTGCGGAAGCATCGCTTCTCGTATCGAAACTTGATGGAGTTTATGACCCATTAAAAACAGCAATAGAATCTATTCCCGAAGTGGAGTCATACATGGGTGACTTGGCTCAGCGTATAGCGATTTCAGATGCACCAGTATTGAATGATGAAGAAACAATAGCGGAGATGAAGAGTCGCCTTAGCGAGTTCTTCCCGCCCCATCTTGAGTTATATCCGTTCCAATACGTTGGAGTAAAGTTCGCTGAACTGGCCGGTGGCCGGTGTCTTATCGGAGATGACATGGGTATAGGGAAGACTATCCAAGCGATAGCCTATGCAGCCTTACACAAGGAACAGTGGCCTGTGATAGTCGTTTGCCCTGCTGGTGTGAAATATAACTGGGCTAACGAGATTAATCGTTGGCTGCCCGATGCTTCTGTTGAGATTGTCAATGGATTCACTGGTGATATCAAGCCAGCAGATTTCGTTATCGTCAATTATGATTTGATGAGTCGAAGGAAAGAACAGTTGCAAAACATGAAGTTCAATTTATCCATCATTGATGAGAGCCATTATCTCAAGAACAAGAAGGCTAAGAGAACTAGCGCCACACTGGAAATCGCAAAAGAAACTGAGGGCGTTTTATGTTTGTCCGGTACTGCAATCACCAGTAGACCGGAAGAGTATTTCACTACGCTGAATCTGATTAGGAGTTCTCAGTTCTCTAGTTGGCTCAAGTATGTCAGAAGATATGCTGGTGCTTATCACGATGGTTGGGGTTGGAATACAGGTGGGGCAACCAACACAGAAGAGTTGCATAATCTGACTAGAGATTTCACAATCAGGAGATTGAAGAAGGAAGTTATGAGTGAGTTGCCGGATAAAATACGCCAGCCGTTTTTCGTAAATCCATCTACTCAAGATTATTCAAAGTACAAAGAAATTCAAAGAGGCTGGATGGATATCTATACCTCTCACAAGTCAGGTGGTATTCCATTACCAGCAGGTTTCGTTCTAAATATGCTAACTGAATTACGCCACGAATGTGGAAAAATCAAGATAAAACCTACCATTGATTGGGTTATTGAATACAAAGAGCAGCACGAAAAACCAATTCTGATTTTCGCACATCATAAAGATGTGATTAAATCACTAGTTGATGGTATGAATGACCAGTTACAAGTTGAGAAAATTGACGGTGATGTTTCACCTAAGAGAAGGCAAGAGATTGTAGATTCTTTCCAAGGTGGTAATATTGATGTTCTCATTTGTAGTATGGCTGCAAAAGAAGGTCTTACTTTGACGAAGGCAGATACAGTTGTATTCATCGAGAGACAATGGGTATCATCTTGGGAAGAGCAAGCCGAAGACCGAATCAACAGGATAGGTCAAGATGCTGATACAGTACACGCAATATATTTCACAGTCAAGGGAACTATTGATGAGAGATTCCATAGACTCATAGAAGAGAAAAGGGATGTAGTCAAGGCTATTCTTGATGGTGGAGACACAGAACAAAGGAAGGGTATTACCAAAACACTTCTGAAAGAAATGGTAGCAGATGGAGAAATACCAGCGTCATTTTTAGAGGATGTTTGAGTTGGGATATTTAAAGGAAACAATAAATGGAGATGATTGAATGGCTGAACAAAGAATGCAAATCAAAAAAATAATAAAAGAAAAATTAGACAAAATTATTTCTGAAATTATTTCTCTATTAGAAGAAAAAAATCAGTATGTGAAGCGAGATGTAATCACAGAACACTTACTTGAAGTAGGTCTATTAGATGATAAAGAAATGAATTGGGCTATAATTAGAAAAGAAATTGAAAGCAATGATTATGCTATCAGATATACAGGAAAATTTAGAGGAAGAAGGTATTACCTAGATTCAACTCCCCCCGAAAATCATAATGTTGATGAAGTATCTGATGTGGTATATCAGATTCTCAAGGATAATCCAACAGAAATGAGATGGTCTGAATTAATGGCTAAGTTAGAAGAAAAGGGTGAAGAAGAAGGGGTAATATACATGGGTACAAAACATCTCACAAATAGTGTTACTCATATACAAGGTACAATGTATGAAAAACATCCAAATGAATTTATGAGGGGAAGTAAAAGAGGATTATGGAGATTAAAAGGAATACATGAAATTAACAATTCTTCATTTCCAAATTACTGTAGTAATTGTGGTGCGGGATTGGTTGGAAGACCCAAATATTGTTCTGAATGTGGGTCTAAAATTACCCCCTACCCATACAGCAAGAAGGATTAGTGATTGAGTTGGGGTATTTAAAGGAAACAATAATTGGAGATGATACAATGGGAGAAGTAATTGAACTAGGAACAATATATGGGGAATATTTTGAGAATTTGCTGATGAAACAAAGAAAGTCTGAATCGAGAGATTATGTCGTATCAGAATTTCAGTGGCAATTAGACCAAGTAGACCGAGGAGATAATTATGATTTCACTTTTAGAGACGTAGGGGAATATGAACAGGCATGGCAAGACGCTTTGGATAGAATAGGAGACTGGGCAGGAGAAGAAGGGTATTCACCAGTGAAACAGTGGTTGCGAAATTTCGCTCACCGACATGGTTTTGTTGAAGATGTGACACCAAGTGAAACATTCTTTATGTCTAGTTATGACCATTGTTGGGGTAGAGGTGGAAAAATGTGGTCTTTCGACTGGCCTGATATGAACGAGGTGATTGAATGAAACAACCAACAAAAGAGCAATTAGATGAAGCATATAAGTTACAAACTGAGTATTATGAATTATGTAAAAATCAAGAGATGGATAGAAGGGAATGGATAGAAGCCCGACACGAGTTATGGGAAAAAATGCTACTTAAATTAGCCGAAATTAAAGGTGTGAATGTTGAAGAGATTAGAAGTAAGATGAATATTCATTTATGAGGTGATTGATATGATTTATTGTGAATGTGGGAAGTCAGTAGGATATTGTGTGATGATGGGGTGTAACGATGACAACAAAAAAGGAAAAAGAAATTTGTAATTACAACCATCCTAGAATTATTGGAGAAAACTTTTGTAGAGTATGTGGAGGAAAATATAATGGAGAATGAAAAAACAGAAGGTAAAAGAATTTGTGAATGTGGAAGAGTATGGAAGACTGTGGATTTTTATTATGCTAGGTGTGCTTCATGCCTAGAACATATTCCAGCAAATATAGTAATTGAGGGGTGGAGATGAGACACATTAACAAACCCCCTAACACTCGTACTATATTCCAGCCAGCGGTGGGGCTGGGTATGCTGCAACTTTCCGCCGCAAAGGAGATGATGAGATGAAATATCAGGAAGAAGAACGTGAAGATGTTGATTTCAAAGTGAAAAACTTTGTTGGAAAGAAAATAAAATATGACGATGGTGATGAAAGATTCATCGAAGAATGTGGGCTAAGAATTACAGTGAAAGATGAAGATAACAACGATGTACCTGAAGATATGTTGTATGCTGCACCTGCAAAATATCATCTCGACTCTTGTCCAAATGGGAACGATGTGGGTGAGGATTACCTGTTAGTGTTTGACACTTTTACATTCCATCCTTGTCATGCTTGTGATGAATTCCACACATGGCCGAATTTGAAGAATGATGTAAAACTAAGGGAGGAATATCTATGAGTTTTGAAATAACACCTGAGATACAGGAATGGGCTAAGGAACTATTTGATTCGATAGCAGTAGGTGGCATTTGGTCACCTGATGGCTCAGGTCTTACCTATCAGAAAACATCTGACGATACATTCCTACTAGTCAAGAGAATGAAACACGCTGACGCAATGGAGAACCACGCTAGGTTTGCTTCACTACTCATGAGCATTGGTGTGAATATGGCTGAGAGTGACGATGCTGATTACGAAGCGCCAACCAATCCACAGGATGCATTCATGCTTGAGCAACATCACAAGTTAGAGATAGCCCAGTCATGGAAATACCAAAGTGGTGTTAGGTTAGCAGATATGCCCCTTGAGACATTCTCACCAAGTTTCCTTTCAACACAAGAAGTATTGCTTGAAGATGGTGCTACTGATGAAATAGAACTATGGGCGTATATCTTTACTTGTCCTGAAAGTGGTGACGAGTTCAACGTAGACCCCGATGATTATCATTTGTTGGCTGGCGATAAGTTGTATATGCGTTACATAAACAAAGAGGGAACTATTTTCCAAGCCTTGACACGCAGAGAAATGGTTGAGGTAGCAGAAGGAGATGTAGAAGAAGGAGTAGTGGTGGGTACTAGTTGCCCCAAAACTGGTGAGAAAGTACCACCTTGGTTATGGGGAACCTACTGTTCTATGACTAAGGTAGGTGAAGAAGAATGAAGTGTGAACATTGTGGAACGAATGACCGAAAATGGCAATATTCCATAGTATGGGACGGGAGAGATTCGGTATTATTGTGTCCTCCATGTCTAGCCATTTTTAGAGAGAGGTGAAGAAGAATGAGCGCAGAAGTAGCACAATGTGATGAGTGTAGAAGGAAGAGGAGAATGTGGAACATGAGTCGTTTTGGTAAATTCTGTCGAGCCTGTTTTGAAGAAAAATACCTTTAGTTTTTATTGGAGATGAGATTATGAAACTACACTTAGGTGATTGTCTAGAAGTAATGAAAACTATGGAGGATAACTCCGTTGATTCTATTGTGACAGACCCACCATACGGATTGAGTGCGGCTCGTAATAGTGGTAAATCGAGCAAAGGCGGATTCATGGGTAAAGAATGGGATTATGACGTTCCTTCGGTTGAGATATGGAGGGAGGCATTACGAGTCTTGAAACCCGGCGGTCATTTACTCGCCTTTAGTGGAACGAGAACCTATCATCGAATGGTAGTCAATATCGAAGATGCTGGGTTTGAAGTGAGAGATTGCATACAATGGCTATATGGAAGTGGGTTTCCAAAGTCGCATAACATCAGCAAAGCGATAGACAAAGCCGCAAGTGCGGAACGAGAAGTGATAGGTCAAAGACAAGATATTTTGTTAAAGCAAGGTGCTGACCTAAAGAGGGGAAAAAGGAAAATTGCTGAATCGTTCAATGCAGGTTCGCCCGAAAGGAACAATGGTTTCAAAACAGTTAGTGCTGATGTTACCGCCCCTGCTACGCCCGAAGCAAAACAATGGGAAGGTTGGGGAACGGCTCTCAAGCCCGCCAATGAACCTATTTGTCTTGCTCGCAAACCATTGATAGGAACGGTTGTTGAGAATGTGCTTGAGCATGGGACTGGTGGGATAAACATTGATGGTTGCAGGGTTGGAGATATAGTGCAAGACACATCAAAGAACGGAAGGGATGCTGACAAACACAAGAATACTGTTTATGAAAGTGGTTTGAAGAAGGATTTTGATGGTGAAATCACCACAGGAAGATTCCCTGCGAATGTGATTATGGA
>Ga0209645_1001686_pt1 | contig 10879 bp, 19 predicted proteins | sample ETNvirenome_6_30_FD_184070 | JGI IMG/M metagenome (GOLD analysis project Ga0209645, IMG submission 184070) | Marine viral communities from the Pacific Ocean - ETNP_6_30 (SPAdes) (version 2) | ecosystem: Environmental > Aquatic > Marine > Oceanic | place: Pacific Ocean | collected 2013-06-19
TGTATAACCGTCGTCATACAATAAAGCATCGTCAACAGTCCATTCGTACCAAAGACCATCTGCTGGCATTAGTCCTACAGTTTGACCACATGTTTGCTCACATAAACCTAAAAAGAAAGCTATTAAAAACAACCAAAAGGTTTTAAGTGGGTAGTTCGTCTTTTTCTTTTTCATTTTCAGCTTTTTCAGCCCTGTTTTTCTCAAGCATATTCTCTTTTAACTTCTCCAACGCTTCTTCATAACCTGGCATTAGTTTAACAGTTTCCAAAGTACCAACTCCTAGCTCTCTTAAATGCATGATCTCGTTAATCATCTGCTGTAGAACTCTTGTAGTTGCTTCTACTTTGTTTTTCATTTCCAATAATGTTTGCTCTTTCATTTAATTATGGTAAATTGTTATACATATATCGATCAAGAAGGGTAGGTATATGACATGATCTGTTCTTGATTTTTGTTTATAGGTTCTAACACCTAGTAGTAAGCCAGTATAGAAACCCATACTTAACTCCCAATCACTCTTTGTATTTTTTTTCATACTCTTCAAGTTCGCTGAGTTTTAAATAACCTTTTTGGTCAACACTCCATTTAATAAATTTTTCTATTTGACGTTCTCTATATTTACGTCTTGCCTTTTCTTTCGACTTCCAATTATTAACTTTATCGTCTCGTCGCATTCTTTTTGATTTTGTGGTTTGTACAGTTTAACCTTTGGTAAATTCTTAACAACATAAGCTTTAAATAGCTTCCAACGTATAGGAAAAGACTCATTGGGTCTACCCTTACATTCGATGATAAAGCCAGTTCCCACAAAGTCCGGTGTATAATTAATACTACGTACTTTCGTATTTCCTCTATTTTTATATTCACCTTTGCTATTTGCTTGTCGTTCGTATGCTTCACATTTAAATTGAAATGCTGGCATAATCTCATAGGTTTTACCTTCATATTTAGCTTTTATATTAGCTTCTTTTAAAGCTTTGTACATATAAGCTTCAAGTCCTGAAGAGAAAGAAATACCGTCAACGACGGTTTTCTTTGCTCTAACTGGACCTTTCTTTTTCTTTTTACCCCGCCACATCTGTTACGTAATAAGGTAAACCTTGGCTTTCGCCTCTGAAAAAGCTACCATCATTTTTTCTTTCTGCTAGCTCTTCACGTGCAGCTTGTATATATAATACTGCATCCATTAATTCTTCCTGTACATCGTTAAGATAACCTAACAAGTCTTTATGACCACCAGTTCTCTCATCATGTAACGTTTTACCGTACTTTTCAAAACCAACATCTGATCTTGATACAAACTTATCTACTACACTTTCGACAACTGGATCTCTAAATTTAATTGTTTTCTCTTTCATATTAATTATCTTTTACAAATGTTCCGTTAACCATTTTACCTGTACGCTTAGATATAACTTCATAAGCTGAATCAATACAATGCTCAACAGTTGTACCGCCTAAGTGCGCCATGTTAGTTAATACTACAATCATATCACCAATAGCATCTATAAATTCAGTCTTATCATCTTTAAGCACAGCTCTACCAAGCTCACCAGCTTCCTCCATTAATTTACAAAACTGAGTTTTAGTATCGCCTTTATCATATAAACCTCTTTGTTTAGCCCATGATCTTATATTATCAAATCTATCGTTATTAGGGTCAACTGATTTAAAGTCATCATCTTTAGATACTAATTCAGCTTTTAACGCGGCTATAAACTCTTTATTTCGTTCTGCAACTTTATTAGATACATTTTCATATTTATTTAATATCTCTTCAAAGAAAGCTTTATTGTAAATATAACTTCTGTTTTCATCGTACATAGATGTTTTAGCATTTTCTATTATCCATTTAACTGAATCCATGTTAAGTGTAAATGTACCAAAAGCTGTTTCCCAACTTTTACCTAAATTATCCATCAATCTACCTTTCAACTTGTTAAGTGGTACTGGAAAAGTAGATGTCATCTCTGTTGCGTTTATTTTCATATTATCAAATAAGTCTTTATATAATTTTCTGTCAACCTTATAGCCATAAGACTGTTGAAGTTCTATCTCACGTTTAGATATATAATCTATATCTTCACTCTGATCAAGAACTTCATACTCGTCTGACTTATAGCCTTGTTGTTTTGTAACCCTATCTTTAAGATTACGTGTCACACCGATCTTTTTACCCGGTATGTGGTATAAATAATAAGTCATTTTATTTAATTTATTTATAATGTTCGGATCGCTTTTGTAAAAAGCTTTCTTCGTTTGGTTTATCTTTACCTAAGTCTTTCCAATATATATGCATGTTATGTGCAAAATGGTAATATTCCCCGACGTCAATAGACAGTCTCTCTGCAATCATTTTTTGTAATTGTGAAAAACAATACTGATCGTTACAGAAACCGTACCAGAGATCATTAGATCGCATCGTAACACACATATTCAGTTTACAATTGTATATCGAAAACTGTATTGCGGTTGTGCATGGAGTGTCATTTTCATATTCATGTATTTCTTTACCGTCATATATAGATATTACAGCTTGACGCGTCTCTTGGTTGTCTTGTAATTTAGCTACAACCTTATCTAATTGAAACCCTCTATCCCATTGATAACCGTAATTAGAATTAACATTACCATATTTATCAGCCATATTAATCCATATCTTAGGTATCATACCATGTATTTTTCCTAATTTGTGTATATCACGATCACCAGTTAAATACCACAACCATTCAGAATGAGCATATTTGTGACTCCACTTTCTGAAATCTGTATTTATTAAATTATCTGTTGGTTTATCTATTGTAAAACCTACATTGAATATGGTGTTAGTTCTGTCAAACGGTTTGCCCCATCCACTTATGTAATCGTAATAATACTCAAATGCATCTTGTGCTGTTAAAAAATTATTCCTCATTTTTATTATATTTATCGTAGTAAAACCTATATAGCTCAAACATTTTAGGGTATAGCTCTGTTGGTCCATATTCTTTTGGACTTGTCTTTGTTTTACCATTAACCTCAACCTCTAAAGTCCAGCTTTTGTTTCCAAATCCTGCAGAACACGCTAGTGCTCTTATCTTAATACCTTTCCTTAAACACCATGCATAGCTAATTAAAGTCATGTCATCTTGCCAAGGTGGTAGTGTCATATCAGGTGTTTTACTCTTTGGCATCTACTTGTTGTTTTAGTTCAGTATACTGTGGACATTGCGTACATGGTTTAGTTTTCTTAGCAGGTGAACAACCTACTAATAACAGTATTAAAAATAATCTATACATCTTTGTTTTGGTTTAAGCGAATGCTATTAATAATATAGATAGTAAGCTTGCGAAGAACAAAGCTGCTACTAATCCTAAAAGAACTAGACCTATCATTGCTAATATAAACTTAATTATTTTCTTTATTCCCATGGCATTTTCTCATCTAATTCTGGTTGTACTTCTGGAATGAAGCATCCTGATCTGTGTTCCCATGTAAAGAAGGCTTCGCCTTGGTTTTCTCCAAGATTTTGGAATTTAACCTTAAGAACTTTAACTTTAGTCGTTTTCGCTTCATAGTCCCTATGTACCAGAAGACCGTGGTAACTTGCATCGTACCATTCACCACCACCTTTGATATTGTACATAGTTGGTTCTTCAATTTTTCCATCGCTGTTTTTATACATTTTAGTTGGATGTGCAACGATAAATACAAGTACATCGTACTTTTTAGCAAACGTTTCGATCTTAGTTAGATATTCCATAGTGTACCTGTTAACATCTTCAGTTGTACAGTCTACATCTCTAACTTTATTAAATGGATCGATAACTAAGCATTTAATACCTTTACGTTTAACTAGCTCAGCACCTTTACGTAGTACAGATTCTAAAGTATATCTTTCCATATCAATGAAAAAGAAATTACTATTAATATGATCTGCAATTGTATTCCACTTATCGCCACCTATGTGACCTTTGTTAGGCATATCACCCCATACTTTCCTCATTAGTTTATGAGCATGTAAAAATGTAGGTGCATTTTCAGGTGACGCAAACGCTGTTTTCCATCCGTAGTTTTTATTGTAACCTACACACATCTGATCCACCCAGTCTGATTTACCTGATGAAGGTATACCTGTAACTGTAATAAATTGACCTGTGTATGTGCTAAATATATCATCAAAGTTTTCTAAACCTATTTGAAAACCTGGTTTGAAACCATTTTCAACAAAGTCTGTAACTTCGTCTTCTATATCTTTAAATGTTGTAACATTTTCTAATGGAACTGGTTTGGCTTTTAAGATTCTTTCTTTAAGAGCTTTTTTACCATGATGTAATAAATATTCATTCGCATCTTTAAGATCGCCAAAGTCTGCTAAATAACATACCTCAGCACCTAATCTACGAATTAACTCTCTCTGTAAAGCTTGACCAGCTTCATCTGAATCGACAGCTAGTATAATCTTATCTTTATTTTCAAAGTAATCTATACAACTATCAAGATAATCTAAGTTATTAGAATTTAAGGTTGCGCCATTTGGAACTGATACAGCATTAGTAATACCAGCTTCATACAAAGCTAATACATCCATTTCTCCTTCAGTTATAACACACCAATCATGATTAACTATATTATCTATGTTAAAAAATATCTTTTCAGCACCTTTATATAGTTTGAAGTTTTTACGCCCATCTCTATATTTGATATTAACGAGTTTATTACCCATCTTATATCTAAACATAATAACGTTTTCTTCTTTACGAGTTTGTGGCATATATTCTTTGCCATAATAAACGTTACACATTATCACAGTTTCTTCAGATATACCTCTATCAGTAAAGAATTTTAAAATCTTTTTAGGTATACCATTACCGTCACTATATATTATGTCTTCAGGTACTTCATAAGTTTTATCAGCTTTACCTTTTCGTTTGAAAGTGTGTAGCTGAAATGTTTGGTTACAATTGTGACAAGTTCCTAAGCCTCTTTCCCAGTCATACGAAGAACATTTAGCTTTCCTATTCTCCGGTTTCCTGGAAATAGAACACAGGGGACAAGTCCCCTGCGTTTTACCTACGTCTAAGCCATACTGATTAAATTCCTCAATTATAAAACCATTGATTTCTTTATCTTCGACTTGCATATATTTGATTTAATTAAAATGGTAGATCATCTCCGTCATCTACCTCAACGGCTTGTTGTTTTGCTGGTTGATCATCGTAAGGTATTCTGTCTGGAAACTCACCGTTTGTCCATACAACTCTTACATTACCAAGGTAAGTTTTAGCCGTTTTAGCTTCTCTTTCCTCTTTAGTTTGATCAACACAGACTGGACCTTGTTGCCCAAATTGATCTGGTTCATCATTGATAGTTATAGTAATAGGAAGATATTTTCCCTTCTTACCTTTAATTATCTTATCTTTTGGGATGTTATCCAAGTTTATACTTGCTTTTACTATTCCTGCCATAGATTATTTTTTAAGTTTGTTATAGTATTTATTTACAGATTGGACGTTTGTGAACAATGTTCTCAATTCAGGTGCTGTAAACTTTTTAACTCTCCTGATATCATCTACTTCCTTACAATAAGGATGAAGGTTGTCGCCTTGAGTTTTGTTTTCGTAAAATTCGCTTACTGGAAGGGTTAATCCAGATATTGTACAAGTTTTTGTCTTAGCCATAAGTCTAAAATTTATAAGGTTTGATTAATAAAATATTGCTGAGGTTTAAAATCCTCAGTGTTAAAAAATAAGTCATAAGCTTCTGCAGCTTTTTCAACTTTAGTTTTGCCAGAGCTATAAAAGTCCGGTGAACAGTCGAATATTCCTATCCTACCTGTTTTTTTATCGATAGCTATGAATACCATTTCATATCCAAATAACTCTCTGTAAATATAAGCTTGAGAGTCATAATTATATTTTTTAGCATTCCATCTAAATCCATCAATATCACTAGTAGTTTTAAGATCTATAATTAGTTCTTCTTCATGATTAAGTATATCAGCTTTACCTTTCCACATTGTTTCACATAATTCTGCTATACCTGGAACTTCGTATTCTACATTAGCTGCAACTGGTTGTATTAGCCCTCTGCATACGTCGTTGTCCATGATCTTTTCAACCAACCATTCGACCATGTCGGCTTCATGTTGTATTAAGCACAACTCTCCACCGGACATTTCTTTATAAACTTTTGTATTTCTACTGGTTGTTTCTATAATCTTAAAGTTTTTAACTTTGTCAGGTTCTAGAATCGCAGTATGAAAGTAACCACCAACTAAAAAGTTAGGATTACTTTTACTAGGTTTATGTAGCTCTAATGGATTAGAAAGCAACGTTTTGATGTCAGAATTACTTAAGTATTGTTTACCAAACTCACCATAATAATGTTCATCATCACGAAGCTTTTCTAATATTTGTTCTTTGTTCATAACGTTTGTTGCAATAACTTTTCATCGCTTTCAGATACTATGTATTTCTTCTTAATAGTGTCAATACTACCACCTTTAGCTATGTATTCTTTTGCTTTTTTAAGTGCATCTTTGGTAAGCTTTTGTTTTGCACTACCATTTTTGCCGTGAGTGTTTGTCGCATCACTGTCTTGCGTATCGTCTATTAAGAATAGATTACCTAAAGCATATTTCTTACCGTATGAAGACGCAGCACCATATTGCTGTGGAGTTTGCATACCTTTTTGATTAAGGTCTACACCAACTATAGCAGTTGCTGATAAAGAATTTTCACCGTCAGATAATGTAGCTGTACATTGTAACACAGGAGAAAATACTTCACCACCCATTTCAGGATAAGAAATTAATTCTTCATTAATTCTTACTGTAACTCCTAGCTCCTTTAAAAAGGGTTTTGTTGCTTCGAGGATGTCTTCGGCAGATCGGAAATAATACTTACCGAATGAGTTAAATCTTGATTTCTTTGATTTAAACTCAGTTTGGATTTTGGTTAATTTTTCGTTTATAGTCATTCGTTCATTTTTAAATTAAACCTATTGATATAATTACATATTAATATTGCAATTTACATTGCTAACTTACAGATAATCAATCACTTGCGAGTGATCTACATTTTCTATAAGTTTCTCTACAGCTTGCTTTTTTAGCTCAGAAACACGCACGTAAGCGCTTACTCCTGGGATAGATAGATACTCTGCAATTTTTTTAGCTGAATGCTTCTCGCAATCTAAACCATAACTTAGTCTAAGTACATGGTATTCTGCAACAGTCAAATGTTTCTTTAATAAACTCATTAAGTATGTATTTAATAAAGCCATATTATATGGTTCAGATTTATCAGGTATTTGATAAATCATATCTTCATCGTCTTTAGGTTTATTATCTATACTCAAGAATATACTGTTGAAAAACATTCTAACCATTTCCTTGTCTTTACCTCCGTCTTTTCTGATCTCGTTTAACTTGTGCTCAGGTATACGCATCATAGCTCTATTTTTATCTATATTACGTCTGATCCCACCTTTAATTCTTTTAGCAAGAAAAGATTTTAAGGTTTTCTCTTGGTCTTCAGATTCTATTAGAACTAATCTATCTAATTTACCTACAGCTTTAATTAAACTAGCACTACCTTCTTGTATAATATCTAATATAGATAATGTACCTGAAGCCTCTTGTGCTGTAGAAAACTTACGAGATATATTCTCAACTAATGGTAGAAACAATGTAATTAGTTCTTTATCCGAATAATCAACCCAATCTCTTTTAGGTATTCTTTGAATGTTGAACTTAACGTCTTCTTTCCAACGAATGTAGTTTTTTACATTATACTTTTTCAAAGCTCAAAGTTTAATAGTTGTTTTTCTTTCTTCAGTTCATAAGGCATATTCCTATGAATAGTTCTCACAGAACAGTCTAACAGAGATGCTAATTCAATAATAGTTATTCTACGACCACAATCGTGAATATCTAACATGCATTCATAAATGTCATCTTCTTTGACTTTCTTTGTCTTACCTGACAACTGTCCCACAATCTTTAATTTTTCATCTACAGATAACCCGCAAGTAACTTTAAATATAATTTTTCTAGCTCTGTTTTTGGGTGGTCTTTCTAGATCACTCATATATACCTCGTATATAACATCAGCTAATAACTTATCAGTAACAGTGAATGTTACAAAACCGTTTTGCTTATAAGTAATATATTTAGCTAAACCTTCAAAGTCATCTGGAGATAATCCTGGGTTTAAGTACCATAAAACTAACAGGTGCCACTTAAGTGACTTGTAAGTGTTGATCTTAGCTTTGCTACGAAACAATTGATAACAATCGTGAGTACCGTGTTCAAAGTAATAACCCCAGTCATAAACTTTGGTTACGTTATCTAAACTTGGCTCTGTACGATATATAATCTTATGTCGATGCAAATAATCTAAGTTTCTATTATGTGACATTAGGCCCTTACTCATTTATATTAGGCCTATTGTCACAGTTAAGTGTTTGGTACAAAACACCTGAATTTAGGATTTTATTTTTTAATTTCTGTTTCATTTAAGTATATTTAATTACCTATTAATATTCAAGTAAACGCAATCGCTTATTGTATTTCTTATATAATTCAATTTTAACTGAAATATTATTCCAATCGTGGTGTGCTATACACATTTTATTTATATGAGGTTTACAGTCACCTAGCCAATCACAAGCTGTATTAAATATTTCATTATGTAGTTCATTAATTCTTTTATACATATAACTTATATGCTGTGCTTTTCTAATTCGTTTTTTCATAAGGCATTTGTGTATATATAACTTCGTTTTTTCCAGCTACCACGTGTTTTTCTGCTATATAATAATTCCAGTAGGCTTTAACACTGCATGGATCTTTATACTCATCTGGCATTGCCTGTGGTGGTTGCACAAACTCATTACCTTGTATATGTACAGGTGGTCTAGCCAAAAAGTTTTTACATTTGATTATACTTAAATGTGTTTTACCATATCGTTTTGTATACTCATCACCTAATGCCATCATGTGATTATATAGCCACATATATGTAGACTTTGAACGTCTAGCCCATACTGTTGACGGATGGTTTAAATGAGCTTGTTTGTACGGCACGTTTTGTATTTGATCTTTATCACCATAACAATGATGAGCTGTACAAAGCATCTGGGCTGATTCTAAGATCATCTTTACAACATGTTTATTATATTGTAACTTAGCCGCAATAACTGGATCCTCGTGTAAATAAAATATATTCATTCGTAATTTCTTAAGCATTTAAACTGTGGGTGTCTGTAACTACCTGCTTTAGTTCTTTCGAAATAAGTAAAAGTTGCTACTTGACCCATATAATCATGTATATTATCTAATATATTAGTTAGATCTTGGTAATTATAACCTTTACCTGGAGGGCAACCGAATATATTACCGTCTTCATCTTGCATAATAAACTTACCTAATGTACCTTCACGCTTGCCTTTACCTATTTCATAGTTAACAATTGTAGCTTCAGCATCACTGAAATCTTTAAATTTCATAAGATCGTAAGATCTACCATGTTTATATACACCTGATTCACTTCTGTATATTGAACCTTCGTAGCCATCTTTTAAATATTCTTTATGAATTTTACTGCAATTTTTTGCTGTGCTAACATAAACATGATCAACTACGCGTAAGCTTGGGTGTTTTGGTATATTCCAAAATAAAAAACCTCGTCTATATTTATATGTCGGATATCCACTTGGTAAAATATTTTGCTCTGGTATAACATCATACAAGTGATATTGTATAAGCTTTTTAGCTTCAGCTCTGTGCTGATCTGTTGGTTTAGTTTTCCTAACTAATGATATTATTTTCTCGAAATCATCTCTTAACTCATGATTGTAGAGCTCGCCATCAAGTATTTTGTTGGGATATTCATCAAAAACAGGTTTTAATGCCTCTTTTAGATGATCTACATTCATAAATTCTTTGCCTGTACGAGAAAAAGCACCATCTTTAGTAAAAACACATCTAACACCATCAAGTTTTGGTTGTAAATAACCAGGGAAATCAGCTCTATCTTCGCTAAACTTATGTGCTAACATTGGTTTTATCATAATTTTTCTAATTTTCTTTGTACTGCTTTTAATTTTCCAAGGATAACTGCAGCTTTTTTATAACCATCAATTGAATCTTCACCTTCATACATCATCATAAGCGTCTGTAATCTAGCTAGTTCTCCAACTAACATTTCTTCTTCAGTTATAAAATACTCTGAGTCACCCATAATAAGTTCATTTAAGATCTTACGGTGTACTTCTTCGTGTCTTTCGTCTTCTAAATCTTGTGTAGGTTTAAACTCATCAATACCTAAATTGATCATAAGTTTACTAACTATAAGATCAGAAAGCTCATTTAACTCTTTTTTTGTCATAATCTATAATATTATTATCTAATAGATGTCGTATTTAGTTTGTAAATCCAACGGAGTTCCTACAAATATAACTTCTTTTGAATACACATCGTAAATAGATATATAAGTTGGCTCATCTTCTTTTGGATATACAGTATAAATGTACTGTTCCATACAATCACCAGGTTCACCATCACAGGTTTCTAAGTAAATTCCACCAGCGTCATCTTTAAAATGTTTAACTAATTGAGCCGCTAAGCAACCTGTGCCATTAGCAACTTTTCTAGATTCATTTAATTTTAAACCATTTACTGTTACAAATTCACTCAAGAAGTCAGCTAAATCTTGACCGTGACCTTCTGGATAACCGTCATATTGTCTATACATATTAACCACTGCTTTTTCAGGGTGCAAATGACCATCTGCGTAAGATAATCCTTTTTGCCGTGGTATCACCCTTGTTAAACTTCTTGTTCCCATATAATTTAATTTTATAGTTATTAATGTCTTCTAACACGAAAAGCCC
>Ga0209645_1001687_pt1 | contig 10877 bp, 14 predicted proteins | sample ETNvirenome_6_30_FD_184070 | JGI IMG/M metagenome (GOLD analysis project Ga0209645, IMG submission 184070) | Marine viral communities from the Pacific Ocean - ETNP_6_30 (SPAdes) (version 2) | ecosystem: Environmental > Aquatic > Marine > Oceanic | place: Pacific Ocean | collected 2013-06-19
CCAACAGTTGGCATTGTTGGTGTATCATTTAAACCAAACTCTCCTGTCACAATTGGATCACCATCAGCAAGATTGATCACAGATCTTGCAAAGATGGGCAAAGAAATCTATGCTTTTGATGAATTGGATGAGACATTTAACAATCTCAATGGGTTGAATGATCTAATTCACAAGTGTGTGTCACCACAAGAGGCAATTGACATGTCTGCTGTGTGTGTTTTCATGCATCCTACAAAGAAATATGCTACACTTAAAGTTCAGGGAAAAGAACTGGTTGATAACTGGGGCATCTTCTCATCTGAAAAACTTCTTACAGTAGACTCTTCATTGCCTGACTGATGATTAATAACAGAAAGAGTGTTGATGCTTTAAGTCCTTACAATGTAGGAGGTAGGTCTAACCTATCTTCTGATTGGGAGTGTTTTGATTGGAATGAGTCAGAGTTTCCACCATCAAACAAGGTGTTTGAGGTGATGAAGAACTTCTATCGCTATGAAAGATACCCTGACATTTGTGCCTCTCAGTTGAAGCAGAAACTATCAGAGTATGTTTCTCTCCCATCAGACTTTATTGAGGTATATAATGGATCTGATGATGGTTTGAAAGACATCTTCACTGTGTTTGTGGATAAGGATACAAAGGTATTGACCTATTCCCCTTCATATACACAGGTAGATACATTTATTTCTATCAATACAGACCACTATGTGAAGGAACAAATTGTTGATCCTCTTGGTAGTCATGAGTATGAATGGGAGAAATGTATTGATAAAGATGTTGTATACATTGTCAATCCTAACAATCCAACAGGTAAATTGATTGATGTATCAACCATTCAGGGGTTGCTTCAAGCAAATCCAGACACATTATTTGTAGTAGATGAGGCATATTATGAGTTTGCAAGACAATCTTGTGCCCATTTAGTGATTGGACATAAGAATCTGATTGTTACTAGAACATTCTCTAAGGCATTTGGACTGGCAGCAGTGAGACTTGGGTATGTACTGGCACATCCTGACCTGCTTTTTAATCTTAGAAAGATTAGAAATGGTAAGACAGTCAATGCTATGGCACAACTGTGTGGTGTAGCAGCACTTGATGATCTTGATTATCTGAATGCCAGGATTGATGAGATGAATGATGCCAAGAAGTTTTTTATTGACAACTTGGCAAACAAATATACTGCCATTGATAGCAGTGCTAATTTTGTATTGGTGAAAACACCTGATGCAAAAACTCTCCTAGATAAGATGAAAGAAAACAAGATTCTTATCAGAGATAGGAGCTCCTTTGTTAATCTTGAAGACTGTGTTAGAATCACAATAGGTTCTAAGAAACAAATTATTAAAGTGCTTGGAGTAATGAATTAATGATTGGATATGATCGCTTAGGTAGCAATGGAAGAATGGGCAACCAACTCTTCCAATATGCTGCGCTTAGAGGTATTGCAGAACATCATGGGTATGATTGGGTCATCCCACCTGATGATGCACCTAACCAGTCCAACTATGGTATGCATGAAGCATTCACCATCCCCCAGGAGCATGTAGGATACATCAATCCTAACATCTCAATGCAGGCAATTTATAGTGACCAGACCATTCAGATGATGAATCCTGGTGTACAGACAGTGCAAGAGAAGTCATATGGATTTGACAAGGAGTTGTTTGACAACTTCCAGGATGGTACAAACCTTGATGGGTATCTACAATCATACAAATACTTTGAGAACATCAGAGAGCAGCTTCTAGAAGAACTCACATTCAAACCTACAATTCTTGAACCTTGTAAGGAGTTCTTGTCTAACTTTGAGAAGGTCATCTTCCTACATGTGAGGAGAGGTGATGCTACCAGGACTGAGAAGCACTTAGAGATGTTCCCTATGCCCACCTGGGAATACTATGAAGAGGCACTGTCTCACTTTGATGATGATGCTTATGTCTTTGTCACCAGTGATGATGTGGAATGGTGTCAGGAACAGGACTTCTTCTCTGATGATAGGTTCTTAATCAGGGAGACTGTTGAGTTGTATGAGCACAACCATAGGGATGGTGATGGTGAGTATCATCGCTCTTGTGTTCCACACACTGATATGTGTCTAATGTCCCTGTGTAATGGTGGTATTCTATCCAGAAGCACATTCTCCTGGTGGGGTGGTTATCTGATTAAGAATCCTACACAACCTATTGTGGCACCCAAACCATTCCAATATTACAAACCTGCTTATGGTATTGAGTCACATACTGTTGATGAGTCTTTCCTCATCCCTGACAACTGGACCACTGTAAGCAAAGGTATTAGAGGTTAATCATGACTTATTCCAAGAGATTTAGTAGTAAATTCTATACAAGATTGCTGAAACCTGCTGGTAGTAATCCAGTAAGAGATAGAGCATCCTCTTTTGAGATTATCTTTGAACTGCTGGACCAGAAAGAAGATAAGAACTTTTTGATTGTAGAAACTGGTTGCATGAGAAGAGACCATGGCAATCTTGCTTTTGGTGATGATGGTGCCAGCACATATATTTTTGATGACTTCATTAACTTCTATGATGGAGAAGTCCATTCAGTAGATATTTGTGAGGATAATGTAAACTATGCAAATGAATTAACCTCTGATAAGACAACAGTGCATTGTCAAGACTCTGTTGATTTCCTATGGAACTTGCCAAAGAAACAGATTGATTTCTTGTACCTTGATTCCTTTGACATCATTAAGGAGGATCCTCATCCATCTCAACTGCATCATGTGAAAGAGATGTGTGCTGCTATTGATAAGTTAGGTAAGGGTTCTATTGTCTGTATTGATGACCACAATGCATTTTTTACCAATGATGGGAAGATTGCTAAGGGAACATATGTGAAAGATTTTATGGATGACATTGGTATGAAACCTATTCATGAGGGATACCAAATTGTCTGGGTGATGGAATGAGTGATGTATATCTAAAATCATGGCATGGTGGACTTGGTGATTCATTGCAGTTCTCTACTCTCCCAGAGGAGTTTCATAAACAGCAGGACAGAAAGACATATATCTTAGAGGATGCACCTTTTAGAAATCCAGAAATATATGATCTGGTGTGGGATAAGAATCCATATGTACAGGGAAAGAAAGCAGGCACTTGGAATGCAGGTGACCTACCAGACATCCCATATCAAGAACTGTGTATGGATGGTAAGGGCACTGGCAATATGATTTCCAATTGGGAATTGTTTCATGGACTGGAACCAGTGAACAGTCATCCTAAAATTTATTATGAACCAGAAATTCATGATGGATATAAGGATGTCTTTATTGTTGACTTCACTTCTACAACCATTGGTTATGATGAAAACAAATTAAAAAATATCCTTGGGGATATGAAGAAGGAATATCCAGACAAAAGGTTTCTTTCTATTGATTTTGTTAAGTCAGTATCTAGCAATTCATATGATCTTGAGTATGATGGATGTGTTGAAGTAGAAAGTATTTTTAGATACTGTGATCTTATGGCATCATCATATGGATTACTTACATTAAGTAGTGGTGCTAGTCACATGAGTTCTGCTGTAAAAGACTATGCCCCAGACCTTGACAGCATTTGTGTTATGCCAGAAAAGTGGTATAATTACCATAAGGAAAGGGGACTGTTCTTCTTTGACAACATTAACTATGTAATTTATTAGTATGGCAAGATTTTTAATTACTGGTATTTCAGGGTTTGCTGGTGCTCACCTAGCAAACCTTCTTCATCGTGAAGGGCATAAAGTATTTGGTCTCATTCGTCGTACCAATGGTATGGAGAGTGACATTCGTGATGTTGTTCCTGATGATGCTTACAACTCTATCACTTTCCTGTATGGGGATCTGACTAACTATCGCTCCATGCGTAAGGTCTTTGAGGAGAATGAGTTTGATGGTGTGTTCCACCTGGCAGCACAGTCTCACCCACCCACTAGTTTCCGTGATCCTATTGGCACAATGGAGACTAATGTCATGGGTAGTGCCAATCTTATCCAGGTGCTTCAAGATCATCAACCTGATTGTAAGGTGATGTTCTGCTCTACATCAGAGGTGTATGGCAATGTAGGACAGGATGGACGTAAGATTCACTGGAATGATGCTATTGTCCCTTCCAACCCCTATGGTGCCTCTAAGGCAGCAACTGATGTGTATCTCCAAGAGAGATTCAACAATGGATTCCTGAAAGGATTTATCACCAGAGCATTCTCTCACACTGGACCACGCAGAGGACGTATCTTCTCCATCTCATCTGATGCATATCAGATTGCTAGGATGATGAAGGGTTATCAAACCAAAGAACTTTTGATTGGTAACCTCAGCACAACAAGAGTTGTGATGGATGTGCGTGATACTGTCAGAGCATACTATCTTGCTATGATGAATGAAGATGTGACCAACCATGTCTTCAATATCTGTGGTGATACACCTAGAAAGATGCAGTATTTCACTGACAAACTGATTGAGATTTCAGGTTTGGATGATGTAGTACAGAGGATTCATGAACCCTTCTGGCGTCCACATGAGATTCACTATCAACATGGTGACTCTTCTAACCTGGTTGAGATGACTGGGTTCAAGGAAGAGTATGATATTGATACTACACTTGGTGATTTGTTGAAGTATTGGTATGACAAGATCTCATGATTGTATTTGTCAATGGTTGCTTTGATGTCCTCCACAGAGGGCACTTTGAGTTAATCAAGTATGCTGCTTCTCTTGGTGACACACTGATTGTGGCACTTGATTCAGATCATAAGGTAGCCCAAGATAAAGGATACCTTAGACCAATCTACCCTCTTGAAGATAGAGTCTTTCAGATGATGTCTATCAAGGGGGTTGATGTGGTACATACATTTAACAGCAGGTTTGAGTTGGAGTCATTGATAGATTCCATACGACCTGATATACTGATAGTAGGTTCTGATTGGAAAGGAAAAGAGGTTGTAGGTGCAGAGTATGCAAAAGAAGTTAGATACTTCAAAAGGATTGGAAGTTACTCAACAACAAAAACAATTCAAGGTTCTGCTTATAGGTGACTCCTGTATAGACAAATATGTGTATGGTGTTGTTGATAGGATCAGTCCTGAGGCACCTGTACCTGTCTTGAAATGGGAGAGAGAAGAGAGGACTGGTGGTATGGCATGGAATGTCTACTACAATCTTCTGTCGTTTGGTATGAATGTAAATATCATCACCAATGAAGAGCAACCCATCAAGACCAGATATGTTGATCTTAAATCAAATCAACAGATTATGAGACTTGATGAGAGAGATGAGGTGGGTGACTTTGGTTATACCCTACCAGACAATAATTATGATGCTCTTGTCATCTCTGACTATAACAAAGGATTCATCTCAGCAGAGATGCTCAATCAACTTGTAAATTGGTTTGATGGTCCAGTCTTTGTGGACACAAAGAAACCAATGGTTCCTCCTGACAAGGCATTCATCAAGATCAATGAGTATGAACATGCCAGGGTGGGTGAGACCACAGACAGAATGATCATCACAAGAGGGTCAAAAGGTGCTGAGTACCAGGGAAAACTATACCCTGGTGTCAAAGTAAATACATTTGATGTTTGTGGTGCTGGTGATACATTCTTGTCAGCCCTTGTGTATTATTATCTGATACATAATAAAATTGAGACAGCAATACCTTTTGCCAATAGGGCAGCTGCTATTGCAGTACAAAACCAAGGTACTTACATACTTTCACAAAGAGATATAAATGAATTGGCATCTGATATCATATGCTGATGAAACCTTTGCAAAGCAGCAGAGGTTTTTACATCAAATGCATAAGGAAGAATTTGTACATCATCCCTTCACAAGAGAGGATTTAGTACAAACAAACTTCTATCAAGAAAATAAAAAAATACTTGACCAAAAAACTGGTGCTGGGTATTGGTTGTGGAAACCATACTATATTCTTGAGGTGCTTAAATCTGCTGAGGAGAATGACTTTGTAATCTATGCTGACTGTGGAGACATGTTCTCTAAGGGTTTGATTGGTTATGTAGAATCAATTCTAGAAGATCAAGACATCTCATTGTTACTAACAACTTCATTGAAGAATAGATTTGTAACCAAGAGAGATTGTTTTATTAGAATGGGATGTGATGATACAGCATACCATGAATCAAATCATTTAGAAGCAGGTTTCCAGATATGGAGAGTATGTGACAAATCTATCAAAGCAATTGAAGAATACTTAGAGTGTTGTAAAGATGAGATCAGCATTAACAATGATCCAAGTACATTGGGTGAAGAATTGCCTGGGTTCTTAGAACATCGCAATGATCAAAGTATCCTAACTAATCTTGCAATCAAAAATGGTTACACTGTGGGTGGACCAGAGTATAGAAATTTTGTAGAATGTAATTACATCTATTGGTATCAAAGAGGTGATGCAGGATATGGTCGTGAGATTGATTATTTTTTGAATGAAATTAAGGAGGAGTGGGAATGCACAGTATCATAGTTACAATACACAATAGTGCCAGACAGATTCCAACAGGAGAAATTCTTTTGGAAAAAGTTCTAGATGGTATCATTAATAATACCACTGGTGACTATGAACTTCTTTGTATGCTTGATGGATGCACTGATGATTCTGATAAAATTGTAGACAAATATACTGACAGAGCTAATGTAAGAGCAATAGTTCTTCCAGATGTATTTGAAGTCAGAACAAATAATGCTGCATTCAAAGAATCCAAAGGAGAGTTTGTAATTGTAGTGCAGGATGACCAGGTTGTTGCTGAGAAGGGTTGGAATGAGAGGATGCAGAAACCCTTTGATAATTTTTATGATGTCTTTGCTGTGACTGCAATGTGCTCTCACAATTGGGAAGTTAATCCCCACTCAATTCATCTTCATAATCCTGATATGCCAGTCACAGGGTGGTGTGATATTCTCAACCATGTAGATCATGCCTCAGCAAATCATGGTTTGTCCAGGGATATCTTTGCTGTAAGATCTTCTGCCAACAGGGGACCTCTGATGATGAACTTAGATGATTTGAAAAAATTAAATTATCTTGATGATTCATTTGCTCCATGTGATATGGATGATCATGACCTTATGTATAGGGCACGTCTTGAACTTGGCAAAGTTTGTGGTGCTTATACTATTGATATGGAGCCAATGTCCTGGTCTAGTGGAGCAAGAGTTGGTGGTGATCTACCCCTCTGGGCATACAAATCACAGCATAAGAATACCAGAACCTTCTATGAGAGATATCATGATGTGTTAGCATCTCATAGAATTATTGACAATAGGGTGTTGAAGTGACCCATAAATATCAATAAATTGTTGACATGAGTTTACCTGATTCTTATTATTTACAGTATGCTAAAAACATCTACACCCAATGTGGTGAAGATGGTATCATAGAACAACTCTTAAAAGATTTAAATATTGAAGAGGGTATTGTTGTTGAATTTGGTGCATGGGATGGTGTTAGCGTCAGCAATACATTAAACCTCTGGATGAATAGAAACTTCAATGCAATCCTCATTGAACCTGAACCAAGGTATAATGAGTTGCAGTCAAACTGTGGTAAAATTGATAAGGTTGAATGTTTAAATCACTTTGTAAGTCCAGACTCAGATCATCCTGACTGTCTGGATAATATACTTGACAGGTCTAAGTTTGAAATTGACAATTCTAATCTAGTTCTAGTATCAATTGATGTTGATGCTTGTGACTATAATATTTTTGAGTCTCTTACTAAGTATGCTCCAAAGATTGTTGTCATAGAAACCAATACAAACTATGGACCTAACACAGAGTATATTTCACAAGGTAATGGTTCCTCTCTTAAATCCATTACAGGTTTGGCAGAAAGCAAAGGATATAAATTAGTTTGTCATACTGGAAATGCATTCTATGTTAGACTTGACTTGTATGATAAACTTCCACAAGAAGACTATTCAGTAGAGAATCTCTTCATATCTACTACAAATGTAGAGGTTATGCAAAGAAAGGGTCAAGATGGAAATGATTATGGGCAATTGTATTATCTCTCTGATGAATATGCTAAACTAGTTTCTGGAATCAAAAATGAACTCACCAAAAGATCCAATTAAGTTTGTCTCCAAGGGATGGGGATATGAAAAGTGGATAGCAAATAGTGAAAAGTATTGTGGTAAACTATTGTTTATTGCAAAAGGTAAGCAGTGCTCCTGGCACTACCATGAGAAAAAGGATGAGGTCTTCTATGTACATAAGGGGACTTTGGTGGTATACTATTCATGGCACGATGACCTTGAGTTAGCATACTGTGTTACTCTGGGTGAAGGTGACAAGTTTCATGTTCCCACTGGTATGAAGCATAGAATGAAAGCATTACAAGATACAGAAGTGTTTGAGTTTTCTACTGAACACTTTGATGAAGATAGTAATCGTATTATTCCAGGAGATTGATGGATAGAAATAAAGCAGCATATAAACTCCAAGGGATGGGTCCAATCTACTGCGTCAATCTTGATGGGCAACCAGAGAGATGGCAGTACATGGAGGATCAATTTAAGTATTGGGAGGTGACTGACTATCAAAGAGTCTCTGCTTTTGATGGTAGAGATGATGATTTGGGTCACATCCTAAAAGGAAGATACCCTGACATGATGTCATCAGGTGAGGTAGGTTGTACTACCTCTCATCTTAAAGCGATTAAGAAGTTCTATGAGGAGACTGATGCTCCTTATGCAATCATGATGGAGGATGATTGCTGTCTTGATACTGTAAAGTATTGGAACTTTACATGGAAAGACATTGTGGCTAAGATGCCCTATGATTGGGACTGTTGTCAGATTGCTATCATCTGCACAGGAGATATCTTCACAAGGATCCACAAGAGATTTGTGAATGAATTTTCTACTGCCTGCTATCTGATTACAAGACACCATGCTAAGAAACTTATCAATTTACATTGTAGAGGAGATAAGTTTAAACTAGATAATGGCGTCAGACCAAGACCAGTAGCAGATGATCTCATATACAACTCAGGCAACACCTATGCTGTTCCTCTTCTTCTTTACCGCCTTGAACTGGGGTCCTCTATCCACCCTGAGCACATTGACGCATTCCACAAAGGGAACTATGATGCACAGATGAACTGGTGGTCCCAAGCAGGGGCACAGCAGTCCATAAATGATGTGATGGACTATGATCCCTATCTTGGCAGAGTTGCTCCATCACAGCAGGGTGAAAACCCAACCTAGTTGACAGGGTTCAACTTGTCTGCTAGTATAAATACTTAACCTTTTGCTTTTCAGTAATTTCTGTTACAAAGGGAAACAAACAGAACCTAGTCGAGGTTCTTTTCATCTGTGGGTAACCATTCCACAAGTAAAAATAGAGGTAAAAACAAATGATCAAATCTGTATTCGCAGCCACTGCTGCTCTGTCCATGTCCGCAGGCGCTGCCCTTGCAGGTCCCTACGTTAATGTAGAAACCAATGCTGGTTGGGTTGGCGATGACTATTCTGGTGCAACTACTGACATCCACGTAGGCTACGAAGGTGCCCTGGGTGAAAGTGGTGCTGGCTACTATGTCCAAGCAGGCCCTGCTGTTGTCGCTGTTGATGGTGAAGACACTGAAACTCAGTTCTCAGGTAAGGCTGGTATTGGTCTGCCTGTTGCAGAGAACCTGGGTGTCTATGGTGAGGTTTCATTCCTGACTGCTGATGACGAAGATGATTTTGGCCTGGGTGGTAAGCTCGGTGTTAAGTACAGCTTCTGATATCTAATATCTAACATCTAGATGGTGTGGGGGTCCTGACGAGGACCCCCTTTTTAATGGTTAAAACTTGATTAAGCATGTTAAAATAGTGAGGTCATTCTAGACTTAATGAAAAAAGCATTCCTTGCTGCTCTTGTAGCAGTCCCCTTCCTTGCTTCTTGTGGAGCATCAGATTCAAGTAAGACTTTTAAATTGAATGGTGCAGGTGCTACCTTCCCTGCTTCATTATATCAAAAATGGTTTATAACTTTTTCCAAAGAAACTGGAAACAGAGTTAACTATCAAGCAGTAGGTAGTGGTGCTGGTGTACGTCAGTTCAATGCCAATACCATTGACTTTGGTGCCTCTGATGGTTCTGTAAAAGATAAAGACCTTCCTCCCTTTGGCATGGTTCAAATCCCCATGACTGGTGGTGCTATTGTCCCTGCATACTTCAATCCAGAGTGTGAGGCAGTACAGATGACTCAGACACAACTTGCTGATGTCTATCTTGGTAAGATCACCAACTGGAAAGAGTTTGGTTGTCCTGATCGTGACATCCTAGTGGTCTATCGTTCAGATGGTTCAGGCACTACCAAAGGATTTACTAACTCACTGTCTGCCTTCTCCCCTGAATGGAAGAAGAAAGTAGGTACAGGTAAGGCAGTTAGTTGGCCTGTGGGTGTTGGTGCAAAAGGAAACTCTGGTGTAGCAGCACAGGTAGAAAATCAGTTTGGTGCTATTGGATATGTAAATTATGGATATGTAAAGAATGGAGATCTAAGACAAGTCTCCCTACAAAACAAAGCAGGTAACTTTGTTACAGCAAATGCAGAGACTTCTGCTGCTGGACTTGCACAGATTGTATTAGATGATAAACTTAGAGGGGCAGATCCCAATCCAGATGGTGCTAATTCTTACCCAATTGTATCTCTGACTTGGATTCTTGCCTATCCTGAATCCAAACCTGGAGTAAAGGATACACTTAATTATATGTTAAGTGAAGAGGCACAGGGGATTTCAGATTCTCTGGGCTATGTACCTCTCCCAGAGTCTCTACGACAGAAATCCCTCGCTGCTGTACAAAAAATCAATGAAAAAGAAAGTTAAGAAGATGCTGGAATGGTTCTATGATGACTCTGACAGG
>Ga0209645_1001688_pt1 | contig 10861 bp, 16 predicted proteins | sample ETNvirenome_6_30_FD_184070 | JGI IMG/M metagenome (GOLD analysis project Ga0209645, IMG submission 184070) | Marine viral communities from the Pacific Ocean - ETNP_6_30 (SPAdes) (version 2) | ecosystem: Environmental > Aquatic > Marine > Oceanic | place: Pacific Ocean | collected 2013-06-19
ATGTAATTAACTCCTGCTTCTTTGAATTCTTCTAAGGAATTAAATACACTTCGAGGGGTTGCGAATGTGACAGAACCTATCTCCTTCACTCCAACAGATGCAGAGAATAAACTTGCTTCCTCTCCGTAAGAAATGTACTTAGCATAGTTCTGTTCTAATAGCTCTTTAGATGGTTGTAGACACAAAACCTTTTGACCCAATGCTCTTGCTACGTTAGCAACAATCAAACTCTTTCCCGCAGCCGTTGGTGCGACTACCAGTCCGTTCTTTGCTGTGCTGTTCTGTATGAAATCTATACAAGCATCTACTGCTTGTTGTTGGTATGGTCGTAATGTGAAAGCCATTCTTCTAGTTTAGTTTTTAATAATCCTTTTTCTTCTACCAAAGGTAACACTTTTTTCATTCTTTCAAAACTTTTTGGAAACTCTTTTTGTAGTCTATCAAAATTGTTAGTGTCCACAAGTCTATCGAAACGTGTATGTGCATCCCAAGATAAGTACACAACATTACTGCTGTGGTCCTCTACAGAGTGATACTTTCTTTTTGGAAACAGATGAGCTATATTCAGACGGGATGGGTCATAAATACGCTCACCTGTTTCGAAACAAAAAGGATTACTCTTGAGAAAGTTTATGTGAGCCTCAAAGAATTTACTTAATTTTTCTTTACGCTCCGTATCCACTTTAAATGATTTTTTGATTGGTGTCTTTCTAGTCAACATAGTTTCTTCTCCTTGACTTCTTCTTTGCATCTCTCTGCAAGGGGGACACAAGCCTTTACTCCTAATAGGCACTTTTACCCCGCACTCTTTACAAGGATATAACTTACGTTCCATTATATCATATCTACACACGCACCCTTGGTGTCAAAGTCTGTTCCTCCACAAACGTTGTATAGTGTGTACTTTAAAGTAAGTTCTTCTCCTGCCTGTATATCTCTAATAGTTCTGACATACTTAAGGTCTTTTAACAACCCCTCTGCTTCGTTTTCTATAAGAACTAAGTTGGGGTCATCACTATGGTTAATAAAGCCACCCAGAGGAGTTCTAATGTAGTTGTTTTGAAATCTATCATCAAATTTATGTGAAACACCTAAAACAGTTTTAGACTTTATAGGCTTTGTGGCAAATAAACCTAATCCATGTATGTGTGATTCTCTGATGGTAAGCCCATCCATAAGTGGTGTGTAAAAAACAGTCTTCTCCATTTTCTTTTCTTTTCTTTTTATTTTATAACCTAATATCATTACCAATAAGGCACTTATATGAAAAACCGCAAAACTAATTAACCACTTCATCATCTACATCTTCTGTGCCATACATATATCTATCGCTGTCCTCTGTCACCCATTTTTCGTAACCTTCAGCATTGAAAGTTTGAGTACATACTTTATAGTCAGGTCTTGCAGGAAACTCCTTAGTAGTAAAGGAAGGTTCTATCCATCTTACTCTATTGTTAGGTTGAAGTGCAATATTACCATTATGCAAAAGTATAATGTGGTGAGACTTATGCTCGTGAGGGGTCTCACTTAACGTAAGGTCTGCATTTTCATTAGTGTCTCCTGCCCATTGTATGGTAGCAAAGTATTCACCATCATACCACTTTTTATCTTTCAAAAAAGCAGATGCAGTTACACTACCCAAATAATTAAGTTGCACTATTGAGAAGTTCTTACTGAAAGAGTTCCAAAGGCACAGGTGGTCAAACGCCATAGCAGGAGCTTCAGTAGGGTCTATCTCCCTATCAAATACCACGAAAGCAGAGCAAGGTAACTTGTCTCTCATCACACCATTTTCTAGCAACACTTGAAATAAAGGAACTTGCCCAGGTAAACATTTAACAGAAACCATTCGACCTCTATCAAACTCTCCGTGGTGTTCTTCCATATCATATAAGTATTCTCTTCTTACCCACACATCAAGAGGTGGGAAACTTGTTTCTATATAAGCCATATTTATTGATTTTAACTACTACATCCAAAGCACTCAAACTGAGAGTCTTTTGGTTTTTCTTTACTTACTCCTGCTAATTTAGCATTATTCTCAATCTTGGACTTGGTTCTAGTATAATAAACTCCTGTTTTTAACCCTATCTTCCAAGCGTACATCAATGCACTTGATATCTTAGAATACTTCGCATCCTTGTGATATACATTCATCGATTGGCTTTGGTCTACATAGCTATTCCTAACAGCCGCTAAATCGAGTAGAGTCTTCTGTGATATCTCCCACACATCTTTGTATCGGTATCTCACATCTTCAGGTATCTCTACGATGTTTTGGATAGAACCACCATTGGCAATAATTTTATCCATCATTTCTTGATTCCACAAATTTAAGTCATCTAACTCACTTACAAGATACTTGTTAATCACAGTAAACTCACCTTGACCAACTCTTCTTGTAAATAAGTTACTTGTCACAGGCTCGAAACTCTCGAACACTCCAAGTAAGATAGAAGAACTTGCCGTAGGCATAAGTCCTAAGAATAAAGAGTTACGAACTTTAAGAGGCTCTCTTTGAGAAGGAGCCACCACTCTGCCTGTTACTTTACTTGTGTATCTAATTCCTCTGCTGTAAGGACTCCCTTCCCAAGCAGGATACACGCCTTCCTCTTCAGCCATCTTCTGACTCTCCTCGACAGCAGAATCATACATAGTTCTGAATATCTTGTGTTGCCAGTCAACGGCTTCCTCTGACTCAAAACTAATCTTTTTCTTCGCAAAGAAGTCTGCCATCCCTGCTACCCCAATAGCCAACGCTCTTTGGTCTTCTCCTGCATCCTTGCTCCAATCATCAGACCACTTGTTTTTGTCGATGACTCGGTTAAGCATTCTAGTTAGAACCTTTACACTATGCTTGATAGTCTTCTCACTCTCATGCTCAGACAAGTTAATTGAACCAAGCGTACATTGTGGTGTGTACGAAGGCTTTGATGCTTCCATAATTTCGATGCACAAATTACTTTGTTTAATTACACCGATATTGCTCTGCATATTCTTTCTGTTAGCATTATCCTTGAAGAACACATAAGGTCTACCTGACTCTACTTGAGACTTGATTATTGAGTCCCAAATTTTCTTAGGTGATATTTCGTGACCAATACCAAGGTCAACTGCCTTTTGATATTCTGCTTCAAACTCCGTACCCCAAAGGTCTTCAAGGGGACGTAACCCATTGTCTTTCAACACTTTAGGGCAGAACAAATACCACGACTCATTGTTCAACAATTTATTCATAAATAAATCGTTAATAGTTACAGACAAGAATAAATCTCTTGTTCTAAGTTCTTCCTGGCCTACAGGGAGGGTGAGCTCCAAGAAGTCCATAATGTCTCTGTGCCAAACCGATAGGTATAACGCACAAGAGCCTGAACGAGTGCCTTGCTTGTAGAAACGCATCTTGGACTGAACCATATCAGCAAAACGTACAATCCCTCCTGCCTTTGCACTAAAAGAAGTCACATCTGATTTCTTGCTTCTCAAGTTATCTATCATAAGACCGATACCTGCACCCTCCTTTGAAGCGTAAGCTATTTTAGTTAAAGTGTTTTCGATACCATCAATGCTATCTTCTTGCAAGTGAGTGAGGTTACACGATATCATTCCGTTTCTACCTTCGATACCTGCATTGGTATAGATGGGCGTGGCACAGTTGATTCGTTTAGTCTTCAACTCATCTGCAAATAACTTATACTCCTTCTTGTCTTTTGCTAAGTGTTTAGCCACTCTCTCGTACATACAAGAGGGTAGCTCCGATGGAGAACCATCAACCTTCTTAGAATACTTCTTCAAGAAAGTAATAGCACCGAAGAAATCGTATGTTTCATCAACAGGTTGAAGAGGCTTGTCAATCAGTTTAGATAATCTACTTAGTAGCAGTCTACCTCCAAGCAAACTATAGTCAGGATGCGTAGTCACCATATCGGCTGAAGTAAATGCGATAAGCTCATCGATATCAGTAGTGGTCATCCCATCCTTGATAGATGGGATAACCTTCTGAAATAACTCGTGAGCGTTGACCTTCAACCCTTGAGAGCGATTCTTAATTCTAGTTAAAATTTTGTTGGGAAGAAACTGTTGGCTACTTCCATCTCTCTTGGTAATCCTCATCTTAAAACTCGTCTGTGAACATACCTTCAGTAGTAGTAGGGATATCTACTCTAGTGTACTGACCTGTTCTTTGTTCAAAGAAATTGTTTTTCGCTGACAACCCAATACGAGCCATGTAGTCAAGTGGGTTTCTAACATTGAAATACTTGCCACAACCGAAGTCTTCTAAGACGATATCAGTAACGTATTTAACGTACTCCAGCATCTCTTCCTTTGTAAGACCTTGTAAGCCGTTAGGCATACTATCTAAAACAAACTTCTGCTCTACATCGAAACATTCAAGAATGATTTTCTGAATTTCGTGAGTAGGAATTTTGTACTCATCCTTGATGTAGTTGTTGTATAGGTACTGAGCAAACTCATAATGCAAGGATTCATCTCTAAGGATTAGTTCGTTCATAGAACCCAAGCCATTCATCTTGTTGCGTGACCTAAACCAAAATACTCCTGCGAACACAGAGGAGAAAGCAATACCCTCCACGCAAGCAAACGCTACAAGTCGGTGAGCAAATGATGGATGGTCAATCCACTTTTCTGCCCAAGAAGCCTTGTCTTTTACTGCTTGGTTGGTGGACATTGAATTAAATAAATCGTTTCTTTCTTGGTTGTCTTTAATGTATGTATCAATAAGGAGCGAGTATCCATTGGCGTGAACCTGCTCAATGAATGTTTGATGTCCATAAAAATACTGAGCTTCAAGTAGCTCTACTTCATTCATAAAGTTGGTAGCTAAATTGTCTATCACAAGACCATCAGAGATAGCAAAGAATGCAAGGATGTTTTTTAAGTAACTTTTTTCATCTTCTGACAACGCATCAAAGTCATCAGAACTCAAGTCCACCTCCTCAGCAACCCACGTTTGCTTTTCTGCTTTTTTATAATAATCCCACAAATCAGTATGGGACAATGGGAAAATAGAATACCTCTTCCCTAAATCCTTAGAGTTTAAATACATAGTTAAATTTTAAAAAAGTTTAGACAAAAAACCCACCGAAAAATTCGATGGGTGTTAATGCCCCCCAATATAGGTATTACATTCGGAATATCCAAATTTGTAACAATTGTAATTAGAAAGGATACTCCTCTCTTACTGGTTTGTTGTGCCTGTACACAACTGATTTTGACTCCTCGAAAGTAGCAGTCCCCTCCTTCTCTTCTAACTTCTTTAGAGACTTTAATTCAGCCTCCATTTCAGTTACCTTTTCAGAGTAAGACCACTTCTTTCGATTCTGCCAAGAGTACGAGCCATAATAGAACTTCGTACCCTCTGAAGGCATATCTTCACTCAATCTTTGCTTGAGTTCAGACTGCTCCTTCTCAATGTCCCTGCGCTTCTGCTCAAGGATTGCGTAACGCTTGTATATTTCTTCTAAAGTCATAATCTAAATTAAAATGGTAAATCTTCTACATTTGGTTTTTTCTCCTCTACTTTTGGTGGTTCTGGTGTTGAGGGTACGTCTTGAGATTCGCCAAAGTTCTCACTTAGTTGTTTCTTCATAAAGTTATACAAGTAATCGTTACGCTTCTCAAAGTCAGGCTTCTTCTTGCCCATACTTTCTTTCCATTCGATTGGTGGGATATCACCATCGGGGTTGTTTGCAGTTTGGTATGTAAGTGCCTTCTCTACTTTCTCTGTGCCATCCTTACGGAAAGTCAGACCACGATACTGATACTTACTACCTTCAGGCTGATAGACAAATCCTGTCACATCATATTCCATACCTTTCTGTAGATTGGGCAATTGACGAATGATGTTCTCAGCAAAAGGAGAAATCTCATCTCTATCCATCAAAGGAACTTCTATTTGGAAGTAGTCCTCGTTACGTAATACTACAGCAAGGGTCTGCCCAAAGTTAGTGTCTCGATGCTTAATAGAAACTAATGCTCCTGATATAGGCTTACGATACACCTTTTTGTAGTTAACACCTGAACGTCCTGCAACGCTCCATTCATTCTTTTGGAACCCATCTTGGGGCTCTTTGGAAGTCTCATAAATACTCCCATCCTTAAAACTTACTTTCAAATAATGTGTCATAATACTGATTTTAAAAATTTACTTTACATCTGTTTTCTCCACCACACCGAGACCCCTCAGCTCGGATGCACAAGTGTCGGTAAATATACGAACACTTTCTAATACTTTCGACAAATACTGATAATTTGCATATGCCATAGAATAATCTCTAATCCATTCTTCATAGTTAGGAGATGCTCCAAGATAGTCACGCATAGATGACTTGGCTATGTTGGAATACTCCTCATGCTTTTTTAAGTAATCAAGAGCCTTTGCTCTTTCAACTGTCTTGGATTCCTCAAGAAGCATCTTCACACGATTAACCTCGTGAACATAATTATCTACCAACTCACGATATATGAAGTTGGCTCTCGTTCTTGTCTCTTGAACAAGACTATATTGTCTAGGTAACTCCATTCTGTGGAACTCCTCTTGGAGTTCTGCAAAAGCACCTTCTAGTTCCCGAATACCTCCTTCTACCTCCACCATTCTTTCGTAATTCTTAGACACACGTAAGTTATCTATGACTTCCTTTATAATGTCAACTGCACACAATTCATCTTTGCAACTGACTATTTTATCTACAATTTGTTTTGCTTTTTCGCTCATACTACTTTTAAAATTTCTCCGTTATCGTTCACTAATATACTAACTTTATATTTATTATCCAAGTTTTGTGCGATAATATGGAAAGCATTTGGTATGTGTTGTAAAACCCAAACCAATTCATCCATACTCTTGCCCTCCTGCTGACACCACATATTCAAGAACTGTGCTTTAGTTTGTTGTGTTGCATGAGTACCTCGGTACAAGTTAATATAATCTTTTTTACTTAACATTAAGTGCTTTGAATATCTTGTAATAGTCCGATATCTCTTTGACTGTCTCTCTGACAATAGACTCTGCTCTTTCTATTGATTTCTGAGAGAATAGATATTTCTCTTTCCAAATGTTACTACCTACAGTAAGGGACTCTCTCCCCCCACCATTCATACACGCTCTACCTCCGAGTCTTTCTATAATGAGATACTCGGCTCTCTTCACCTCAAGACCTCTCTGCTGAAGACCTAAGATATATAATTCTAATTGAAGTTTCTTTGGGTCATGCAAGTCAGCCTTAGAACTTTTTGATTTAGTCTTATAGTCTCTGACTATCTCTACAATCCCATCCTTCTCTTCTGTTCTGTCATCGATATAACCAAGAAGGCAAAAGTCTCCAAAGTCTACTACTATCTCATCTTGGAATATACCCAATGGCTTGACATCTCTTAGGATAATCATCTCCTCATCATCGAATGGTTCGCAGTCCCCAGTAGTAACGCAGTCTTCCACTTCGTTACCGAACTGACCCCAACCCATATCAGGGAATCGCTCACCTAAAAAGTATCTAATCATATACTCTTTATTACCTGCCATACCTGTGTTGAATCCTTTTGTAGCAGTCCAAGACTCTACTTGTGACCAACTTGTAACAGGCATACCGATGAACTTCTCGTGTTCGGGACGACTGCCCCCACGTTCCCATTGCTCTTTACTATACTTTTTAGGTAATTCTAAACTCATCTTACTCTTCGTCATCTATTTCTTCTTTTAAATCAGGAAGGTCATCTGGATTTGCGTCTAAGTCAATACCTATGTCAAAATCATCATTATCAAGTAAGTCTCCTTCAAACATTGTCCCTCCTGCATAGTATAGTATTCCAATTATAATTGTTAAACAAACTATAATAATTATTGCATCTGTCATCTTACTATTTATTTAATGCTTCTTTAAGATTTTTAAGCGTAGTCTCATCATCCCATCCAAACCATTCTTGAATGGGGTGGAACGCTTGATAATAACCAAAAGTGTTAATCATTGTCTTTACTTGTTCAAATTCTTTTTTACTCATCTTCTCTATAAATTATGAATGAGGGTTTACTCATTCCGTTATTGTATCCTATTTTAATAGTGTCACTCTCTGAATATAGGTAACACACTATGTTTCCCTGTTCTAGAGTTTTAACTGCCCTATATCCATCTTCCTTTGCCACTGTATCAATTTCTTCAAGGGTCACATCAAAATAGATGTGCTGACCTTTTGCAAATATACAAAATAAAAATGAAACAAGAAAACACAAAGTTTTCATTAGAACAATCCATTTAGTTCGTCAGGAATGTCACCCTTGAACATTGTATCTAATATATCCTTAGTTGCCTTTGGGTCTAGATTCATTGAACTTAATTTGTCTTTTAAGTCTCCGATATCTTTGACCGATACAACGCCATTGTAAGCCTTCTCTAATGCACCAAGTTCTGCGTTTGCAAGTATCTCATCTTTCCAATCCGTCTTGATGCCTGACATACGCTTGAGAATATCATGACATAGGCGAACATTTACCTCGCATCGGTGAGTAATCTCTTCGTACTCTTCGTGGATGTACATACTCGCAACATCCTTACCTAGAACAATACTCTCTGCATACTCCAAATTAAATGCGTGAGCAAGAGACAGGAGAGGTGCTGACACAGGAGAAGAACCCTGCCACAAATCTTTTATATCTAAAATCCAATTGATATCCCATGGCTTCAGTCCCGACACATCAAACAACTCTTGTACTGATACATCGTTGATAATAGACCTACGCATAATGTAGGGAATAGCGAAACCTTTTAGAGAATGTCCACACAAGGTAAGGTTACCCCAAGTTCTTCGGAATGCATCTACCATTTTGTAAGTAGTCTCAATAATCTCCTTCTCGTCACCTTGAATAGTCTTGATGTTTAGTTGGTGATTCTTTACATACCCAAGTGATACACAAAATATCTTTCCAAACTCAGCGAACAAAGGTGCAGTCTCTGTGTAGGAATCAGAGTCATCTACACGCTCTGACCAACTATTATGCATAAGACCTTCTTTGGCTAACTCGGTCTCTTGTGGGACTGTTTCAATGCTGATAAAAAGAATTTTCTCTAGGTTGATGTTCTTTACTGCTCTCATTTTTTACTGCTTTAATTATGTAATCTGCTATATCGTCTCCTTCTTCTAAGAATTCCGATTCTTCTACAAATCTAGAAACTTTTATTGACTTTACCAAATGTTTATCTAAAAATTCTTTGGCTTTTATTTTCCAATACCCAAAACTCCGTTCTCCTTTGTCGGGGTGTAGTACAACATCTCTACCCTTTAAGTTAGGTAAAATATGTTCTTGTAAGTTAGTTACTGAAGATGTCGCTAACCAAATGTGTTGAGGTCGCACACAAGCCATAATCAGAGCAGTCTTCTCTGACTCGACTATGTGTACGGCATCGTTAGGTCGGAGTGGGAGTAGATGGGAACCAAAAGAACACATTCTAAAATTGAAATCATCCATTCTAGAATGTAACCATTTTATATTTTTATATGTCTTATCAAACTTTGTCCTCTTAGGTTCACCATCTACTATGTGGTAATTCATAATCTTCCCACTCCTAACCTTCTTAAACTCGTCAATGAACCAAAAGATAGGGGCAAAACCCCCATTAAAAGGCACAGAGACTACGTTGTAGGCAATTAAAACTGCCAAGTGATTGTCACCCCAATGCTTACGGAGAAAGTCCGTTAGAGGGTCTGTATTTGAGTAGCAAGTTGCCAATGATTTTTTAACTAAATCCAAAGGCATCACCGACATAGGCTTCTCTACATACTTAACTTCGTCTTCTTTAAGTATTACTTGCCCTTTTGGTCTGTTCTCGTAACCACACTTGTTGACTCTGTCGCACACTCCGTACTGAGAGTCACACAATTTATCCTCCTTCTTATCGAAAAATAAATTAAATCGTTTTATCCCTCCACAACTTGGGCAGTTGACCTTGAAGTTTCGTCCATGTCTTGCTTTCGCAAACTCGTATCTATACACGCTCGTGATGTATTTTCTTGTAAGAATTTAAATACTTTAGTTCGCCATTTGGTAAACGCTCTGCACGTTGGATGTACTGAACCTTTCTACCTCTTGTGGTTTTTCGGTTGTTGTTGACTCGTCTGTACTGCCCTTGCAACATAGATAAATCAATCTCTTGAGGCTCTTGTTTGTTCTTAAACTCACGCACAATTGCTCTAAGAGATGATAGTGCAGTCTCTACTGCTTCCTTTCTCGTCTTAAACTTGTCGGTAGGCATAACGTCTGTAAAGAAAGGGTCTATAGTTCTGAACGCCCACTTCCCTTCGGAAAACTTAGTTACAAATCCTACCTCAGCATCTCCCAAGTCTCTGCCTTCGTACTCGTTGGTGATTACTAAATACTCTTTGTAATCTTCTCTACTTGTTTCTTGATATTTAACCATTGCTTACTTTTTTGACTTTTGATACGCTAATTTACTATTTTCTTCTAACTTACGCAAGAAAACATTACAACCTATTTCTCCACCTCCAGGAGCGTAGAACTCTTTAGGTATAAATCTTTTGTTCTTGTTGTCGTAGATTAGAAAGAAGTTACCTTCTTTTCTTTTTACGAATCGGGTGGTTGGCGTAGAATTCTTTGAACGACTCATAGCCTGTTTCATAAATTTTTGATTTTGTTGTTTCATATGCCTTACTAAATTTGCTTATGTTGTTATTAAAAAACTTTTTATCTACTTTACTCATAGGTAAAGTAATTACTCCTCGTAACTGAGGGTCTTCTTCCTTTAATGGACTACTGACGTACCCCGTATGCTTCTTGTGGAATACAATGAACTCTTCTGAAGGTTCTACTCCAAACCCACTAAACCTATCATCT
>Ga0209645_1001690_pt1 | contig 10853 bp, 5 predicted proteins | sample ETNvirenome_6_30_FD_184070 | JGI IMG/M metagenome (GOLD analysis project Ga0209645, IMG submission 184070) | Marine viral communities from the Pacific Ocean - ETNP_6_30 (SPAdes) (version 2) | ecosystem: Environmental > Aquatic > Marine > Oceanic | place: Pacific Ocean | collected 2013-06-19
AGAGACCGAAGTGGACACAGGCGGTATTGGCCCCATGGCACAAACCGCTATGGACGTGCCAGTGCAAGGTAATATGGCAGAGGGGATAATGTCGATGGCAGCCCCCGCGCCGGAAGGAGCGTCGCCCCCCGTAAATTTTAACCAAGGCGGAGAGGTCCTCCGCTTTGAGAACGGCGGTGGGGTTCTAAGAGCAATCCCTGGTCGTAAGCCTTTTCTGCCCGGTCAAAGCGGGGCTAACAGGGTCTATTCTAGGGGGCCAATTGAACCCGGCACCGTTCTTTCGCCGTTAGAAATGAGAGCCGAAGATATAAATAGCCTCCAAGCTATCACCATTAGATTTATGGAAGACGGGCTAGATGTCGGACGGGCTCTTGAGAAAGCTCTTAATCTTATAAATGAAACCAAGACTAGAGGCGGTCGTCGTCCTGAAAACGCGCTTAGTTTAACAAACGAAGAAATAACGCGCATTGCACAAGTAGCTTCTGCGAACGCAAATCCTGATTTAACAGTCTCTGCTGCTGTAGATCGTGGCGAATCCGCCATAGAACAAACGCAAAGCATGCTCGACACTATACGTGATACGAGAGAAGCCATATCGGGTCCGACTGTTGGTCCTCCTATACGTTTAGACCCGCAAACACCTGCGGCTAGGCCTGCACCTGCGGCTAGGCCTGCACCTGCGTTTGTAACGAGTAATGAGTTTGCGGGTGTTCCTGACATGCCTGCGCCCCGACAATTAGATCCTCTGTCACCTGCGGAAGCTTCACAGTTTCAGGCATCTCCTGTGGTTGAGAGTCCCGTCTCTTTCATGCCTTCGGTTCCTGTTCAGCCAGTTTCTACGGAAAGTTCAACTGTTAAACTCTCCCTTCCTCTTCCTGTTCAGCCAGTTTCTAGGGAAAGTTCAACTGCTAAACTCTCCCTTCCTCTTCCTGTTCAGTCAGTTTCTACGGAAAGTTTAGCTCCTCCCGCTGTTGAAGGCCCTGGCACACCATCTGACGTGGAAGCGGGTTACCCACCACAAGGTTTTTTCCCGGACTTTGCGGGAGGTCAAGTTCTTTATCCCCGACGTAAAACGGCTGACAGGACTGTTAGACCTGCTATCGGTGCGGGTGATAATGTTCAAGCCACGTCCACGCGCTCAAGACCAAAATTAAACGACGAGTTTATTCGTAGGCTTTTGTTAGCTCGTGGGCAACGTCAACCTAGCTTAGAACAGAGCGCTATGGAACGTCTGCAAGTGTACAAGAACCTAATGGGAGAAAGTGATGAGCAGGCTAATAAAGATCTAGCGCAGGCTCAATTCTTCCAGGACCTCGCTAGGTTTGGTTTTGGTCTAATGCAGCCCGGTAAGCCTGGAGAAAGTCTAGCGGCACAAGCTGGACGGGTGGGCCAAGAAACCCAAATCGGCCAAAACACCCTTAACATTCTTGCAAAACAGAAAGCGGCTAAGGACCAGCAAGACCGAGCCTTGAAACTTGCGGCTATACAAGGCGCAGAGACTGAGAGATCAGCGGCTATAAAGGCAGACGCAGCAGCAAAGGCTGCTAGGTTAAAGGACGAAAGAGGTGCGTTGCGAGATTGGAATAAATACAGAAGCGAAGCGCAAAAAAAGAAAAGCCTGGGTCAGAGTGCCGTGGACGGAGAGACCGGCGCAAAAGTAATGCTAGAAGAAGTTATCAACGTAGTTCCCACACGTGGAAAAGCTTTCTCTAAAACGGACGGTAATTATAATTTTGCGAACTTTGAAATAAAACGGACGGTACGCGCTCAGTTGGACGAGAAAGGTAAGCCTATAGTTACCGGGCTTCCTGCTGGCGTAGTGCCGTTTAACGTACAAGCAGCAGACGGCACCAAATATGTGTTCACAAGAAAAGCAGACGGCAGCGGCGTAAAGCCGTTAATGTATAACGGTAACAGAGTAATTGCAGAACAGCCCACCTTTAAGTGGCAACAGTCGCAGACTGAGGACGGAAAGACTCGCTTTGCTCTCATAAACCAACAAACTGGAGCCGTAAAAGAAGGTGAGGGCAACAGCTACGAAGTTGATCCTAAACAATTTAAGACAATTACAACTAAGGGCGCTAACGGCGAAGATGTGATACTACAATATCCGGTAAACGCAGAGGGAGAAAAGATAGGTGATCCTGTTCCCGTGTTTAGAGGAGAAGGTCAAAGCAAGCTTATTACAATCGGTAAGTCCGTGTATCAGTTAACCCCGGACGCTGATGGTGTGTTCACGTATAGACCTGTCATCACGGGTGCCCCTGAAATAAAAACGGATGGTAAAGGGCAACTCGGGTTTGTGTATCCGCCAAATGTCTCTTGGGTAGATGAGAATGGTATAGACCGCAGTCCAGAAGAAAACACTAAGGGCAGGTTTGTTCCCTTGACAGGTGCTGAAGGTAAAGCAGAAGATTTTGAGTTTAAAACTTTTGTAAATAATAGCACCAAGAGAGTTTCAACTCTGCGACGTAAGAAGGGCAGCAGACAGTTCTTTGATTTGTCTACGGGCCGACCGATTACTGACCAAGAACTGTCGGGTATGACAGATATCTCTGGTGAAACTGCTTACGAAAGCATGACTAAAGCAGAGGCGAGGGCGAGACGTAGAGATATGTTGAACAAGGCTGTTCAAGGGCGTTTACAAGAACAGTTTAGAGGGTTTGACGATGCCCGGATCGAAAGCTGGGTTGACGCGAACCAAGGGGCTGGTCTCCTTTTAATTGAGAACCCAACGGAAAGAGCCACTGCCCGTCAAGCTCAAATTGACAACCTTAAAAAGATTAGAGACGGGGTTGCAACCACAGAGGCTGGAGGTTTAAGCGACGCTATTAAACAATCCATAGACATTGCTCAAGCTATTAAGAAGGGCACGGGTGGTTATGCTAAAGTTAAAAGTATCATTAACCGCGTAGCATCAACTGGAGCTAACTTAATACTTCAACCTTTTGGAGCTGACCCAGTTAGCTTTGGCCGAGATGAGGAACTTGCTCGTGAGTATGTCCGTTCTTTTGCTATCTTATTTAGAATTGCAGCAGCAAATAGTCCTCGTTTTGCAGAGGGGGAACAAGGAAGATTGGCGCTCTTGCTACCGGACGTAGAAAAGCTGCTTACGTCGCCTCAATTTGAATTAGATAAACTCAGGATATTTAAACAAAACCTGCAAGCAGAAAACATATTTATTAAGAAAAAACTAGCCTACGCTAGCGATCTCTCATCTTCTGTTATCTCTAATTTAGAAAATGCTGAACAAGCCATAGAACTAGCTTTAGGTATGATGCCCGATGTTATTCCTCCCGGCGTGCGGCCAACGTCCAATATGTCCCCACAGCGACGTCAAGAACTTGAAGAGCAACAACGAGGGGAGTCTCAGTAATGGCTGACGCTTTCCCCATATTAAACCCCTCTGTTTTAACTGGCGTCTTAGAAAGCTCTAAAAGGGGCGTGGTTGATAACGAGACCGTAGATCTTAGTTCAACGCAACAACGCCAAGTAATATTAGACGAGACGTTGAACATGCTAAACGGCATGCGGTTTTACCGAGAAAGGGGTAGCTTAGACCGAAATCAACTGATGGCAGGGACTTCACCTCTGATGGGTGTTTTGTTTCCAGATGAAGAGGAACGAAAAAACTTCAGAGAGTTGATGCCCGATGAGCAAGAAAATATTCTTCTGGAAAAATTAACCGGATTGTCTAGGGCTAGCGTAAGGGATTACACCGAAGCGGCGGCTAAAGGTCTTGTAGAAGGTGCTGGCGGTGCAACTTCAGCTTTGCAGGCGGCACGCCTTGGTTTCGCGGCAGCGCCCCTAACAATTCCTGCCATGGGTCAGTACGGCCTTCTCTCCAAGCCGTTAGCAGGACTTATATCAGGCCTTGGGGGTGCCCTCGGTTTTAACTATGTTGCACAACCGTTGTTAGAAGAATTTCTTCCCATTAATCCTAACCTTCTTCCCGGAGAAACAGATAGACTAGAAGGCGTCCAGACAGGGTTTAGCATAGTTGGCGGGACACCTGTGGCTCTACCGCAAGTATTAGGGCGTTTAGCGTACAAAGAAATAGCAGAAGGCCCTGCTATGGTTATTAGGAATATAAGAGCCGCAAACCAAAACATGGAGGCTTTCCCCATAGGGCTGACTCCAATACCTGTTTCTCGTGCAGGACGGCTTGCCGGTGCTTTGGACGACGCCCTTCCTGCGCTTGCCCGATTCGGGCGCGACAATCCGGGTAAAATGGTTGCGGCGGATGCTATATACGCCACTCTTGCCGGGACCGCCGTATCTCAACTTGAATTAAAAGACAACCCAGTCGCTAGGTTGTTTGTAGAAGGCGGTCTTAGCCTTGCCCCCACCTACTCAGTTGTAAACTTTGCAAACAAGGCAGTAAAAAACCTTCCTGGGGCGTTTAGAATGGCTGGGAAGTTTAGCCCGTTTCGTTTTCGTAATGCTGCGAGTCGCCAGGGGATAAGAGAAGATATAAGCAAAGTAGGAAGCGCGGTTAAAAATACTTTTAAGCCGGACCTTTTACAAAACAAATCTAAAATACTGGAGTCGAGAGAGGGCCGGAAAGCTGTCCAGCATATTTTAGACGTCTTTTACGATATGGGCGAAAACCCCGCAGACGTCGCACGTCGATTAAGTGAGGGTGGAGATTTTTTAAATGACGTGGACAGGCAGGCTATAAAAAGAATTTTGCAAGACGACGGGTTTGATGAAAACCCCCTAGAGACGCTCCCCTCTGGAGTAAGAGCTAGGTCTCCTGCACTTACCGCTTTACAAACCTTTTATGAGTTGTCCTCGCGTAAGCAGCCAGGGCGGCCTTTTGACAAGAATTTTGACGACGCTGCTAGATTCCAAACCGCTTTGATTAGAATATTTTCTACTAGCGGAGACAGAGAAGCCCTGTCTTTAGCTAACGACATGAGAAGGGCTCAGTTGGAGCAAGGCCTTACTAAAAGGCTTGTTGACGTTTCTGCTAAAGCCCTAGACGCTGCCCGAAGGGTTGGAACAAAATATTCTAAAGGCGTTAAAGATCCTGACTTAAAAAAACAAATAGACCTTTCTGAGGCTCTGTACAGTGCCTTAGAATACCAGACTAGATTTGCCAAAGAAATATCACGTCGTTTGTATGCCGAAGCTGCAATAGATGTTGACCCTATCACAAGGTTTAAAAACGCTGAAGGCGAGGACATTGAGGTTCCTTTATTTATACAGCGGTGGGATAAATTTATCAGTGAACAAAACGATGAAACACTGGATCGTTTAAGAAACGATTCGTTTTTTAAAGAAGCAGAGAAAACAATAGAGCTATTTAAATCTCAGTTGGGGATGGCTGGGGCACGGCCCGTTTCTCCGCAAGAACTAAAGTTAGAAAGCCTTAAAGCAGGAGAACTTTCGGAATCTGAAGGCTTAAAGTTTTTTAATCGAATCATTTCAGACGAAGTGGATTTTTCAGGAAATACTGCGAAACAAACTAAAGCTAGAGAAGCGTTTGACGAGGCCTTTGAAAAATCAGTTCAAGGGGCTGTTGACTCTTACGAAAATATGCAAGCTAGGCTGCGCGCCGGTAGAGATAAGCGGATAGAGGAACTTAAAGCCGGGTTTCCAAATCCCGGAACTTTTAATGACATTACAGATGAAATTAGATTTGTTAAAAAAGCTCTCGAAGGGCTTGGAAGCACAAGAAGCCAGAGAGGCAGAGATTACAAAAAACTGTTAGAGTTAAGAATAGCCGAGTTAACAAAAGAACCAGAGGCGGCATTAGGAGACTTTTACGATTTCGATGATCTTGTAAAAAATTTAGATCAGCCAAAAATAGAATTAAATGCGGCAGGAGAGCCTGTTGCAACGGCGGAAAACATAGCCGCTATTCAAAAATTAATTGATAACCAGATGCCCGCGCAAGGGTCTTCTAAAGTTATACGAGACGCCACAAAGCTTCTACGGGCCCAAAAAGATGCTCTTACGGCTCAGTTAAACCGTAATACGGGGGCCTCTAATGTACCTGATGGTATTGACCCTAAAGCACTTACTAACCTTCTTTCGTCAATGACTACATGGACGGCTAACACAAGGTTTAAAAACGATCAAGCCTACCATATCGCTTCTCAATTAAAGAAAGCAATACCAGAAGACTTGAACAATACCGTTGGGGACGAGTCCATTAGGTTTAATGAGGCGCGTAATTTCTATAAAGCGTATATGAGCGCTATTTCACGCACGGTTGCAGGCTTACCGGCTGCTAGAAAAGGTTTTGACGAAAGTCTCGTAGATGAGGAAGAATATGCTCTTGACATTTTAAGGGGCAATGACATTCAGTCCCTTGGTAGAGTTAAAGACATTCTAGCAGGCGGGGCTTTTTTAAGAGGCAGAGCGGAAGAGTTAATCCCAGACGACGCACAGATGGGTAATTTAACAGGCCGCCAGTTTAAAGATAGCGTAGAAACAAAAGTGACGTCCACGGACGGATTAGTAAAAGAAGTTTACTCCCGTGATGTTATTCAACCTCTTCAGGACGCTGCGGATAGTTTTGATGCTCTTAACCCTACCCCAGCTAGGTTACCCGACGAGAATGAATCTCAATTCCAGCTTCGCCTAAGACAACATGAAGAGAAAAGACGAAACACTTTAAATACCGCTCTTGCAAAGGTAAAGCTGCGGTTAGACGCCGAAGATGGTTCCATACGCTCCGTCCTTGGCGATGACTATACTGATGCTCTAAAAGAATTAGACGACGCTACAAGTCTTTTAGTAGATTCAAAAAATTTTATAGATGAACTAAACCTTAGAGTAAAAAATGACGTTTCTTTGAGCGAGGCGCTTAACTCACAGACGCCTATTCTATCTATCAATAAAGCTTTAAACGATAGACAAGGAGGGGACAGAGGACTGGCCCTGCTGGTTAACAGCATCAGACAACATTCAAAAAGGGAAGGAATAAGCCCGGACGATGCTTTAAAAGGATTGCGTTCTCAATTATTTGAAATTGCATTTAACAAAGCAGGCGGAGATGGCGGTTTTGACCCAAGAAAAGCGTACAATTTTATGTTTTCGTCTGGCGGCGGCTTTAAAACAACTGAACGGGAGGGTAGAAGCCTTGCCCAAGTGATGAGCAATTTAGGCATTATAGAAGGTGCCGATCTGCAAAGGTATAAAAAGCTTCTCGTTGACTTGGATATGTTCCAAAACGGCCTTGCAAAAGAAGGCGCTGCTGTTAATCCAGAAAATCTTAGCTTCATGGAAGATTACTTCTTGAGAGTTGGAGCCGCTCGTCTTGGTGCGATGGCTATGCCTGGAAGACCGGGAATGGGGACGGGCATGATAGAAGCGTCTGCTGCAATACGCGCTGCTAAAATCTTTACTGAAAAAATACCTTTAATGAGGCAGCATGCGGTTATAGAGAAGATAATTAGTGATCCTGCGTTGACCGCCGCAGCTTTGGCTAAACCCAGGAACCCAGACGACAAGTTAGCCCTAAACCGTTACATACTGAAAAAAATGGGTAATCTGTTTGGGAACATGTTTAATTTTGCCGGTGAGGCAGGAAAGGCTAAGTTAGGCAGAACCATCTCGTCAGTCCCACGAGTTGTTGGCGAAGAAGAAGTAGACTTCTTACTTGAAGATGACGATGAAGTTGTTATTGAAACTGACGACGATCTTGCGGGTGGCGCGGGAGATGACCAGTTGACACAAGGTCCGCAAATGTCACCAGCGCCACAGTTTCAACTCCCCTCGCAGCAAGCTGGTTTCTTACCGCAATTAACGCAGGCCGCACAGGCTGGGGCACCCGCTTCTCGGCCCACGGGCCAACCTAATCCGCAACAGCGCCAAGGCTTGGCGGCGTTGTTCCCTAATGATCCAATCTTGGGAGTGGGCCGTGGCGTATGATATGAACGACGTCGATGTTCGTGACGAGTTTGTCGATGCAATTCTTTTGATGTTGCAGTCTGACCTGCACCGTGGGTTTTACATTAAAGACCTTGAGCGGTTGGTCATTCCGCCGCTTCTGCACGGCAAGATGACGGTCATCTATCCTTGCGACTACACCGGCATGAACGATTACAAACCCGTGGGGCTTTACTCTTATGCCTTTTTAGGCGAGGAGGCGGAGAAAGGTTACATGGACGGCAGTCGTAAAATCCAACCAGAAGACTGGCAAAACGGACCGGGGGACGGGACGCTTTGGGTCATAGATTTTATTGCGCCGTACAACAATGCCCGTACTATTGTGCGCCAAGTACAAAAGGAACTGACCGAATATTACATTGACACTTATCCGAAGGATGGCGCGTGGTTTCGCCGCCCCGCAAAGGGAGGCCATAAGCGCTGGTCTTCAGGCGTTTTGTTTCAGATAGAAGAACGGAAAAAGAAAAATGCACACCTCCGACTTGTTTCATAAGCAGCCGTGGTCTGACGGCCTCGTCAACATCTACGACCAGCTTGGTGTAGATTATTACGAAAACAAATACCGTTGGGTTTTAGGCGGTGACGGCGGCGGTGACGGCGGTGACAGTGGGGTATACGATGAACCCCAAGCACCAGAAGCTTATACCGCAGAAGGCGGCCAAAAAGGCGGTTACTCTACAGCAGAAGAAGCAATGAGCTTTTTTGGAACTCTTACGGGCGCAAGAGGCACGGACCAAGAGTATGCTAACTTGAGGGCCGCAGAGGCTGCCATCAACGCTGGCTCGCCCACATACGTAGACGCAAGCGGAGTCACTCGGTCCCTAGATGAGGGCGTCACGGTGCCTGGAGATTATTTGAGTGACGCAATTAGAGACTTTAACGAAAACCCTTCAATAAGTGCTTCTACTCTTGGGGCTCTTGCGTCCCTGACAGGTGTTGGTGCCTTGCCCGCCGCCGCTATAGGTCTGGCTGGAAAAATGGCTGGGGTGCCCGACCTAGCAACCGTTGGGATTAAAGACGGAGTGCCTACTGTAGACACTCCGTTAGGTAGAGCTTTAGCGGATCAAGTAACCGGCAGCGTAACCGGCAAAGCAGACGGCGGTCTTGTTGTACCGCAGGGCGGCATAGGCAACTTTTATGGCCGATAACGACCCCTATACCTATGACGACGAATCTGGGATCATGGAACTCAGGCTCGTTGGTGACGAATTTGTCCCGCAGCAAGCTATAGGTACGCTGCCAGAAGCTTACTATGTAGATCCCGCAATAGACGACGCGACTCTCGAAAAATACGGCATGAGCGAACCGTACTTACCAGCAAGTTTTCAAGGGCAAGGCGTTACTGAACTAGGGCGGATTGTTAGAGATGCTGCGATGGAGTATCAAGGCAAAACGCCAGTAGAAACATTAGGATTAGATCCTAGGTTCTTTGCTTCGGGTAAAAAGCCAATTGGTTTTTCGGTTGGTGCATTTGCAACTTCGGTGCCGACACAAGAACAAGTTGACAGGTATGGACCCGGCGGTTTGCGAGAAGACCTTGCTTTTTACGATTTAATTAGAGATCGGAGAGAAGTTTTTACAGAGTCTGACCGTCCTCATTTAGCAGATGCCATAGATGTTATTTACATGCCTAGAGAAACCGCTTTGTACAGAATCTTTAACAAAGAAACTCGTGACGAACGAGAGACAGCAATGCACGAAGGCGCTCACAGGGGTTTTGAAAAAATTAAAATGCATGGCGCGGAAAAACTTCTTAAAAGTATTCCTAAAGTAAACATTGAAGTTGGGCCCGACGCAATAAAGTTTGCGAAGGGGTTCGATGTCGGAGAAGGTAGAAAGGTAGCTAATACGTATGCTGACAGAGCGATAGCCAGCGGTAAGTTTAAACCAAAAGAAGGAACGCGAGAGTTAGACGAAGAATCCCTTGTGAGACTTTTTGATCTTGAGCGGCTTAAATACATAGACCCTCGTTCCCAAGAAGCAACACAGCGGCCCGCTTTGGATAAAGACATTGTTGAGTATTTTCAGACACAATTTGGACGAGACCCCTATGAATTATTAAAACATCCAAAAATTCGCGCAGTTTTAATGACCTATCAAAAAATGGCGGAATCTTTAATGGAAGAGGGTGGACTTTCTGCTATGGACGATACTAAGTTAGGGTTTGGGTATGAGTTTCCTCGCTCAATGTTAAACCTTCCTTCTTACGGAGAACTCGAAAGAATAAGGGGGTCGAGGGATTTTGAAGTGCCCGTAGTGGACCCGTTAGGTCGCACGGACGATAGGTAAAACCATGCAATTATCAGATCATTTCTCCCTTGCCGAGCTAGAAAAGAGCGCCGTCGCAGCGCGTAACAATCTTGATAACTCCGCTGACGAAGAGTCTATCGAATATCTTACTCGCTTGTGCGAAGAGATATTGGAGCCTGTACGTGAACACTACGGTGTTCCGTTCTCACCCTCATCCGGCTATCGGTCTGAGCCCCTTTGTATCTTAATAGGCAGCAGCGCAGAGTCGCAACATGCCAAAGGACAAGCCGCCGACTTTGAAGTCCCAGGCATAGATAATTACGACCTCGCTACGTGGATTGAGGCTAACCTCAACTTCGACCAGCTTATCTTGGAGTGCTATATAAAGGGTGCGCCTAATTCAGGGTGGGTGCATTGTTCTATATCGGACCACCCCCGGTATGACGTTCTGACTTACACAAAAAAGGCGGGGTACGAGAAGGGTCTAATTCGATAACCAGCCCTTGACCTCTTCACCTAGCACCGTTCCCGCCAGTATGTTCTTGTCGTAAAGAGCGTCCAGTATCTTCTCGTCAATTGTCTTAGGTGACACCAAATCAATGTACGTGACAGGCTTGTCTTGTCCAATGCGGTGGGCGCGGTCCTCTGACTGCAACCGTATCTCTAAGTCATAGCTGTTAGAAAAATATATGACGGTTGTC
>Ga0209645_1001691_pt1 | contig 10849 bp, 12 predicted proteins | sample ETNvirenome_6_30_FD_184070 | JGI IMG/M metagenome (GOLD analysis project Ga0209645, IMG submission 184070) | Marine viral communities from the Pacific Ocean - ETNP_6_30 (SPAdes) (version 2) | ecosystem: Environmental > Aquatic > Marine > Oceanic | place: Pacific Ocean | collected 2013-06-19
TCTGGTCTCAAATATGCGGCCTCTACAATCATTTATCTCAGCAAAAAAAAGGAAAAGAGTGAGAAAGAGGTTGTTGGAAACATTATTAAAGCTAAGACACATAAATCGAGACTCAGCAAAGAAAATAAAGAAGTAAATATACGTCTTTATTATGATGAACGAGGATTAGATCGCTATTATGGTCTCCTAGAATTAGGGGAACTTGGAGGAATGTGGAAAAATGTGGCTGGTAGATATGAAATAAATGGAAAAAAAGTATATGCTAAGGCAATACTTTCAGATCCAGAAACTTATTTTACCGATGACGTTATGCAAAAACTTGATACCATAGCAAAAAAAGAATTTTCTTATGGTTAAAGTATATGATAATACAATTCCAGATGAATTATGTAAAATATTAATAAAATTATTTGAAGATAATATAAAACACCAAGAATATTTTAACGAAGATAGTTGTCCTTGTTTTACTCAAGTTAATATTAACAAAATATCTTTAAAGATTGTTAATAATTTAATACCTTATCTTGCAGATGTATATCGAAGATATCGAAAAGATACTAAAAATTATTATTCACCACCTCTGAAAGAGTTGGAAGAATTTAGAATTAAAAGATATAATACTAGTGGTAATGAAAGATTTGATGAACATGTTGATGTGAATGATATTGGATCATCGATTAGAGCAGTTGCATTTTTATTTTATTTAAACTCAAATAATGGAAATACTATTTTTCCTAATCATGAGTTGAATATTAAACCAGAATGTGGTAGAGTAGTTGTGTTCCCACCTACTTGGGAATATCCACATGCAGGTCTTCCACCCTCAAATAATTCAAAATATATTTTGAGCACTTATATACATTATGGAAAGAATTGAGACTACTATTCTCAGAAACTTAATTTATAATGAAGAATATTCTAGAAAAGTAATTCCTTTTATTAAACCAGAATATTTTGAACAACGATCTGAAAAGGTAATCTTTGAAGAGATAACTCAATTTATTGTAAAATATGGTTCTTCTATTACTATTGAAGCTCTAAACATAGAGACTGAAAATAGAACAGATCTTAATGAGGAAGAAGTAAAGCAAGTTAGAGAAATTAATAATTCTTTTGTTGATTCTGTTGTAGAAAATCAATGGTTATTAGACTCAACTGAAAAATGGTGTAGAGATCGTGCTATATATTTGGCACTGATGGAATCTATTGCACTAGCAGATGGACAGGATGACACTAAAGGAAGGGATTCTATTCCTAGTATTTTGTCTGATGCTTTATCTGTGTCTTTCGATAATCATATAGGTCATGATTATTTAAATGATTATGAGGAAAGATATGAAACCTATCATAAAAAAGAAGATAAAATTCCATTCGACCTTGAATACTTTGACAAAGTTACAAAAGGAGGTTTACCAAATAAAACTCTCAACATTGCTCTTGCTGGAACAGGGGTTGGAAAGTCTTTATTCATGTGTCACATGGCTAGCAGTGTTTTACTTCAAGGAAAAAACGTTTTATATATCACTCTTGAAATGGCAGAGGAGAAAATTGCGGAAAGGATAGACGCTAACCTACTTAATGTTAATATACAAAATATAACAGATTTACCTAAACCGATGTTTGATAGTAAGGTTAGCAATCTTGCTAAAAAAACACAGGGAACATTAATTATAAAAGAGTATCCAACAGCATCAGCACACTCAGGGCACTTTAAAGCGTTGCTTAATGAATTATCATTAAAGAAATCATTTAGACCTGATATAATATTTGTAGATTATTTAAATATATGTGCTTCATCTAGATATAAGGCAGGTAGTAATGTTAACTCTTATTCATACATTAAAGCAATTGCGGAAGAACTCCGAGGATTGGCTGTAGAGAGTAATTTACCAATCGTTAGTGCTACTCAAACCACTCGTTCTGGTTTTGGGTCTAGTGATATTGACCTTACCGATACTTCTGAATCATTTGGTCTTCCTGCAACTGCTGACCTTATGTTCGCTCTCATATCTACTGAGGAATTGGAAAGTCTCAATCAGATAATGGTTAAACAATTAAAGAATAGATATAATGATCCTACTATTTTCAAAAGATTTATTGTGGGTATTGATCGTGCAAAAATGAGATTATATGATGTAGAACAATCTGCACAAGATGATATTATTGACAGTGGGAAAGAAGAGGAGTATAATAGTGAAGAGAAAAAACCTAAAAAATCTTTTGGTGATTTTAAATTTTGATAGTTGAGAGAGTAAAATGGTTTAGTGCTGTTATTGTTTTGATTGCCATGGTTTTTCATGTAATGGGATGGACTCCTTGGAATAGTATTCTACAAATGATAGGTGCTGCAGGTTGGGTCTATGTTGGTTTTAAAATGGGAGAAAGAGCAATCATCTTAAATTTTCTTCCACAATTTTTTATTATGATTCCTGGTTTGATTATTCTTTATCTTACAAAGTAAATTATGACACTTCCTGATCATTTTTATCCCTACTGGTCTGTTTATGATGGATTAGGTCAAAAATACTGTGATTGTAGTCACGAAAAATATGCAATTAAAACTTTAGAGTTGCATGAGGGTGAAGAATTTACTTACAGAAGAATAGATATTCCTAAACCATTACCACCACACATTGTTGATGTAACAGCAGAACATGAAGGTGAGTTACCTGGTCAACGTGGATTGCCTAAATCAAAAGAGAGACTTCCTTTTGAACCTATATTAGAAGAACTACCACAAAGTAATTTACATAAAATTTAACTATTCCTTATATACAAAAAAAATTCTAATGACAAAACAAATAGATACTCAAAAATATATTGAGTTTGTAAATGCTGTTACTTCTGAAGAGAGTAAGTATGGTGGCCATTTTCAAGATCGTTTAAGAGATTTAAACTCTAAAGAATTTAAAACGCATAGGGCATTAACTGCTGCACTCGGACTATGTGCTGAGTCAGGTGAGTTTACTGAGATAGTTAAAAAAATTGTTTTTCAAGGTAAACCAGTTACTAAAGAAAATATATTTCATATGAAACGTGAACTAGGTGACATTATGTGGTATTTAATTCAAGCATGTATTCTCTTAGACACTACACCAGAAGAAATCATTGAAATGAATGTAGAGAAGTTGAAGAGTAGATATCCTGGTGGAGAGTTTGATGTTCACTTCTCAGAGAACCGTAAAGAGGGGGATGTATGAAAAATGGATTACAAAAGTTCTGGAGTTGATATCGAAGCAGGTAATGCTTTTGTAGCAAGATTAAAAGAAAAAGTATCAACTATAGGTGGTTTTGGTGGTATGTTTAAAATACCAACTGGATATGAAAAACCTATTTTAGTTTCTGGTGCTGATGGTGTGGGAACTAAAATTAATTTGTGTTCTATTACAAAAGACTATACTACTATTGGTATTGATCTTGTTGCTATGTGTGTTAATGATGTAATTTGTTGTGGTGCTAAACCTTTATATTTTTTAGATTATATTTCTACACCAAAAATTGATCATAGGGTAGATCAAATTATGGAAGGTATTATAAAAGGATGTGAAATAGCAGGTTGTGAATTAATAGGTGGAGAAACTGCAGAACATCCAACATCAACCGATATTGATTTAGCAGGTTTTTGCACAGGGATTGTGGAGGAGGACGATACAATAAATGGAAAGTCGATTGAGGAAGGAGATTTAATTATAGGTATACAGAGTAGTGGTGTTCACAGTAATGGATTTAGTGTAATAAATGATATGATAAAAAATGGAAAGATTAAAAACGAAGAGGTGCAAGATTTACTTACACCAACTACAATATATTCTTCTCTTGTTATGAATTTACTTGATGAGGTTCCTATACTTGGTATGGCACATATAACTGGTGGTGGTATTGCTGAGAATTTACCACGATGTATACCAGATGGACTAACTGCAAATGTTTGGTATGATAGGTATCCTTTAAAATCATTTAAGTCTCCAGATGTATGGCACATTCCAAATATTTTTTATCAAATTGTATCATCAGGACAAATAATAGAGGAGGAAATGAAAAATATTTTTAATTTAGGCATAGGATTTTGTTTGGTTGTACCAAAAATAGCAGAGTATGATGTCCATAAAAGTATACACAATCACGGATATAATAGTTGGACAATTGGAAAAGTTGCACATATATAATATAGAGTATCAAATGTTACTATGAGAGAACAACTAATTAAAGCACTTCTAGCACATGCACAAGGAGACATTCAAAAACATGTTGCTAATGTAGAGGTTTATTTAACTAATCCTGCAGGTATCGGTGAGCATTCTGATATAACAGAGGCAATTGAAACTGAATTAAATATTATAGCTAAGTATCAAGATCAGATAGAAGTAATAAATAAATATTTTAAAAAATAGATAAAATATGTCTAATTGTAAGTATGATACATTTGTTAGAAATGGTGAAGAGCGGGATGGTAGAATTGATATATTCTTAGATAAATTTTATAGTGATAAAAAGTTTCTTACTGATGTAGGATTAGTAGATGTTTATCACTGTAATATTAAAGTAGGAACAGATGTATATGAGTTTGATGCTGGATTTTTAGATGAAAGATCTAAATTTAAAGAGGTATGGATTTCTACTGGTGGGGCAACAAGTAAAAAAATTACTTTTGGAGTTGGAATAAAGGGTGTTGTAAAAGAGAAATCAATACCTATTACTAAATTTAAGAAGACTGATGAATTTGGTGGTAAAGGTGGTGGTGGAAAAAAAATAAACAAAGGTACTCAATTTGAGAAACATTTTTATAATGATGCCTTAAAGGTATTGAATGATGAAACGGGAAATAGATTTATTCCTTTTATTAAAGAATTTAATAAGAAGATGCAGAAGAAATTAGGTCTTGCATTGTCTGATATGGAAGCTCATGAAGGATTTACTGGTGTATTGGATGAGGGTAGTAAGAATCAATCACGTCCTTTAGCTTTATCTAATGGAGGATTAGTTGTTACTGCAGGTGGTTCTGCAACATTGAATATGGGTTCTACATTGACTGATGTTACATTTCAATATGGTGAAGAGAAAAAACCTGTTTACTTATCTCTTAAATATGGGCCCACTTTAACATTCTTTAATTCTGGTGTTGGTGGTAAGAATGGCCCTCTTCTTTTTACAAAGAAAGAAATAGAAGATTATAAAATTACAACTGCAGGTGGATTGGCATTTCTTAAAATGTTTGGTATAGATGATAAGGAGAATATGATTAAATTTTGTGATTCATTTGTGGATTATCCTCGAAAGAAACCAATACCAGGTCATAAGGTTACTGTTAGTCCTAATAAATCAAAGATTAAAAAACTTTTAAAGAGTGGTATGGGATATGGATATTGGATGATTCATAATACAAAAAATCATACTATTGATGCTTATGAAATGACTGAATCTTATATGAATAAAGCAGCTGATATTACTGGTGATATAACTGTTTATTTTGGTAGAATGAATGGTAAAGGTAAGGGTGTAAATATAACATGCTCCAGTACAAAATATAATTTTATTTTTAATTGTAGAAATAAACAGGGTGGTAAGTTTCCTACTCATGTTATGTGTGATTATAAGAAGAAGGGATCGACTCCAAGTGAAAGACCAGAGAGTGGTAACGCATAATGACCATAGAAAACCCAGAAATAAAAGCAATAATTCAGAGCTTTGAACCTGATTCAAAGAAACCTAAAGAGAGGTATTCTGAATTTTTATACTACTGTTATTACAATCTTGATAAAATGATAAATAATTATAAGTTTAAAGATTTTGATAGGGAATTACTTATCAAATATATTCTTGCAAATAAGAAAGAGATAACTATACAATTATCCAAATGAAATCATTCTTACAATTTTTATCTGAATCCAAAGCAGTTCAGCAAGCCACACGTATGGGTTTGACTGGTGATGGTCATGGTGGATGGTATGATAAAAATGGTGAGTTTGTAGCAAAAACAGAGAAGGGTGTATTAAAATTTTATAATAAAAGACAGAAAATTGGACAGCAAGATCCTCCACAATCTGATAGAGAAAAAAATTTATCACAGACAACATCTGCACAATCGCAACAACAGGTAGAACCACAACAACCTGTATCACAGAAAGATGATCCAGAAGGCCCAGTAGAACCAGATAAATTAACACCACCTCAAGTTGAAAAAACAAAAGGAACTTTAACCATTGCTTTTGGTAGATTTAATCCACCCACAACAGGCCATGAAAAATTATTAGATACTGTTGCTTCATCTTCTGATGATGGGGATTATGTTATTGTTCCATCAAGGAGTCAGGATAATAAAAAAAATCCATTAGATGCAGATCAAAAAGTATCTGTAATGAGACAGATGTTTCCTAATCATAGTGAGAAGATTGTAAATGATCCTGCCAACAAAACTATCTTTGATGTACTGAAGAAAGCACATAATGATGGTTACACAAATGTAAGATTAGTGGTTGGTGCTGATAGACAAAAAGAATTTGATAAATTGACTAATAATTATAATGGATTGCAATATGATTTTGATCAGGTAGAAGTTCGTTCTGCTGGTAATAGAGATCCTGATGGTGAGGGTGTAGAAGGTATGTCTGCATCAAAGCAGAGAAAGTATGCTGCAGAAAATGATTTTGATAATTTCTTAAAGGGTGTTCCTACTGCCATGAATAGAAAATTAGCAAAAGATTTATTTAATAATATTCGTGCTGGTATGAATATTAAAGAAGGTTGGAACTTATGGGAAATTGCTCCTATATTTGATTGGAAAAATCTTCGTGAAAATTATGTAAATAAAAATATCTATAAGGTTGGGCAATTAGTTGAAAACCTTAATACAGGATTTATTGGTAAGATTATTCGTAGAGGTGCTAATTATTTAATCTGTGTTACTGAAGATAAAATTATGTTCAAATCTTGGATAAAAGATGTAACTGAAGCAGTTGTTAATGGAACCACTAAATCTGGTGTTCCAGCACATCAAAGAGAAGTTGGAACTGATTCACTACTAAATTATACTAAGTCAATGGTACCTGGAAGTGAGTGGGGAAAACATTTCATAAATAAGTATAGAAAAAAGTAAGTATTTCTTGGTTTTCAAATGAGTAAGAATATCGTTGAAGAAAATCCTGTACAACAGTCTAGTGCACCATCTCAACCACAAGGTCAAGGTGCCACTGGTGGTCAAGATAAAATTAGAAAGCAGGCTCGTCAACTTGCATATGACGTAAGATATAAAGTAAAGCAAGGATTTAAGGATGGTCAAAAGACTGATCCTGCGTCTTTAAAGAGAGCATATGCAACTCAACTTGGTAAGTCACCTGCACCAGGCCCTGTTAAATTACTTGCTAAAAAGATGCTTATTGGTGAGGAATATGATTTTGTAGATATTTCTGAAACTGTAGATAATGTTGTTTCTAATGCCGTTAAAAGAATTTTTACTAAGGTAACTAATCTTGAAGATGCTGATGGAAATCTTGCATTTGAAGTTACTGATGTTGTTAGTGAGGAAATTGGAGAGAGAAAATATAAAATTAGAGTAAAGGATAAGAAAACTGGTAAGTCATATGTTCGTATGGCAAACCGTGCCAAAATTTCTGAGCTCAGAAAAAATCCTAATATTGCTTCTGTAGAAATGACTGGATATGGTTCTCCATATGAAGGCGAGAAGAAGAAGGGTTCTGATACTGCAGCAGTAAAATCAGGTAAAGGTTTATCTGCAAAAGATTATGATGGTGATGGTAAGAAAGAAACACCAGAGGCAGAATATAAAGGTTCTAAAGATAAGGCAATTAAGAAAGCACTTACCAAGGAACATCATCAGAAAGATGCTGATGGTAAAGTGATAGAACATAGTGATGATACACCAAGTTCTGTTGATGAAGCATTTATTGATGAAGTTAAGGATATTGATATTGATAATAATACTAAAAAAGTTGATATGATGAAAGGTAAAAATAAAATTACTATCAACCCTAATCAATCAGAACAAGTCGAGACAATGGAAAAACCAAAGGAAGACTCTAAGGAAAAGAGAGTTAGACTGATGAAGCGTATGATTTTACAGAAAAAAATGCAAGCTGTAAGATCAGGTGCTGGTGCTGATATTGTTGCACATAATGAATTAAAAGGTGAGATAGTTAATGAGAAGAAAGCTGCCAAAGACTATGATGGTGATGGTAAAATTGAATCAGGAACCGATGAATACATGGGATCTAGAGATAAGGCAATTAAAAAGGCGATGGGTAAAAAACATGATTGTGCATCTAAAGTAAAGCATGAAGAATATGGTATTGGTAATCCTGTAAAAGGAATGCATGATCTTGATGAGAGTGGAAATGTAGTACATTATGATGTGTTGTTTGATCATGGTGTTGAGAAAAATGTTCCTGTTACTTCTTTAGAAATTTTAGAAGAAAGTATGCATGAGCATGTTATTCAGGGTGATGTTATTGAACAAAAGAAACCAAAAAATTGTGGTTGTGGTCAAGATCCTTGCATAACTTATGGTAAAAAAGATAAGGATGATACTATCGAAGAAGATGCTGATAAACTTGCTAGTAAAGCATATGAAAGAGCAAAAACAATAGGTGCTAAAAGGAGAAGTTCTTACGAGTACAGAAAAAAAGGTAGTTTTGGACCAGGTAAGAATGAAAGAGCAGGTTACAACCTATCACAATCACAGAAAAGTCGTAATCGATCACCAGAAACACAAGCTGGTAATCAAACAGGTGGTGGTGCAAAATCGTTCGGATTTGCTAGAAACAAGAGCAACCCCATAAAATCCAGAAGTGGTTATGATTCTGGTGCTGAAGGGCATCGTAAGAAAAGAGACGAGAAAGTTACCACTAAGAAGGATGGAAAGACACCTTTGAAGACTCCTCGTTACAAGATGAGTGCTAAACAGAGAATGGATCACCATAGTTCTAGAAGACAAGAATTAAGAGATCCTAAAAAGAATCCAAAGCATACTGCTAATACACAAAAAGAATCATATACTACAAATCAAATCAGAAAACAAGATCTTGATTCTATGAGAGATAAAATTCGTTCTATATTAGAGAATGAATATAAAGATAGAGATCCTAAAACTGGTGAGATGGATAATAAACCATCGGGTAGTGTAGAATTTGATGGTGGAGCAGTAATCAATCCTATTGGAGATCCAAGAGAAATGCCCACAGCAATTAATCTTGTTAAAAATAAATTAAGAGCAAGAGGTATGAAATTATAATGAAAACTTTTAAACAATTCATAGGTGAGGAAGGATATGACATCGCAAGAGATCAAGGAAGGGTAAGACCATCTAAAGATAAGAAAGATGCAACTTCATATCCACCAAGTGAAGAAATGAAAAAGACACAGAAGGTAAATAAAGGACCTTCTGCACTTGAACTTGTCAAAAAGAAATATGGCAAGGCTGTTATGGATATGGGTAAAAAGTAATGCCAGCAGTATCTAAAAAACAACAAAAATTTTTTGGAATGGTTCGTGCGGCTCAAAAAGGTGAAATGAAAAATCCATCTAAAGAAATTTTAGATGTTGCAAATGATATTAGTATGAAAGATGCAAAGAAATTTGCTAAAACAAAGCATAAAGGTTTACCTGAGAAGAAAAAAATGAATGAAGACAACGTGCTTAAAAAAGTTGCAAAACAATTAGATGGTGCAAGTAAAATGCATAAGCAACAAGCTAATAAAGTAAAAAAACATATTAGAGATATGCACAGAGAGGGGATGTATGATACAGATCCTAAAACAGGAGAATCACCTGTAGCAACTTCAGTTAGAAAAGGAAACAAAAAGAAAGGTGACGATAGACTAAAGCATTTTGCTAAACTTGCTAAAAAAATGGTAGGTGAAGAAAATATTGATGAAAAATGTTGGAAGGGTTATGAAAAGAAAGGTATGAAAACTATGTTTGGAAAGAGATATCCAAACTGTGTTAAGAAAGAAGAGGTCGAAAATGTGAGGGAGGGTGATGGCGATCCTTGTTGGGATACTCATAAGCAAGTTGGTATGAAAAAGAAAGGTGGTAAGATGGTTCCAAATTGTGTACCCAAGAATGAAGAAGTTAAGAAAGACGAATATGGAGATCCAGTTGGAGGGCCTAAGATATCAAAGAAACAGAAAGTAAAAAATCTTTCATCAAATACACCTGATGAGCAACACACTACAACTACTTCAGAAGCAAAGTATGAGGCAGGTGCTTCAACTTATGGTAAGGCAACAATCAGAAATAAAAGAAAATTTGGAACACCTGGTGAAATGCCAGATATTATGACTGGAAAGAAGATCACAAAAGATGCGACAAGAGGTGAACTAATTGCTAAAAGAAGAGAGGAACACAAAGCAAAACGTGGTGTTAAGGAAGAAATAGTAACAGAATCAGATAAGAAAGGTAAAGGCAGTGGTACAAAAGATGCCTGTTACCATAAAGTCAAGTCAAGATATTCTGTATGGCCAAGTGCTTATGCTTCAGGTGCATTAGTTAAGTGTCGTAAAGTCGGTGCTGCAAATTGGGGAAATAGTAAAAAAGAAGAATTTTCTGATTGGAGATCTGAATTTATTTGGGAGGATGGGGATCCTGAAAAAAAGTTAAATGAGGAATCTAATCCTCGTATACCTAGAAAAAAGGGGCAACCTGCCAATTCAAAAAAACATTCTGACTTGTATACAGATGAAAACCCCAAAGGAACTATTCACGGACTTGGTTTTAAGGACGTGGCTACTGCTAAAGAATCTGTCTCAAAGATACGTGGTTCATCAAGATCACATGCTCATAAAATTCAAGCGGCTGTTGCTATGGAACAAAGGGCGAGAGAGATGGGTAAAACCTC
>Ga0209645_1001692_pt1 | contig 10847 bp, 18 predicted proteins | sample ETNvirenome_6_30_FD_184070 | JGI IMG/M metagenome (GOLD analysis project Ga0209645, IMG submission 184070) | Marine viral communities from the Pacific Ocean - ETNP_6_30 (SPAdes) (version 2) | ecosystem: Environmental > Aquatic > Marine > Oceanic | place: Pacific Ocean | collected 2013-06-19
ATAAAGTATTTTGTTTGTGTTCCTACACCGGATGGTGAAAGCGGGTGATCTGATAGTGTAAGAATCTTAATCTTTTTATCCATTTATTCCTCATGGGCAATGTTCAGTTCTTCGAAACTCACATTTGCCACAACTTAACTTATTTTTAGGATGATTTCCTTTGTGGATATTATATACTGCTTTGTTTAAAATATTTAAAGCATTTTTTATTTTTTTCTCACCCGAAGACACTCTAAATATTTCTACGTGATTTTTTTTCGCAGTACGCTTAAGGAGACCAAAATAAGTTTCTATCTTTTTTGGATCAATATTGTGCTTTTTAGAAAAAAAGTTTTTATAATAAGTCAATTGATAAGTAATAATTTTATCAGTCTTCTTTTTAATGTCCCATCCCCAAGAGCAAGACTTCCAATCAATAACGTGATATTTATCATCTGGTGTTTTTACAACAAGATCTACATAGCCCTTAAAATTGTACTCTATTTCATTTTCTATTTTTTCATATAGTTGTTCTTCGCAAGAAACAAGTGACCATCCAGGAAAAACTTCGTTTAAGGAATCAATAACCATTGAAGCAAGATTAACACCCTGTTCCTTCATCTCTTCAACCATTTTTAATCTATTATCTTGAACTTTAATCTTGTTGATTTCTTCTGAGAAGGATTCTAAGAAAATCTTTTTATAGTCAACTGTTTTATCTTTAGTCAACTCTTCACAGACCAAATGTAAAGAGGTTCCAAAGGCAGTATATTCATTGCCTTCAAAGATCTTTATTTTATCTATGTAAGTTAATTTGTGATAAAATGGACAGAAATCCCAGTTTTTAAATTCGCTATATGATATATGTGACATTATTCAACCGTTTTTTCGATTGATCTTATCATATCCTCTTCTTTATTGTCAAGTCTATTATGTGATTTTTTAACTTGCTTCTTTTTTACAGGTAGTTTTTTCTCTTTAACAAAGACAAACGTTCCTGATGTATGAGTGAATTTATTATCCAAATCTTTAGTTTTTTCACCCTCGTATGGTACATACCCTATATGACCTTCTTTGATAAGAGACTCATAAGCCATATTAAGATTAAAAACCTCTCTTATTCTTCTTGGTTCTCTTCTGCCAACATCATATGGAACGAGAGAAACCTTTACTATCATTTTATCCCCATCATTTTGAATTTCAATATTCATTATTCAAGACCTCTTCAATATTTTTAATTTTCGAGTATAAAACTGGTGATATCTCTTCTATATATGTGTCACTATTTGTTAAATAATCTAGCATCCCTGATGCAAAATATTCCCTTATGGTGGTTATTGAGTAAGGAGAAAGAAATAAACCAGCAGTTAACAAAGATATTTTATCATATCCAACAATTTTATATAAGAAATTGTCAAATTCTTTTAGCATATCATCAGAAAAAAATAAATCTAAATCAATGTTATATCCCTCACTTTTTAAGATGTGAAATAACCTATTCTTCTTTGAATTATATTCTCTCTCTAATTTTCCATCACCATAAATTTGTGATTGATACTTTTCTTCCAGCAAATGAGCTAATTCATGAATAATATTTTCAACTACAAGAGGTTCAGTAATCACATTTTTTATAATATTTGAAGATATCCATATGGCACCATCTTTTAACATCGATTGAATATCTCTCCTATTTAGATCTTTAAAGTCGCCAATATATATTGCTTCTAATCCATCTAAATATTTTTTATTTATAATATCTTTAACAGAGTCTAATATGTTATTAATTTTTATATTAGAAGGAAATTTATTTATAACATATACAGGCACATTGAATAACATATATTCATTTCTATCTTGTGCTTTTTTGTTAGATTCTTTAATATAATCTATCATATCAATAATATAATAATATTAATATCACATTTTTTAGATCAAATCAAGAGAAAAATTTGATCATAAAACTTTTGCTGATATCGTTGCAACTTTAGATCTTTCTCCCTTAAGGAAAGTTATGTGACCTGAGATGTCAAACTCTTTAAGTTTTTCAATAACATAAGCTAAACCGTTGGAGTTTTCATTCAGGTTAACATTATCGATCTGTTCTACATCCCCTGTTAAAATAATTTTACTTCCTTCTCCCACACGAGTCAAGATTGTTTTGACTTCATGCCGTGTTAAGTTTTGACATTCGTCAATTATTATGAAAGCATTTTGAATACTGCGACCGCGAATATACGTGAGAGCTTCAACTTCGATGATCCTTTTTTCCATATATGACTCTAACATAAGATCATCATTTCCAAATAAAAACCTTAAGTTATCTTGCACAGGAGCTAACCACACAGCCATCTTTTCTTCCATTGTCCCAGGAAGGTATCCAATGTCTTTGCCCATAGGCATAACAGGTCTTGAAACAATTAGTCTATTGTACTTTGGATCTTGTCCAATAACCTGTTCTAATCCAGAAGCAATAGCACACAATGTTTTACCAGAGCCAGCTTTACCAATTAAAGATACAACAGGGACATCATTATCATAAAGAAGATCCATTGCAAAATTCTGTTCTTTATTTTTGGGTCCAATTCCCCAAGATTCTCCAGCTTTATGATCTCTTACTTTTTTAAATGGTTCGTGTTCATTAATAAATCTTGTAAGTGCAGTCTTCTTTTCATTTGCCGAAGAAACCATCATAACAAATTGATTTGAATAAAATTCTTTATTCTCAGTTAAATCATCTAAATAAATCTCTTCTCCTTCATAAATTCTATCGATTATTTGATCATCTACAAGCATATCAGAAAAGCCAGAATATAGTTCGTTTCCATTTTCAATGACATTTTCAGGTAAATAATCTTCAGCGGCAACACCAATCGCATCACATTTTATTCTTAAGTTAATGTCGTTGCTTACTAAAACAACCTTTCTATTGGGGTTTTCATTTTTTAAAGTTAATGCAGAAGCAATAATCTGATGATCGGGTATTGATGGATCATACCCTATTGGTAACTCGTCTAAATTAGGAGAAACCGAAAATGCAATCCCTTTGCCTTTTTCTATTCTGACTCCTTTGTGGAGTAATCCTTTTTCACGAAGACCATCTAAAATTCTAATAGTCTGTCTCGCATTTATTCCAACTCCATTAGGTCTTTTTTTGTGTCTGTCGATTTCCTCTAATACAATTAAAGGAATTGCAATGTCGTTATTTCCATAAGAATAGAAGACCCTAAAGTCTGTTAAATACACACTGGTATCAAGTACATATATTTTTTTTGCCATAAACCACCTATAATGTGAAATGTCTCATTAGTAAATAGATTGGAATTTTAATATTTCACCCCGTAGTTAGATATAGAGGGCGAACCTATGTTTAAAGATGCGGTAGCAAGATTTTCAGTGATTTTAGCCATGCTGTTTGTATTCACAGCTTGTTCGTCCTGCGTTACTGTTTCTCATTTTTTTGGAGAGGGAAATCTTTTTAGAAATAAAAGAAGATCCTTTATAAAAGTAGAGTCTCTCAATAAAATTGCGATTATAAGAACCTCCTCTACATCACCACAAAAAGTGATTGAAGATTACAGACTTGATTTATCGTCTACCGCATCTGGTGTTATTATGGGTCATTATGATGGTATAACTTTGGTTGCTACATCTGCACATGTTTGTTCGATGAGGTTTGGCAGGCAAATTAACGGGTTTGTTCCACATTTCAACGAAAAAGATCCTAATTGGCACTTTATGGAGAGACCATCATTTGTGTTAAAAGATTTAAATGGTAATACATCTATTGGAGTTGTGCTTAAGCTTGATTATGGATCTGATTTATGTATGATGGTTAGTAAAAAAATATCAATGCCTGAAATCAAGATTTCAAGATACAAGCCAATGGTTGGCGAAAAATATTATAACATTGCCACACCAAGAGGAATTTGGGGAAAAAGAGTTGTCCCGTTATTAGAAGGGCGTTTTGTCGGAGAGCATAAATCCCCTTTTACCGGTGAAGAGTCTTATATGTTTACAATCCCTGCATCGGGCGGTTCATCAGGAAGCCCCATTGTTAATGCTTATGGAGATTTAGTTGCTCTTATACATTCAGCTTACGGAACATTTAGCCATATTAGTATGGCTGCCACAACTAAACAACTTGAAGTGCTTTTGTCCGCCTCTTATATGAAGATAAAAAAACACTACGACAATTACAAAGTTATACTTTCGCTCCATATTTAATGGTAGATGAGTCAAAAACTTCTTTTTAAATTTAAATATCTAAAATTAGAACTAGAAGAGACATCCGACTTGAGTAATAAATACAACTCTCAATTCAATGAAGACTTCCGTGAAGAGATAGAGTATCTAAATGAAATTAATTCTAAAAATAGCGAAAAAAAAGAAACTAATGATCAAAAGGCGATTGTTGATACGAACAAAAAGGATGATTCAAATATTCCACAAGATTTTAAAGAAATATACAAGATAATGGTCAGGTCACTTCATCCCGATTTGAAGCCGGACAATTTAAAAGAAAAATACGAAGATTTGTTAAAGAGAGTGACAAGCGCTTATGAAAATAAAGAGTGGCTTGAAATATTATCGATAGCAGATCAGGAGAATATTAATTTACCAGGAAATTTAGAAAGCTACAATAAAGAACTTGAAAGTGACCTTGGAAAAATCGAAGAGGAAATTTCTCACATTAAAAATAAACTATCTTGGATTTGGGCTTCTAATTTTAAGCCAAATAATAAAAATAAAAATGAGGTTTACCCTCTTTTAAAAATTGACACCAAGAAATTTGAAGAATGGAAGAAAAATAAAAGTTAATAAACTACGTGAACATCAACTTCGTGACTTGAAGTACCTTCAAGATTTACAGGTGAAGTTTTCCCGTCCAGTTTCTCAACTAATATGACGCCTTCGTCATTTAAAGGTTCATTGATAAAATCAATAATTGTAGCAGGACCATCACAAGAGGTTTCTTTTGTCTTGCGATTAGTGTAGAGTAAGAAAATTTTATCTCCAATATTCATAATAACACCCTATCATAAGTAGCAACAAAAATCAAGTAGGTAATAAAAAAATGGAGGTGGTGGGAATCGAACCCACGTCCTAAATGCTTTAATAGTTTGCGATACACAAGGTTAAATTGCGAATGGTACGGTTTTGGATAGCAAGGATAACCGTAAACCCCGCTTTAACTAAGCTGCTAAAGAAATTGCAACATTATCGTTTGCATTTATTATTTTAAGCCTTTTGGTGTCTGCTTATACACCCTTGCACAAATCTATCTCTACACCCAGTCGAACCCGGTTCACCCCCGTCTTTTTTTCGGTAAATATGGTCTTATATAGTAAGCGAAAATATGATATCCAAAATCAACAATTTGTTTAACAATTGGTAATCTTGTAAACCATACAATACGCTTAAAACCTATTGTTTCATACATCTTTCTAAATGTTTCTGCACCAATAGTTTCCTTACCATCAAACTCACCAATCATTTCTATCATATAAGGATCAGGATTGTCAAAGTCTTTATCAGCAATATCAACAAATTCTATGCCGCATTGCTCGCCTTTTTTTCTTAAGGCGTTGATCTCTATGGAGCATACATAGCAATCTCCATCATAATAAACTTTATCTTTCATTTTCTTAATAAGTCCTCTAAGGCAGTATAAAGAGACCCAAATTTCCAACTAAATCCATGCCTTGTTAATTTTCTTGGTCGAACCTTTTGACTATCTAATAGCACACAGGCACCCTCTCCAAAAATTATTTTTAAAACGAAAGAAGGAACGGGGAAAATAGTCGGTCTTTTTAAGGTTTTGCCCAAAATTTTTGTAAAATGTTTATTTGTCACTGCTGCGGGCGCAACACAATTAATTGGACCATATATATTTTCATTGTTTATCGACTCAATGATGATACGGACCATATCTTCAATATGAATCCACGGCATCCACTGGTTTCCATTTCCTAAAGTTCCACCGAGACCCATTTTAAAAGGCAGGAGCATTTTTTTAAGCGCACCACCATCGCCAAGAACAATACCGGTTCTTAAATTAACAACTCTTGTGGATGTTAAATTTTCTGGGTGTGAAGGATAAGATGACTTTTCCCATTGATTACATAATCGAGAAAGCCAACCCGAAGACTTATGAGAGCTTTCGATGAGTGTTTCATCTCCACGATTACCATAAAACCCCACTGCTGAACTTGAAATAAGAACCTTTGGTGGTGTTTTACAGCTTTCTATTGCATTGGAAATTTTTTTTGTAATATCAATTCTACTATCGTAAATCTTTTTTTTGTTTTTTTTCGTCCATCTTTTGACAATTGGTTCACCCGCAAGATTTACAACGGCATCACATCCCTCAAGAGTTTTAATTATGTGATTTTGAAAGACATTGGTGCTAAGAAGTTCAACCCTGTTTCCCAATTTTTTTCTTGCTTTTTCAATGTTTCTGACGTAGCAAGTAACTTCGTGGTTGTCACTTAAAAGCCGTTTTACTAATTTGGTTCCAATAAACCCAGTTGCACCTGTTAAAAATATTTTCATTTTATCCTCATTTTTTCAATAGCGAGATTGCTGTTTCTTCCCAACAACAACGGTAGGCTTTCAAAAAAAGTCACTCACTCTAAAGCCATTGGTGAGCATTTATTATTAAAGTGTATCTCGCTATGGATATTATAGATGATATTTTTAGGAATTGTCAATATTATTTTCGTAATATTGCTCTGTTTGATATTTCTTAACCAATTCTATTAGAGTCTTTTCTTGAATGCCCAAGAACCTTGCAGCCTCTCTCTTTGAGCTTGTCGCCGAAAGAGCAAATTTTAGAACAGCATCAGAAATAATATATTTAAGAGATTGCCAAACAGGAAAGCCATAGAACTTTCCCTTCATTAAGTCTCTTGTTGCGACCTCTAATTTTAGTCCAACAACCTCTTCCAGTGAAAGATTGGAAAGATACACTTCTAACTCTTCGTTAGATTTGCCTTCTTCTCTTAATTTTTTTGATAATGAATAACTTTTATTTTTGCCGCTATTGTTCTTCTTCGTCATTTGACAAACCCAGAATGCCGTATCCAGCGATGTCCTTGAAAGGAGATTCGCCAAAGGCATCTTTTTCATTAGCAATTCTAAAAAGTTTATCAACAATTCTTGTAATTGCTAACATGTTTTTATATTGGTGCGGCTCAATACCGTTGGGATATAGAACTTTTAATATTTCTTCTGATTTTTTAAAGGAGCTTCCGTATGCTTTATTTTTTAAATCAACGAGCTTACCAATTTCAGTACCGATTTTTTCAAACTTCATCAAAACCTCTTCAGGGTTAAGTGTCAAAGTCGATAGTGCCTTCTCCTGAGTCAAAAGATTCTTCACCAGTTTCATTATTTTTTTGGTCTTTCTTTTCTTTTTCGTACTCATCAGTTGTTGGCTCCACTACTTCAGTGCTTAACTCTGCTTCATATTTATCAAAATACATTTTAATATTTGTGATTAAATAATCACGAAATGTTTTTCGATCTTTATCATCGCTTAGTATAGCATAAGAGTCAACAATATTTTTTTCTATTTTATCATAGGACTTAGCAGCCATATTTCTGCCAGTTTCTTCTTGACCTTCAATACCGAACGCTTCTTCCTCTTCTTCGGGAATATTACCATCAGCGTCAATATCGATAAACATATCGTCTGGAACGTTATCTTCATCATCAATTTTAATATCGATTTCTTCGAGAGGAACCTCCATTTCTATTTCAGAGCTAGCGTCGGCATTAACATCTTCTGCTGAAATTAGTTTTGATACAGCGTCTAACAGGTTTGCTCTAAAAGATTCTCTTTGCTCTTTTGATGTAGTAAGAGTTTTATAATCGGTTTCAATTCCTGGTAGGATTTGTTTAAGCAATTCTTCCAAAAGATTAATAGCGGTAGAGGAGTGTGGTGCAGACTCTACCTCTTTTTTTGCTTCCACTATTAAATGTCTAATCAGTTTTCGTAATTCTAAACTTTCATCAACACGACTCGTTTTTTTGATTGCTCTACGACAGATTTCTCTGACGATTGAACGAAGTTTCTTTTCATCCTCGTCCTCTTTTTTATGGTCAGGTTTTGCACCCAAAGGTAATGAATACCCCTGAACACTCCCACCAGCCATAGAAGAGATTTCGTTTTGAATCATGTCCATTAAAAAATTTTTAGAATCACTCATTTTTGTTTTCCTGTAAGAAATTTACTTCTTCTTCTAATTTTTTTATTTGTTCATCCATACGCCTTGTTATCCTACGAAGTTCAGTTAATTGATGCTTCATTAAATCAATTCTTCTTTTGTCTGTGACAGTTTTTGGGCGCAATGAATTTAAATTATCTTGAAGAGATTGAATCCACACTTGAAATGGTGGAGCTTTCCCTTCATTAATGAGAAAGTTTTTTGTTATTTTATTTAACAAATCTTTCATGGTTTATTCTTTTTCTGGAGATCCTTGCAGCCATCCCGTAAAAGTTTTTTTAGGAGGCTCTGGTTGAGTAGCCTCCGGTTGAACGACTACAGGCGCTTCGACCTCAGACTGTACTTTTTCAGCTTCAGGTGCTTTTAAGGCTCCTGTTTTTCTTAGTCTTCTTTTTTTTGCCATTTTATTATATTCCTATTTGCACCATTTTTCAACAAGTTTAGCGTATGTTTGCTTTCTTGCTTCTGTGCGAATATCGCGACCTTTAGGAAAATAAGATTCATTAAGATTTTCTTCACTTACTTCTTCTTGAATCTCTTCAGATTCCTCAAGATCTTCTGTTTTTTGTTCTTCGACGGTTTCCTCTACCACTTCTTCTTCAAGTGAAACTGCAACCTCATCTCCTGCTGCTTCGATATCAGCGCCAACAGTTTCTGTGGCATTATCGTCCATCATTTGGTCCATTGTAGTTTCTTCGTTGATGTCCTCGTCGAACATTTCTTGGATCACTCCACGAATAATATCTCGCAATTGTGATTCGTTTATTTTTTTAGACATTTTATTATCTCCTAGATTTTCATTATAGCCCATTTGTATTGTAGCAAACGGAGCACCACTAAATAAAGGCACAACACCTTTTTTCTTTATTCCATCTTCCCAATCACGAAAAATCATATTTCCTATTTCATATGCTTCGCGTTCCATTTCGCGAAGATGCTCATCGGTTTGAGCATATCCCTCATTTGTGCTTGAAAGATTTTTAAAATCGCCGCGACTATTTTGAGAGTGATGAACTAATTCGTGAGAGAAAGATCTCATTAAGTCTTTTGGATGACGACCAACAAAATAAAGATTAACTTCCCTAGTTTCTGGGTTATATGAAGCAGTTTTTCCTAAAGCATTTAAAGAATTTTGATCATTCTTTACAAAGTTAATCCTTACGTCCTCGTTAAACTTAAGTTGTTTTTTTGAAGTATTATAAAGGTTTTCCAATAACTCAAGGAACAAGCTAAAATCTTTATTATGTGATTTTGTGCCATTCATTAACAATAAATAGTCTACTAGGACATTAAATGATTATAACTTAATGATTATCATATGTTCTTCTTCAATATCTTGAGGATTAGGCTCTCCATATGATGAACTTTGTGATGGATAATAAAGGGGCAACTCCAAACGAGGTCTTTTTCTGTCTTCCTCCTCGCGTCTCTGTTTTTCTTCCTCAATAATTATTTCAATCGGAATGTCTTCCCAAGGTTTTTTTTCATCGCCCATAATGTAACTACTGTTCTCTGTTTGCTTTCGACTCAAGTTTTAATAAGCCTAAGTTTATTTCTTTTATTTCGCCGTATGATGTCACAACTTTTGCTGTGTAAAATACCCTATCATTAAAAAAAGTTCGGAGGCTTATTTTTTCTATAATGGCGTAGGTCTTCTCTCCGGTTCCTAGCTTTGTCCAAGAAACAAGATCTCCCTCTTTAAATCTTTTTTTTAAGGAATATCCAATACCTTCGTTATGGTTTTGCTGCCCACTCAATGTATGAGTAAATACACTCATTGGTTAACTTACGAAAGTTTTTATCGTCGATATATAAATTTAATCTTTCGGCTAGCTTTCTTCCACGTGCCCAGGCTTCTATCTCCTCAGTTAGAGTTTCAACACGATAATCTTTTGATCTTTCAATTCTTTTATTAGATGTAAATTCATTCATCTTTGATTGGGCAGGAAATTTTTCTTCATATTTAGAACTGTTCTGGTGAATTAAAAGATGACCGCACTCGTGGAGAAGAGAATATAATCTTTTTTCTATACTTTGTCTTTTAGAAATTGTGATATATTTTCCATGAAAAAAAATCTCATCGCGCACACAATAATCCTCGTCAACAGACCATCCCTTATTATCTAACCATACACATAACAACGAGAAGCCATCAGTGAACATCTTTTGTTTAATCTTTTGTGTTTTTGTAAGTTTTTTTGCCATAGTATACCTCCAACTTGGTAAGAATATTATAGCAAAATCAGGGAGTTATGTCAAGTAGGAAAAATCTACAATGATTTTAAGTATTTATAGTTAAAAAATTTCAAGTATTTTGACAATTGAATGGTCAGAAATCGTCCCAGTATAATTAGGCGTGGTTTCCCCTGCTGAAGGTGTGGGGTCTATTTCTGTTTTTGTATAATAACAATATCCTTCAGTCCCGTCATCATATACACGCTGAAAATATTTAATTGTTAATTCTTCTATTACGGTATTTGTAACAGTTTTATCAAAATCTGGAGAATTTCCATTTACTTTAAATTGACCCGGTAAATAAGCTTGATTATAAGGAGGTTCAAGATTTAGAGTCCCTGTATAGTTGACGAAAAAAGGGGCGAAAGAACTACTGTTCTCTAAGAAAAACACAGATCCTGAACG
>Ga0209645_1001695_pt1 | contig 10841 bp, 5 predicted proteins | sample ETNvirenome_6_30_FD_184070 | JGI IMG/M metagenome (GOLD analysis project Ga0209645, IMG submission 184070) | Marine viral communities from the Pacific Ocean - ETNP_6_30 (SPAdes) (version 2) | ecosystem: Environmental > Aquatic > Marine > Oceanic | place: Pacific Ocean | collected 2013-06-19
TTGTAATTGTTCTTCCTCTTCTTCTGCACCGCTGTCTTCTTTCTTGAAATCTTCTTCAACATATTTTCCAGGAGCAAAACAATTTCCAAGCATATCGTTTTGTTTTACATCCTTTAGAGTAATTTCTTCGATTTTAATTCCTTGAACTTTATTAGATTCATCATTAAGATACTCGTCTTCATAAAAAACATCAGCTTTTCCTGTACCGTTTTCGCATTCTTTTCCTGACATTAAACAACTAGAAATATTGTCAATATAATCTCTACTTCCAGTACTTCCTGCTTTTTGGAAAGCAAGCATAGGCTGTTCAAAAGCTGCCGAAGAAAGAGCACTTGTAGAATGTTTTGCTATATCTGTTGATGTTACCGAAAGAAGATGTCCCATAGTAGTCTGAAAATCTACTAAAAGATCAATATTTACATGGTTAATTTTCTTAATACTATCGTTAGAAGTATATTCTTTTATTAAATATAATCTAGAAGATTCTATCCCAAAATATTTATTAATATCATTCACATTATCAGCCATAGAAAATTTAGAATCTACTAATTTATTTTTCATTAACTGATTAAAAATATTATTTCCATAAGCTTTAATATAATTGTAATAACCATTTTTATAAATTTGTGGAAAACTTAAAAATTCGTTGTTATATTCTTCTTCTTCTACAAGAGAAATAACTCTGGATTTTATCTCGTTTTCACTTTCTTTTAGTTTTCTAGTCATTAATTTTGCTGGTTCTTCAGGAAGATATACAGGTTTGGATTCTTTTAAATCATAAACTACATCTTTCTTTTTCTTGAATCTCGGTTTCATAGTTTTTGTCGTTTCGTCTTCGTATTTTTCATCTGATATTTCAGGGACAAGAACAACACAATTAGGAGAATCTTTCTCAAAATTCTTTTCAATAACTTTCATCCCAACAGATTGGAAAAAATTAACAAACTTTTCTTTAGGAACCCCTGTAATATTTAAAGCATTGTAATCTATATAAATATAGAAAAGTCTAGAGCATTCTTCTGGTGATAAACTGAATTTACTAGAAGAAAACTTAACTAAATCTTTGTCACTTGTCACTTTAATAGATTTAGTAAAAGAAACCATATTTAATGTTATTGTTGATGTATTTTCTAAACCTTTAACACCGATTACAATCATTTCTTTAAAACAACTTTCTAAGATTTCCGAAAGAAAAATAGTAGTTAAATCTTCTAAATTTGATGATGTAATAGGAGTTTTAATAAAGGTTTTTTGATAACTTTCTTCATCATCATTAAAGTTCTTGCTTGTTTGGAAGTATCTTCTTCCACACCCTTTAAAACTCTTTCCGCTTGTAGAAAAAGATTCTACTGTTTTTCTAATAAATTCCTCGTCCGCGTAAATATCTATTATACCATTAAAAGTTGAAGTAGGGACACAGTAAATAGAATTTTTATTTCCAGAGACTTTTGTTGTTTTTTGGATGATATAAATAATATCACTAATACTGATATCATAAAGATAACATTTGTAAGTGTGTAAATAGAGACGTAAAAATCTAGGAGATTTTACTATTTCTTGATTTGTTATAACACTATAGTTGTGATACCAAATTAAATCTTCTTCTGATGGTTCTGATAAAATTTCACTATAATTAACTAAATCTTTAATAGTAATTCCTTTTAATTTTTGGTTATAACTTCTAAAGATTTCTTCTTTAGTTAAATTTTTATCTTTAAAATGAATGGTACAAGAATTCTTTGCTCTTTCAACAGAAACGTTAAAAAGTTCTTCAAGTGAATTTAAATCGTTTCCACTCGCACTACCAGCAGTGTGAAAAGTATTAAGATTTAACTGAGTTAAGAGCTGACCTATAGAATTGGAACCATTTGAACCAACAGATTCTCCTGCTTTACAAAGAGATCTAACAAAGCTTTCATAAATCTTTTCTCTAAATTTATCAAGGCTTTCTTTTTTTGGACAAAGTTTAAAAGATTCTAATTGAGATTTAATTTTCTTTACTATTTTTTCTCTGTTAAAAACAGAAATATCAGAAATACAAGAAGGTGTCTCGGGTAATACTTCTAAAATATAATCCAATTCTTCATCATTTAAATATCTTGGAATATCTTTAGAAGAGGTCAATTTAGCGATAGAATCTTTAATTTTTTTTAATTCTGACTGATTCAGACCGTAGACTTTTACTTTTGTTTGAAGGATTCTCTTTACTTCTAGTTTCTGATTTTTTACATCTTTCAAGATAAAATCTACTTCCTTTTTCGTTAAATGTCTTAAAGAGGTCATTTTTTTCTAAAAAATAATAATTATTTTTTCAAATTTGATTTTCATATATTTAAACAAATTTTCATATTTTGTGTAAATATATGAAAATTTACATCATTTCTATAAAATATTCTAAAGCATCAAATCTAATATAATACTTTTTTACTACAGAATAAACTGACTTAAATTGGGAATCTTTTAAATTCTCAATATCTTTCATTAAAAGAAAATATTCTTCTTTCTTCCATAATCCTTTCCAAATATCTAGATATTCTTTTTTTTCTTTAAAAGTATAAAAAAAGTTTTTATCAGAGATATAAGAAGTTAAAAAACATACAAAATCAAAAGATTTATTAAAAAGTGGAACTCCGTTATTTCTAATTGTTTCTAAAAATACTTCTGACTTATTTCCAATTTTATATCCCATAATTCTAAAATTTTCATAATCTTCGTGGAAATTTAATTTTTTGTTCTTTTTAAGATTATTCTTAGTTCCATTAAAATAAAAATCTAATTTTTGTATAGGTAATCCGTAATTTTTTATCTTTTTCCATGTAAAGAAAAATCTCTTCATATCATAACTTATAGAAGAATAACAACTAGGATTTAGAGAAATTTTAAACGGAAAAGTTGTCATTCTTTCTTTAAATTTTAAAGTAACACTCTCGGAACTATAACTAATAAAATCTATACTTGCTTCGGAATGTGTAAAAAAACAACTTTCTAGATTTTTTAATAAAACAACTAACTGTTTTATAATATTTTCTACAGTTGAAACAGAAAGATTTTTATTCACAATCTTTGTAATTATAGGAGAAGAATAGTTAGAATAATAAGGATTTTTTGTTAAGTCTTCAATAGTTTTATATTCTCTTTCTAAATTTAATATTGTGATTCTTCCTCTACAAATAAAAGACCAAATAAAACTATTTGAGAGAAATATTTCTTTTTTTAAGAGAACTTGATTCATTATAATAGAAACAATTATATAATTAAACCATTTATTTCTAGTAGAAAAAAAACTCATATCTTTAGAAAGTGTTTTATTACAATAGATAGATTTAATATCTTTTGCTAAATATAGATTTAAAGATTTAGAAATTAAGTTTTCTTCATAATTAGAAGTGAAATAATTAGAAGTTGTAACTTTTAGTTTTTTACCTTTCTTTTTTCCATAATACAATTCTATTGTATCAGATTCTAACAACGGAGGTTTAATTAATCTATAAATAATTTGACATCCTTTACATCTATTGTTATAACAGCCTTTTGTTTTCTTTGTCATAGAAAAATAACCACAGTTTTTATCACTAGGGATTTTAATCTTATTATCTAAATTTTCTAAAATCTCTAAATTGTTATTTGACATCATTTTAAACATTTGGTCTGTGTTTAATGGAAGTGTGCTTGTCAAATGTTTAATTAAAAACCTACTTTTAGGTTTATTTTTTTCTAAGGTTTTAACAGGAGAATTACTCACAGAACCTATAACTAAATTTTCCATATTTTTAATATAAAGTCTCTTAAGTTTAAAAATATCTATTCTAATAAGATCACATTCGTCCACAAGCTTTTGAAAGCTCATTACAAGCGTGATCTACCTTCTCTTGTTGAACTTGTAGTTGCTTTTCGAGCTTCTTCAAGTTTCGAAGTACTCTTTCCTTTTCCGGTCCTTTTTCACAAGGACTAAGGCCGTTCTTGGAAAGAGAACCACCGAGCCTTTGTTCTAAGTTCGCAATCAGAAGGTTCACCCTCTCGACAGTATCTTTATCAGCTTCTATCAAGTCTCTGGTGGACTTTGTTCGAAGCATCTGCTTTACCAAAAGGCGACAATGTTCCTTAGCAGAGGGAGACATACCCGACCTTTCTATGATACCCTTTATGGTTGTACCATATGTAAGGTTTGTTGACTCAAGGATAACTTCACAGATAGCCGCAATAATGTCAAGTTCTTCGTCTGTGAGTTGCGGTCGTGATTCTGAAGCACCCATGATAGAGAATGTAATTATAAAAACTACATTTTTTTTAAAATTCATTTTTGAGGAGTTATTAATTTTAAAAAATTTTATATCGCAATTGGGTAAGACCTTTTTGCGACATCAAAGATGGCTTCTTCCACTCTATCTCTCTTTTTTTCAAGACGAACTTTCTGAAAATGAAGTCGGTACAACTCCATATCTCGTCCTCGTCTGAGTTTACAGTTTTTCCTGTTCTTTGTCTTAGAAGCTCTCGCTTCAGACTCAGAAACTTGCCTGGAATACTTTTCATGGAGTTCAAGTAGTTTTTCCATCTCTTTAGAGAGTTCTTTTTGTTTTCTTTCCTTTAATTCTCTTTCCAAACCAACAATGGCATCTCTTAAGAAATCATTATTTCTGGTTAGGAAATAGTTCACAAAAATAGCTAAAGTACAAGGAAACATCTCGAATATTTATCCTACACTTTATTTTAAAAAACAATTTTAGGATAAAAAATATTATTTATAAAAATGGAAAAAGAGATTGAGAAAATTTGGAAAAAAGAAGGAAAAAACTTAAAACCTCCTTCTTATTATTATGCTACAGACAGAGACGATTCTAAATATTATGTGTTAAGAGACGATTCTACTATGTTATTTTTAATTCCTCAAAAATGTGACACTACCTTTGTCATTCCTAAAAAATATTGTAAAGTAGAAAAAGAAACTCATTATAAAATTTTAGATCTAAATAAACTTTCTGTTGTTTCTTGTATTGGAACAAAAAGTGACTATGAAAGATTTGTAATTGACTATCTTGTTATAAATCCTACTTGTTGAAAATATCTTAATTTGTAAAAACATTTTACAAATTAAAACATGAAAAATGTTTTAGTTCTTGGAAGCGGAGCAAGAGAGCACTCGATATGTGAAAAATTAGCTTTATCTGAAGAAGTGAGAGAAGTTTTTGTATTTCCAGGAAACGATTTAATGGAATCTGAAAATATTACAAAGGTAAATATTAACAATACTTTTGACGATATTTTAGGTTTTTGTATTCATCGAGAAATAGAATTTGTAATTCCTTCTACAGAGACATATCTTTGTGATGGAATTGTTGATTTCTTAGAAAAAAATAATGTTAAATGTTTTGGTCCTGATAAAAAAAATTCTTTTTTAGAAGGGTCTAAAATTTATTCTAAAGCTTTAATGGATGGGTTAAAAATTAATAATCCTTCATATAAAATATTTAAAAATTTTGAAGAAGCCTTAAATTATATTAAAACAAAAAAAGATAAGTCATATGTAATTAAAAATCCAAATTTAGCAGGAGGAAAAGGAGTATTTTTACCAGAAAATTTAGAAAAAGCTACTGATATTTTAAAATCTTGTTTTTATAATTTAGAAGAAGTGATAATTGAACAAAGAGTATTTGGAGAAGAAGTCTCTATTCTAGGTTTTTGTAATGGCGAAGAAATTTCACTTATGCCTCAAACTAAAGATTACAAAAAAATAAATGACGGAGAAAAAGGATTAAATACAGGAGGAATGGGAGCTTATGGACCCGTTGAAATTCTTAGTAAAAGTCAGTTAAATTATGTTAAACAAAAAATGGAACTAGTTGTGAAAGAGTTAAATTATAAGGGGGTTCTTTATGGAGGAATCATGAAAAGTCACAGGGAATTATATTTTTTAGAGTTCAATTGTCGCTTTGGAGATCCAGAAACTCAAGTTATTTTAAATTTATTAGAATCTGATCTTTTTAAAATTATGAAAAATTGTCGCTTTGGAGAAAAAATAGAAGCTAAATGGAGCAGTGATTCCTGTTTAAATTTAGTTCTTTCTCATTTAGATTATCCAGTAAAAAATTCAAATTCTCCCTTAGAAATTGACCTGAAAAAATTAGATAAATCTGTAAAAATGTATTCTGGGAATTTAAAAAAAATAGAAAATAAAGTTTTTTCACAAGGTGGAAGAATTTTAAATTTATTAAGTAAAGGGGATAATCCCGTTAAAATTTTATCTGACGTTTTTAGGAATGCCAGAAATTTGACTTATAAAGACAAATATTTTCGTAAAGACGTAGGTTTACCGCTATTATCCGGGAAAAATTTAAAAAACGTAAATATTGCTATTTTGGGTTCAGGCAAGGGTACCTGTACACAAAAGTTGCTTCAAAAAGCACATCTATTAGGTATTTCGGTTAAAATTATAATTTCTAACAGGAAAAACTCGGAAATTTTGGAAAAAGCCCGAAATTTAGGCTTTTCTTTTCTTTTTCTGGACCCCAAAAATTTTAGCTCTAGAGAAAAGTACGACAAAGCCTTAGTAGATACTCTTAAAATATTGGATGTAGATTTGGTTGTTTTAGCAGGATATATGAGAATTTTAACTAAACCTTTTATAGAATCTTTTGGTAATAAATCTATTAATGTTCATCCTTCTTTGCTTCCAAATTTTAGTGGTTTGATGGATATGGAAGTTCATAGAAAAGTTATAAATTCTAAGGAAAAAATTTCTGGTTGTACTTTTCACTATGTTACTGAAGATGTCGATAAAGGAGAAATTATTTTACAAAAACAATATCATTTACAAAAAAATGAAACTCCTGAAAGTTTAAAAAGAGAAATTCAAAACCTAGAAAAAGATGGTTTAATTGAAGCTATTAATATTTGTAGATCTTTTAAAAAGAGTTATAAAAGTTCTGGAGTTGATATTGACGAAGGAAATAAAGTTGTAGAATTAATTAAAAATATTTCCCCTGAACTGGAAAAAGATATTGGATTTTTTGGATCTAATATAAATATTAAAGATTTAAAAATTTCCGCTTCTACAGACGGGGTAGGAAGCAAATTAGAAATAGCAATGGATTTGGAAAAATTCGATACTATTGGAATTGACTTAGTAGCAATGGTGGTGAACGACTTGTACTGCTGTGGAGCAAAACCTCTTTTCTTTTTAGATTATATTGCGATGGAAAAAGTGATTCCGGAAAAATGCGAATCTCTAATTAGAGGTATCCAAGAAGGTTGTAAAATTTCTAATTGTAGATTAATCGGAGGAGAAACAGCTGAAATGCCAAGTATTTATTACAAAGATAAATTTGACTTGGCCGGATTTGGAGTTGGAGTAATTGAAAATAATTTTCCAAAAGATATTAATAAAGGAGATTTAATTTACGGAATAAAATCTTCTGGAGTACATTCTAACGGTTACAGTCTAGTCAGAAATTTATTAAAAACTTCTAGTTATAGTTTAGAAGAACTTTTGACACCTACAAGGATTTATTATGAAATTCCTGAAATAATTTCTAAATATAAAGATAGTCTTTTAGGAATTTGTCATATTACAGGGGGTGGAATTAAAGAAAACCTTCCAAGATTGCTAAAAAAAGGATTAGATTTTTCTATAAAAGACTGGGATTTTCCTGATGTGTTTAAATGGATTCAAAAAGAATCTCAAATGACAAAAGATGAAATGTTACGAACTTTTAATTGCGGCTATGGAATGGTTTTAATATTTAAAAAAGATTCGCAGGTAAATGAGTTTGAATATTTAGGAGAAATAGTATAATTTTAATTTATTTTTTAAAAAATAAATTAAACTACTGGAAGCATAGAAGCATAACCTCCATCTTGATAAAGGTAAATTTCAAAAGGAGGAGAAGTTTGGTCAAAAATATATTTTTCTGTTATTTCTATTTTATCTCCTTTAGAGGAATATATAATATATGAAAAATCTTTACCCAATTTAAAATCTATATTTAAACTATCTAAAAGATTAAAAAATTCCCAAATTTTTGTAAAGAGGTATTTTTTAGAAGTTAATTCTTCTACATAATTCTTTAAATTTTCAAATGTCCAACCTCCTACTTCTTCGAGATTTTCATTTCTTTTACTAAATAAAGTTAAAAGTTTCCATAAACTTTCCTCTTCTTTAATATCTTGTACAGTTTTTGAACTCTGCCAAAAATAAGAAATAACAATAGAATTTTCTAACAAATGTTCTGTATTGTTTTTAATAAAATATATTTTTTCAGTTTCTTTATTATTAAATATAAAAGGAAATTCTAAATCTATATCTGTTTCTTCAATTTTGTAATAATCTCTTTTTTCGTATTCTACATTATTTTTCCAAAATTGGTATTTTTCTTCATTTAATATTAAAGTATTAAATTCGTAATCTTTAAAATCTTTTCTAGTTCTAAGTATATATTTTAAATTTCTAGGAGATTCAATTAAATTTAAATTTCTAGATCTTGTCCAATATTCTAAATAAAGCTCCATATTATCATATAATTCTTCATAAAGATAAATTTTTTTATTAAATATTTCTGGAAGAAATACATTTAAATATTTTATTCCTTCTTGTGAATTTTTTATTTCTGGTAAGATATATTCTACTTTGAACACATTTGCTTCAAATACATTTTTATTTAATTTATTGTCTAGAACTACATATTTAGACCACCATTCAGAAAAATCTAATCTTTCAGATAAATAAATCCATCTTAATAATTCTTTTAAAATATTCGCATTTGTTTTTTTCTTTTTTACTTCTTCTATATATCTATCATTTTTATCTAATCCTAAAATAATATTATATGTAGAAGAATTTAAAGATTTATCTTCTTTATCACATCCTATATCGCTACAAGGAATAAAAACACCTTTATCGTAATCGTTGATTTTATAAAATAATCCTCCATTTCCTTCTATATATTTTTTTCCAAATAACTTAATTGCTTTTTTCTTTGTAGTTAAATGAAAAACTTCTGTCTTTTTAACATTTAACGGAAATGTTTCCTTTATAAAAAGAGTCATAAAATCTTCTTCTTTTTTATCAATTTTAAATGTTATCGAAAAAGTTCTTCCAGAAGAATTTATCATTTGTGAAACTATTTCGTAATCTCGTAAAATATAATTCCAGTTTATTAAATTAATAGAATTTTTTCTCACTTCAAGATTATAAGAAAGAGAATTTATATTATAAATCTCTCCTGAATTTATAATTTTTTCCATAAGACTACTGACAGTATTAGGAAAAATATAACTATTATCTATTCCTTCAATCTTTTTATCTTTTCTTTTAATTAATTCGTAAACATCATAACTATCAGATATTTTGTGTCTTAAAATTAATAGACAACCTAAATCTTTTTTTATTTCTCTGTTATGATAATATTCGTGGTTTGGGATTTCTATTTTTGTTTCTGATGTAGATTTGTCAAAAGTAAAAACAAATATGTTTAAATTTGAGTATAATTCTGTTAATTTATAAAATAATTTAGAATCATAAAAAACATTATTATCTGTAATTAAACTTTCTATTTCATCAAAATTATAATTATATAATTCTTGAGATAAAAGTTCTAATTTAAAATTTAAAGCTTCGCTTCTACTCCCGATAATAGCTTTTTTTCTAAAATCTTTAACTACTCTAATTTTTTCTTCAATTAATTCCTTTTCATTATAGTAATCTGTTAAGACAAAAAAATTATTATATCTGTTTTTTTCTTTAAAATCTTTATCCAAAACTTTACTATTTTCCAAACCTTTAAAAACACAATGAAGATATGAAGATTTATTATTTTTTACAATTCCTTCTCTTACTATTTCATAATCTATTACAGGTTTTAAAATATTTGTAATTAATTCTGGAACTAATCCAATTCTTTCTGGAAATAAAAGTTTAAAAGTTTTTAATGTACCAAAGTTTTTTCCTCTGTATTCAGAAGCGAATTTATATTTTCCTTCTATAATTTTATCGTAATTTTCATAAAGATGTTCATTTGTTTTATTTATAGAACAGCAAGGAACAACAGGAAAATTAGAAGTTTTATCTGGATTTTCTTTGAATGAAACTTTTCTGTATAAATCGTCTGGACAAGTGTAAAAATTCTTTTTCACACTTTGCTCTGACTCTTCTGGTGGAAATAGAACAACATCCCCTTTTTCTCCTTTAACTTCATAATTTTTCCAATCTTCAACGTCTTCTTTATCAATTATAATCGGTTGTTTTGGACAAGGACAATTTCTGACATAAGAACTTTTAGAAAAAAGGTTAGGCTCTTTTTTAGCTAAATTGTCTATCTTTTTCTTTTTCTTTTCTGATTCGGTAGCGGTTTCTTCTTTAATTTTTCCTCCCATCCCAGAACCATTAATTCCTGTATATGGAGTCTTAATAATGTTTAAATACTTAAAATCTTTTTCATAATTATAATGATAAATTAGTTTTTGTAATATTTCTATAAATTCTTTTATTCCTTCAGGTTTAGAGATTTTAGATTTAAATTCTACTAAATAAGTATCTATATTTACATTTTTAATGTTAAAGAATATACTATAGTTTAAATTCTTTTTTTCTATATCGGTACCGACATAATAAAATTTAATATTTTCTTTTAGACTTCTCAAAGAATTTTCTTCTCGAATAAATAAAAATTCTCTTATAATACTGTCAAAAAGTGTCATATAATAAATTTTAAAATCATCATAATTAGGAAATAATATCTCAAACGAACCTTTAATATTTTTTTCGTTTTCTTTTACAAATTCTAAATCTGGAAAGATTTCATAAATCTTGTCTTTTATAAAATTTAAATAATTTTCAGGATATTGGATAT
>Ga0209645_1001696_pt1 | contig 10838 bp, 16 predicted proteins | sample ETNvirenome_6_30_FD_184070 | JGI IMG/M metagenome (GOLD analysis project Ga0209645, IMG submission 184070) | Marine viral communities from the Pacific Ocean - ETNP_6_30 (SPAdes) (version 2) | ecosystem: Environmental > Aquatic > Marine > Oceanic | place: Pacific Ocean | collected 2013-06-19
TTTTATGTCTGGTATCTCAATTGGAAACAAATGACCCATACTATTTATGTCATCATCAGGTCTTGTCTCAAAATCTTTTCTAAACTTAGCATCTGTCTTCTGCTTTATAGGATATGGTATCAAAGATATTTCATGAGGAGATTTCATTAATCTAAGCACAGATCTTGTGCTAAATTCTACATCTGAATCAATAAATAACATATACTCTGCATCTGAGTTCATAAAAGCAGAAGCCAACAAGTTTCTCCCTTGTGTAACCAATGATGATTTCATTAGTTGAAATGTAATTTGTATTTTATTTAGAATACATTCTTTTTGTAAATCTAGACATGCCCTCATAAAGTGTATTGATACATCTGAATGAACAGGCGTACATATCATTATGTGATTTTTATTTGTTTCTTTTGACATGTATCACTCCTTTTAAAAAGTTCTCCCAATTTTTACCCATGTTTTTCCAATCATAAAAACGTTTATAATATTCTTGTTGAAATCTAAATACATTTGTAAGATCATTACCAAGAATTCTTTTTGCTTCAACGCAACATTCCGCTACTTGTTTTGCTAGCTTAGCTTTGTTCTGTGTGAAAGGTATATATATTGGAAACTCTGCACAAGTTTCTGGTATTGCACCGAGATCCGTGGTTATAAGTAATTGACCCGCTGCTAATGATTCCATAGCAGATATACAAAATGTTTCTTCCCAAATACTTGGAAAACAATTGACGTCATAATCTTTGAGTTTAAACATCAAACTTCTATGATCGCAGTAACCCATATAATTTACATTCGGTAAGTCTTTTGCCTTTTGATATAAAGCTTCATACTCTTTATCATGATGTTCTTTAAATTGTTGACCATAAATAATTGTGCTAGAATACACATCTAATGTGATGTCTGGATCTCTTTCTTGTAAAGATTCCATAGCAGTTAGAACTACTTCAAGACCTCTCCACGGAGTCGAGATGTAACACATCTTTAATTTGGTTCTTGGACTAAAATCTGTTCTTAATTGTAACTCGTCATAGTCAATTGCGTTTTTTATAACTGTACATTTGTCTTCAGGTATTTTAAAAAAATATCTATACTTTTCATAGCTCCAATGACTATTAAATACATACCAATCATATTTGTTATGATTGTCTTTGTTTTGGAACCAAGGTGCTAAATTAGGTTGATCGTAAGAATTTTTAAGCCAAAGTATATTAGCTTTGACAGGATCTAAAGGTTCTTTTTCTGGTATTGAGGTAGTAATCTGAACAGAATTAAGCACACCCTCATCACAATGTTTTTTAAGATATGCTAATTGTATTTCAGTTCCACCTGCTGGTTGCATTATGATTTGGTTTTACCAAATACCTGAAGAGATGCAACTGTTATTTTTTGGTTGATTTGAAGATCATCCGCAGTAGTATCAGTATTGGTATCAGCAACATCAGAATCAAACTCATCTTTGCTAGCATATACTTTTCCTGTTCTTTTGTTCTTTACTTCCTCTTCAGTTTTTGCTGGAACAATAGGAACTTCCTCACCATTTATTATAACTGTTTTTTGTGTCATTGTTTTCTACCTTGTCGGTTATATTTCTTATAACATCTTTTTTTATGTTTGTTAAGTCTTTTAGTATGTCGCCCCGGACGTTTACGAGGTTTTGGACGGGGTACAAAATGTACAAATTTTTGTCTAGCCATTTTCCTGTGATCTATCTATTAGAGCGTAACTAATAACACCTTGTATTTTGCTACTTCCTGTGGCTGCTTGAATTTTTATTTTATCGCCTGCCTCTAAATTAATACCTTGAGGGGAAGCATTGACTTGTGTTTTTGCAGCTATGTTATCCCTAAAAAATTCATGTTCAGTATTTGAATTTGATGAATCAACCAAACTTGCATTAACATCTATAGCAGACGATGCATCATTGTTTGCACAATAAATACTTTTTACAATTAAAGTAGCATCTGCAGGACAAGTTAAAACTACATTTAAATTTGTATCTGCTTGTGTGAATCCTTGATTTTTATATCTTATGGTCATGATAAAAAGTAATTAAATGTTTCATTTTCATTTTTTTGTTCTCTTTGATAAGAAGTGTTCAATTGATTTTGTAATTGTTCCAATGCTAAATTTATCTGCCTAAAACTTTCACTAGAAAATTCTTGTGGTGGTTCAGGTAAGAATACTTGTACTTTAGCCATTATCTTCTTCCGTCAGGTTGTATGTCAAATCTAAATTGACCGAATCTCCAACTTTGATCTGTTCCATCATTTTCTATTTTTACAGCAGCTAATCTAGCTCTAGCTCTGGTGTCTACTTTATCTGTAGTTGACGAAACTGTAAAGGGGCCAAGTGGTGATCCCTGTTGTATGTTAGCTGGATAATCTCTTAATTCTAATGTAACTTTGCAATTGCCATTTAAATATTTAAAGTCAGGTATAAATCTTCTTACTTTAATAAAAAACTCACCATCACCTCCTGCGTCTAAATCAAAATCACCTGATTTAATAAAAGCAGAAATCGCGCTAGTAGTTCCATTAGCTAATACTTGATTTGTACCGACTTCATGTTCAAACACTCTTGAAGCCCCATTAGATATACCTTGAATAGTAGGTTGATTAGGAGCAATCGATGTTAAAAATTCTGTTGCAATAGGTTCTTGAAAAATATGTGCATCTTCATATGTTGTTCTTGCTAATGTTCCTGTAGCCCAAGTATTTTCAGCATAGTTATAAGTAACAACTCTGTTTACAAAATTAGAAGTTGCACTTGGATAAAACCATGAAATTTCAGAAAAAAGACTATTGTGTCCTGCATAAGTTAATTCACCACCGTTTGTAAAGTTAAAACCTGGTGAGCCGTTATTAGTTTGAAATACAAAATCTTCAACTAAAGAACCAAGTGATTTAACTGTACCGTCAAACACAAAAAACCCTCCTGAGTCTGACATCCAATAAACTGCACCGTTTGCATAAGCAATTGCATTTTGACCCATACAACCACAGTTCGATCCAACTTGTCTTATACTGAATGTAAAAGGTGGTCCTACAAACTGCATTAAAAATGCAGAAGTGTCAGTTAAAATTAAATTATAATCTTTAGCTTTTGCAGCACCAACGATTTTTGTTCCACTATCAATTCTAAAAGATCCTGCTGTATTTGTAGAAGTAGCTGCGTAAGTTGTCAAAGATTCCTGATCTGAAAATCTTATAAACATTTTATCTTGTGTTACTGTATTTCCTATAGAAGTTTCTGTGCCTAAAATAATTAAGTGCCTATCTCTGTCTGATACCATACTCATTACAGATTTTGTTGGAGCTCCTGATATAACAGATGCTCTTACCGAAACACCACCATTTGGATCCCATGAAAACGTTTGACCATTTTTTATAGTTGCAATTAACAGTTCTCCAAAATTATCTAGAGACCAAGCACCTGGATCTAGAACAGCTTGAGATGTTGTTCTTGGAGTACCCCAAGTTGAAGCACCATAAAGACCTGTGCCCCACCCATATCCATAAGCTTGCAACAAAGGACCTATAATGTGGTAAGGTTTAATATCTAATGTTCCATCATTTGTAGCGCCTGATCCTGTTTCTGCATTAGGCATTAAAATTGTGAAAGTAGTATTAGTTGGTGCTAGTTGTACTTCAAATAAAACATTGTCGAAATCACTTGCTACATAATCTGTCTGACCTGCAGTAAAAGATCCTGCGTTTTCGAAAGTTAAAATATCACCTGGCTGTAAGTTATGAAGTGAGCCTGTAGTAATTGTAACGGTTCGTGACCCATTAGTCGTGGTTATGTTACAGCTTGTTTGCGCTAAAGAAGAATCAAAAGGAGTGATATCATAGAAATCATCGCCATCATATACATACAAAAGTTTATCTGTTCCTAGAGCCATGTATCTTCGACCCTCTAAATCTGTCCAACTATGAGAAGCTCGTACTGCTCCTACAAGTTGTTTGTCCATTATCTCCTGCCAACCACCGATCTTTTCAGGCATACCGTATCTAAATCTAACGAAATCTCCATCGACCCATTGGTTTTCAGCACCTGAAGAAGATGCTTGTTTGTTAAATCCTGGTGCAAATTGTACTTTTGTTAAAGGCATACCCTTATTATACACCATTAAAGGTAGTATTTAAATCTAGCTATTTATCCAAGTTTGAATACTTAGTCTTGGGTGAGTTTTTTTAAGATTAGAATTTACTTTATGAATTAACCCTTTTTTGACTATTACTATTGAATTGCCTAAGACTGGAATAAAACCTGAAGCTTCTTTACTTTTAAACATTAGTTCTGCACCCCAATTGTCATTCCATGTCTTATTAAAATAAAAACTAGCTGCATATTCTCTGTTATCCTTTTCATCTGAATGCCATGCTAAATGTTGGTTGTATTTGAATATTCGTAAATGGCTTTTGAATTCAAGATTTGTAAAATTTACAAAAGGTTGGTTCTTTAATGTATTATGATAAGTCCCTAGATAATCTTGCAAATCATCTTCTTGGTTTTGTTGATTGTAGCTCTCTGACATATTATCAACCTCTTCTTTAAAAGTTCTCCAACTAACACTACTTTTTTTAAAATGTAATTTATTTCTATTTTTGATAAATTCTACATACATTCTTTTGTATGTTTCTAAAGGTAAGAAGTTATGTATCCAAAATAATTTATCTTCAAAGTTAAATACCAGGTTCATTTACTTTGCTCTACACACCCCATTATAGGCAATAGAGATTCTTTTGTCTTTTAAAAAACCAGCAAAGTGATTCAACAAAGCATTGAAAATTACTAGATCACCTGTTTTGACATATTGTACATAATAGTCACTATTCCATTCATTGTAGTTACCACCTATCATTTTAAAATTTGTATGAGTTATTAAATGAGGCATTGGGTTTAAAAATGTAATGGCACCATCAGTAGACAAAGGATAATACACAGCCGCTAAAAAATGACATTTGTGTGTATGGGGAATACATATTAAGGGATCATTATCTACATTCGCCCATGCCTCATCTATTTTGATATAATACTTATCATTAAAAGCTTGGCTATAATATTCATTCATCTTTTCGTGAACTATATTATTTAAATCGAAAAAAAGAGGATTGGTTAATATGTCCTTGACTTCTTTTCCTCTACCTCTCAAAGAATATCTTTCTGCATAATCGACCATTCTTTCATTATCAATACCCTCTAAATGATGTACTTCTATTCCTGTTGAAAATATATTTTTCATTAATTATTTTCCTTTGTGTTTAATGAGATTATTAATCTGTTTTCATCTTCATCAATCTTAGGTACTTCATGTGGTATGTAAGAAGGAAATAATAAAAGTTGATTTTTTTTAAAAGCATGAGTGTAATTTTTAAACTCTCTATCATAAAATATAGTAGGTGATGCTTTACTAGGATTCAAATATATAATTCCTGACCAAACAGAATCAGGATGATTGTGAACTGTATGTTGATTATTTCTATTATATAACTGAGCCCAATTGTTAGTTAAAATTAAATTATGTACTTTTAAAATATCTACTACTTGGTTTTTTAGGTTTATCAATTCAGGTATATCTAAAACGTTTTTGCTACCATATAAAGTTTTTTTTCCTAAATCATATTCCAGCTCTTTTAATATGGAAGAATTTTCTAATAGAGCAAACACAGTATCTATTTCTTTTTGCTTAACTTCCAACATGTATTCATGAAAGACATTTTGATATATAAATGGATCAAAGCTTCGATTTGCAAACATATTATTTATATCTCACATCTTTTACTTTTGTGCCATCATAGTCTTTGTGAGTGGCATAAGATAAAATAATTCTAGGTGTCATACCTATTGCTGTATGAGTGGTATGCTCAGGTATATATAATAAATCTCCTGGTAATATTTCAAAGACTTCATTATCTATTTTATAAACTGTATGGCCACATACAGCTAAAATATAGACAGCATATTCATCTCTATGAGTAATACTAGATGCTCCAATAGACGTTGAAAAGAATAAATCCAAATCAAAATAATAATTATTCTTATTAAATTTTTTATTCAAAAGTTCACATAAAGAATGAAATTTAGGATTACCATCAACATCAGCTACCTGAAAAGTACTGTCTAGAATATAGTTAAAATTATGATTACTTGTTATTTTAGAAGCATAATTACTTTCACTTAACATTAAAGCTAAGCTGTTAAAATCAAAAGGTTTATCAAATCTTATAAATTCTTTTGTATAAACAGGTTTATTTTGCATTTATATTAATCCTTTGTTCTGCGTTTCCTATATTACCTAAAGGTATTATATTAAATGGTAAAGAAAATCTAGTGTGTTTTGTTTTATTGGTGTTTATTTTATGAGGCACATTTGATGGAAAAATAATAAGTCTGTTTTTTACTGGTGAAATTTCCCAAGTAGTAGAATTATAAACATTAGCTTGTCTTTTTTTAATACCCCATTTTGTTTTAGTAAAATCAGTCAATGCTACATTGCCCGCATCATCTTTTGTTTTAATGTAAAAGATTCCGCTAAAGAGAGTATTGCTATGAGTGTGGTAATGGCTTTGTTCTCCTGGTTTTGTTCTAGTTATCCAAGAACTTGAGAAATCAAATTCTCCTTCATACTGTAAATGGTATACATATTTATTAACTTCTAAAGCTATTTTGTTTCTTATTGGTAATAATGTAGGATCATCTAAAACATAATAATCTTCTGATATAGAAGAAGAGTTTTCTTCTTTACGTGTTTTTATAAAACTACATTTATTTGTAAAATCTAAAATAATTTTTTCTTCTTTTTCAGTCAACTCAACATCATTCACCATAACTAGTGATGAGAATAATGGTATTAAAGTTTCACTCATTTGAATGTAATTACCGCCGTTACTCTTCTTTCATTTGATTCTTTTAAAAACCCAGCAGCATGACAATGATTACCAGGGAAGATGACTATCTTTCCTTTTTCAAAAGGTATTTCTTTTGCAATAGTAAATTCACCTTGATGATTTTCATCGGTCTCATTAAAAATATAAGTTGGTCCCCAAGATAAATCATGCAGATACATCATACAAACTTTATGATTTGGTTCTCCAGGATGATCTACATGAGGGTCGCCATAAGTACTATCATGGTACCAAGTTAAATTAACAGCTGCTCTTAATATTTGATTAACCTGTATATTATTATCTCTACAAAAATTTAAAAATATATTTTCAAATAGTTTGTAATACGGAGAGTTAACTTTAAACTCCGTAAGAGGTGGTTCATCATATCTTCCTACCATCACATGCATCATAGCGGGAAATTTATCCGTAGTCGTGCGAGGTTCCCAAAACCATGGAAATTGAGTATTGTTAAGAACATGTTTTTCTACTTCTTTAATATCTCGTTCAGGCATGTATCCTTCAACTATATCAACCATATATTTTTTCTTTTAAATATTCATAATGAGTAGGTTCTTTTTTAATTTCTTCTTTAATTTTTTCAATCCAGTCATCTCTTAGTTTAATTTCTTCATGATATACATTTCTAAAAGCATCAACACTCATTAAATCAATAGGATCGTAATTCATGCCTGCTGCAATATAATGCCATCCGAATCTAGAACTATTATAGCGATCCACCATTCTTGCGTGGATATTTAAAAAAATATCTTTCTGATCATTATAAGATAAATCTAAAATACTATTTTTTCTAAAATGTTGCCAAAATTTTGTATCTTTTCTGACAGTCGCATAAAAATGTAATGCAACAAAATCTACATAACCATCATATTTTAAATTAGAGAAAGCATTAAAAGTATCTCTATCTAATTGTGTAATAGCTCTATGTCTTTGTAAACATCTAGATAACGCAGTTAAGTTTTCATGAACTGTAATTAAACCAGTTGATTCTAAAGGCTCTATAAAACAAGAGGCAAGTCCGATAGCACAAACATTTTTAACAAACATTTTTTCGTACCTATAGGTGTCAAATTTTACTAAATTATACTTTAACTTTTTGTAGTCATAACCCTTTGCCTTTAGGTATCTTTGAAGCTCTGCTAATGCACTGTTAGTTTCAACATATTTTGTAGAATGAACATAACCTACCCCTAATCTTTCCCAAGTAGGAATTTCCCAAACCCATCCATTATCTATACCAGTGCATAAAGTGTAAGGTATCATTTCTTCTTTTTTATTAACTTCATCATAAGGGACATGTGCTGTCCATGCTTGGTTATTAATAAGAATATCAGAAGGCTTTGTATTCTTTTTAGCTCCTACCTTATTCATAAGAATTGAATTAAAACCACTACAGTCTAAAAACAAATCAGCAGTATATTTTTTGTTTAAAGTTTTTATTCCATTTTCATCTGTTTCAACAGATGTAATTTCTTCTAACACATGTTTAAATTTTGAAGATTTAATAAATTTATTTTTTAACCATTGTCCAAATTTAGTTGCATCAAAATGATAAGCAATATCATGTCTACCGTCGAATCCTGGAACATCATTTCTATTTCTTGGCATTTTAAGTTGGTCAGCAAAATGTGTAATAGGAGCTATAAACCTAGCATAATCAGCATTTGATAATGCTGGATTCATTTGCTTTTTATAAAACCAAGCATTTTTTCCAAAAGGCAATTTTGTTTCAAAAGGAAATTGAAAAGGATAGAAAAACGGCTCTGTGTCTTTTTCATAAAAGTCTTTAAACTTAATTCCTAATTTATAAGTAGCATCACATCCCTTCATAAAATCTTCATCTTTTATTTCTAAAAGATCTAACCAAGTAGTAATAGCAGGGGCTATTGTACTTTCTCCTACTCCAATCGTTTTAAAGTCAGGGTTTTCAATTAAATACACATTTATGTCTGGGAAAAGTTTAGTTATAGTTGCAGCAGACATCCAACCTGCAGATCCACCACCTACAATACATACTGTTTTTATTTCTTTACTCATAATTTCCTTTATGTTTCAATGACATAGTTTATAGATATTCTCCAATAAGGCAAAAGTTTTTTTATTTCTTCTGATTTATGTTGTTGTTCAGAATTAAATAAAACAAAATCACCAGCGTTATATTTTATAATTTGACCCTCAACATTTAAATCTCCACCCCAATTTTCTGACCATTGTGGAGTAAAGAAACCAACAAGACTATATGTATTTTTTCCATCTCCATGAAATTCGGTATAGTAGTCATTGTTTGCTGCATTTAAAGCTATTCGTTTTATTTTTCTTCCAAGTCTAAAATTATGTTGTTCATTTAATTTTTCATTTAGTCTATCGAACAAACAGGTAAAATAACCTATCCAATAGGGATGATTAAATTTAGGCTCTCCATTACTTATTAAAGTACATCCTGGAAAAACACCTGCAGGGTGGTTACGAGTGCTTCTGTTTAACTCCCAAATGTTGTCCCTTATAAGATCTTCATACAGTTGAAACACATCTTCTTTACCTAAAACAGTATGTATTAACTTTAACATAAAATTCCTATTTAAACTGAGGTCCTGTTATCCAACCGACAAGACTGAACCTCTCTCCTTTAGTAACCTTAGTAACTTCATGTAACACATAACTTGGAAAAAAGCAAATAGACCCTTTTCTTTTAGGAATAATCAAAGGATCGTCTGATAAATAAAGTTTTAAATTACCACCTTCATAATCTGTTGGATTAGATAATTGAATAACAAAGCTTAATTTTCTTACCATCATTCCAGGTCCACTATCTGTATGTGCTCCATACTTTCCTCCAGGCGCTTTGTATTGAGTAAATTGTAGACCCTCACCTAAACCTATTAAATCAAAATGAAATTTAGTTTTGTTAACTTGAAGAGTTGCATCAGTAATTCTTCTAAATAACCAGTCAGCATCACAGCCTATTAACCACGATATATTACTATCTCTAACAGGATCATTTTCTCCATTAAAAGTTGATCCTTTTTTAGTTTTTTTAGATAAACCTATTTTAATAAGTGATTTACATTCTTCATCCGAAAGAAAATTTTCTATAGCACAATGATGTTCTACGCTGTCTAATTTAAATGGCCACAACATTTAGCTCATATTAGAGCATAAGTTACTATACTACAATATGAATTTGTACCCACTCTTGATTATCTTCATCCCAATCCCAATATGTGCCTGCTTCAGGATCAGTTTCAGGTCTAGGTGAAGGGGGATCCCATGTAGCTGTGGAAGAATTCCAAGTCCATGAATCATAAGGTTGGACAGGTTGAAAAACATTTTCAGCAGGTAACCAATAACCACCTATGTCTGCATAATTTCCTCTGAATGCTTTTGTTTGATCATCAGATAAATTATTTGTATTACCTTCTATATAATGTTTATTTCCATATGTATTGTAAGAAGTTTGCTTGTATGTTCCAGCTCCAAAATTATTTTCGCAAAATGTTATACCTGTTGCTTCATCAGGAACTTCTGAATTATTTACAACAAGTATATCTGTCACTTGATTATTCGAGTCTAATTTTGCAAAATGTGCCATACTATGCTTCTATTGATCCACTTCCTGTATATTTTAAAATTGTAAAATCACCTTGCGTACTTTCTTGTGGACTTCCTGTAGTCGTACCACTAAAGTAAGCCGTTGGTAATTTAATCATGACTTTACCTGATCCACCAGCAGAAGATCCAGGGCCTGATCCAGCTCCTCCGCCACCACCGCCTCTATTGGCACCGCCAGCTTGTCTTCCACCTTGGCCGCCGTTTCCGCCGCCACCGCCGTTAACGGTAAATAAATTTGCCACATTTGTAGCTCCACCAGCATTTCCAGCGTTTCCTTGGTTACTTCCACTTCCACCATTTCCACCGCCGCCGATTGAAAATGAT
>Ga0209645_1001697_pt1 | contig 10836 bp, 10 predicted proteins | sample ETNvirenome_6_30_FD_184070 | JGI IMG/M metagenome (GOLD analysis project Ga0209645, IMG submission 184070) | Marine viral communities from the Pacific Ocean - ETNP_6_30 (SPAdes) (version 2) | ecosystem: Environmental > Aquatic > Marine > Oceanic | place: Pacific Ocean | collected 2013-06-19
CAGCTATTTCATCTAAAGCTTTCTTTTCTTGTTCAATCATTTCATTATGTTTCTTTGCTTTTTCCATAGCTTTCTTATGATTTTCAAGATATACTTCAGTTTCAGGTTGTTCTAAAGCTTCTTTTTTAGTCTCTGGTTCAGTCTCTGTTTTATCTTTATCAATTTCTCTTTGTAAAAATTTAAGTTTAGAATCTCTCTCTCCACGTCTTAAAAGCTCCCCGTCCTTTGGAACCTCTCCAGAAGGTGTTCCTTCTTCTTGTATTTTTCTTATCATCTCTTGAATGTCTGAATCTTCTGCTGGAAAACCTTTTGCTGATGTTTGTATCAATAACTCTTCTGAAGGTGTTCTTTTAAATCCCTCTTTATCATAGCGACCAACTACGTCAGCATCTTCCCTTTCCGTATCTGTCACCTGTACTATTTTCCCAGGTGATAAAAATTCTTGCCCAGAAAAAGCTTCTTCTTCCCCAAAACCCTCAATAACACGATTTCTAAGAACCTCGGCTAAATCGTCAGGGATTTCGCTTGCTTTAGTCTCCCCTGTCATTATAGATTCAACATAGTCATCTCCGTATGGTCTTAGGGCTTCCAGAAGAAGCAACTGACCTTTAGCAGAAAGAAGAAGTGGAACAGTTGCATATTCTGTGGCTCCTTCTGCAAATTCTCTAACAAAATCAGAAAAATCACTAGTGCCTACTCCAAAATCAAGGTCAGCTATAAGCGGCATAGTACCATATTTTTCATTGTACTCAGCTATCGCTTCTTCCATGTTTTGAAGTTCTCCTGCTCTAATGCGAGTAGCTATACCTCCAGCAGGAACGGTGAGTTTACCAGACATTCCAAAGGCTGGTACACTAGGGTCTGCAATAAACTCTGGTTGACGAGTACCACCTACTTGTTGTCCTCTCATACTTTTAGGACCAAAACCAACTATTTCATTGTTGGCGTTAAATATAGGCTCAGAGTTGGCTAACCCCTTCCTCAACGCTGGAGGTAAGTTTTTTAAATACTCAGCTAAAGCAACTTCTCTAGGATCGTAATTATCTCCTGGAAGCCTAATCTGATCTCCATCCGAATACCCTTGCACCATGTTAGCCAGTTCAGGAGACGATGCCATAATGCCCCCCATACCTTTTAACTTGTTTCGGGCATCCCTACCGTTAGGGTTATTGAACATCTTTCTACTTAAAACGCTCATGCTGACGGAAACCCAAAGAAGGAGCCAAGTCCACCCTGACCCTGACTTAATCCGTATACACCTAGTCCTAGACCACCAATCTGAGATATCAAGCTTGGGTCAGGAGCATATTGCGTTGTTTGTGTGCTTTGTGTGGACGGCACACCTCTAAATATATCAGAGGCAAACGCTAATTCCTGATATGGCTGTTTCTGTTGTGCCTGAAACGTCTTCAGGTCTGCCGATAGACCAGCCTGTTCTTGTGCTCTTTGTGCACCGCCAATACCTAGTAGCGTCTGGACATCTCTACCCATCATCTGTTGTTGCATACCACCAAGGTTTGCTTGTTGTCCACCTATGGATGTGATCCCTTGTCCAAGCTGATTGAATATCTGAGCAGCATTCTGTCCTCGCCTTTGAGCATTCTCAAAAGCTGTTTGTGCCTGTGTCTGGGCAATATTAAACCCTGCTGATCGCATCTTGGCTCCAAGACCAGCGGCATAGTCACCATACTCAGACCGTAACATTGCGTCTTGGACAGCGGCTCTTGACCCACCAAACGCTGTGCCAGCTTTAGCAGCCAGTGTTTGTGCATCCATCTCTTTCTGTTTTTGAATCTGTTTATCCGTAGCGGCAATAACATCTTCCATATACGGATCCATAAACTCTTTGTAAGAAGACGGATCGTATTGTGCCTCTGTGCCCTTAAGAACATCAGCACCCATCATGGTCAAGCCCGCTCCGGCATCTGTAAGATCTGATGCTTTATCAAGAAAAGGCTGATAGGCACCAATGCCTTCTTTTGCCTTCTCAAAAGCCTCTAACTCTTCAGGAGCTAAACCAGCTATGTAATCTTTGTACTCAGGAACATCCATACCTTTAGTCGTAAGGAACTTAGTGGAAGCCAGCATGTCCTTGAGAAAGTCTTCCTGATACTTAGGTAGGGTTGCCTCTTGTATTGTTGTGGTGGTTGCCATTATGCCCTCATCATCTCTTTATACATCTTAGCAGCCATGGCTCCTCTTGACCCATTTGGAGCATCGCCAAGACGCTTACCAGCCTTCATGTAGTCACCGTCAGGATCTAACGCAGCGAGATCTTTGCCTGAAAAAATAACCTCTCCATTTCCAACCACTATCTCTCCTACACGCTTACCGTTCTGCTTTATAACGCCTGGAATAGAATCACTGGTTACAGAGCCAGGACCCTCTATCAATCCCCCGTCATTCATTTTTGGAACAGGTTCTTTTATAGCTTCAGGAATCATCAACTGTCCCTGATAGTCTGATCTCTCACCTCTAAGCTCATCTTCGGTAGGAGGTCTGTCTTTTTTCTTAAAGAGTTGTTCAGCAATTCCAGCGGCTATCATGGCACCACCAGGAGACATTAAGAACTTACCGATGCCACCAAGACCTGCACCAGCGGCAGCATTAGTAGCAACTTTCTCACCAACCTCTGTTGTAGCACCTTTACCAGCCAACATGCCAGCCATACCCGGCATGAACTTACCGATGCCACCAAATAAAAGACCTTTTGTTAATGCTTTCTTAGGGTCATCACCACTAACCAAAGCACCTATTGCGGCACCTATCCCTTGACCAACAGGACCTGCTCCTGTGAGCATTCCTATACCAGCACCTAAAAGTGAAGCAAGACTCATGAGATTTGTATCCTTTTAGCTTTAACGTATATCATACCTGATTTTTCCTTTTCTGCAATATTTTATCTCCATTGTGCAAATTCTAATATACTTGCCACGACATGTAACCTATTTGCGTTTGCAGCTGTTACCTTTAATATCTCACCGCTCCTTAAAATCAAGTCATTTGTGAGAAACTCAACTGTGGCATTTGCCCCTACAGTTTTAGTCTTGAACAGACTAAACTCAGCAGGACTATCAGCCGTGTCTGTGACAGTAACCGTTAATGTGCTTCCACTACCTGAGTCATCAGACACTAATATAGAGTTTACAACAGAAAAGTTAAAGGTCGCTACACTTGGTGCTGTGTATAATGTCGTTTCATCCGTGGTAGTTAAATCTACTTTTGCATTCGTACCTCCTGAGAGGTACATCTGTAATGCTCCTGAGATATTCACAGACATTAGCGTCTCCCATCCGTTCTAAGATCAACTCTCGGTGTACCTAATCGCCACGCTGTGCCTTCGTTGGTAGACTCAAGACGTATTGCAAAACTTCGTCCACGTATCCTAGTATCTATAACATTTGTAAACAACTCAATAGGAGAGGACGCTGAACGCTCTGTTGCACCAGAACTGCTATTGTTATAATCGGCACCTGGATACTCTCGTGCCTTAATTGTAAAAGTAGCCGCTGGTGTAGGGTGTGTCGAGTCTCTAAACGTAACGTCAGGTATAAGCCGTCTGGCAAACATAAACTGTTCACCGTCACCCACGTCTATCTGGCTGGATTCAATATGAGCCGAGATCCCAGATGCGGGGTTCGTGCTTCCATCATCATGACCAAACTCATGATAGTACAAACGGTTATCTGTTGATGCTGCTATTGGATACTGAGAAGTACCGGCTCTGTCTATCCAGGCCGTGCGGTTTAGGTTACCTATATACCAGATCTTCTGTTCGTAATTGTATATTACATACTTATCGTTCGTTGAACTATCTTTAGAACAGTAGAACCACCAAACCTCTCCGTAGGCAGAATTGTGCCCTGCTATGACTTTTTCTGATTGATCAAAGTTAAAATCAGAAAATACGTGTTCTTTTACTGAACAGAATATCTTTTGTACATTACCAGCGTATACGTAAAAATCGTTGTTACCCATCCACAGAACAATGTCGTTAACGGCTACAGCTGCGTTCGGTCCTATGATGTTCAGGCTTCGAGATATCTCTGAAAGGCTAAATGTGTACGGAGGTCCTACATACTGCACCGTATGTAGGGATATATCAGTCCACACAAGGATCTGTTGTTTGGTTTGTTTGACAGCCATAATCTCACTGCCTGTACCTATTCTAAGTTCACCAGCGGTGTTAGTTGCTAGAGTCTGAAACTCTGTCAGGCTTTCTTGGTCACCAAATCTAATAAGTAGAGGATCTTGTGTACCTGTGCCAGCTTCCGGGTCACAACCAAAGAAGAGCAAATGCCTGTCTATGTCTGATGTAACAATAAACCGTGATACAGTTGGTGCCTTGTTTGAACTAGCTAGTGAACTAAGTTTTACGGCTCGGGAGGACGGACCATTCGTTGCATCCCAGTAGAATACATCACCATCTCTAGTGTTAATCAGTAAATCTTCACCAAAGTTATCTACAGACCAAACTCTTAGCTGTTCGCCAGCCACACTGCTATCCACTGGCATGCCCCAACCAAAAGAGGCTTCTAGAACAAGCCGGTCATCAGCATGCGTTGCAGCTGTGGTTCCAAACTGCGCTCTTTGTAACCCATTAATATGTGTTGCATCGGCTTTACTACTGTAACCCATAATCTCATCATCTATTTTTATGTAGCCAGAAGAAGCAAAACCAGCAGATGTATCCACGGTTACAGAGGTTGCGGCTGTATTAGAGGCTAAATCACTACCGTTTATTAGTGTAGCGTAATCATCAGAAGCTAGGGCATTACCATGAGCCAATCGCACAGTCTCACCATTTAAATGAGCGGCAGCTGTTGTACCCCCTATACCTCTAGTCAATGACAGAGTATTAGAGCTTACTCCTGTAACTTTGATAAACTCATCATCGATCTGTATAAAATCATTTGTTGCGATACCAGTGGCATCTGCTACATCAACACTAGTATCAGAGTCATTGAGAGCCGCTGCAAGGGTCGTGGTCAAAGGGTTCGTGCTCACACCATTCCATGCACCAGCACCCCAACCGTTGCCATAGGCTTGTGTGTCAAGACCCACATTAATCTGATAAGCGGCTACAGTAGAACTACCACCACTACCACTATCAGAACTATTTGGCATTTCTGTAACAGTAGCATCATCATTATGTGCAGCAGCTGAAGAGCTTAATGCCCCTCTACTTAGTCCTGTAAAAGTTGTACTAGATTTACCAGAATAGGTTAGCAGTTCGTCACCTATCTTCAATGTTCCAGAAGAGCCAAAAGAAGACGTACTATCCACAGTGACTGTTGTGGCTGAGTCAGTAAGACCACTTCCAGCATCTATATTTGTAGTATTCATGACGGTAGCAACGTCAATCTTGTACTGATTTGCATTAACGATTTCTGTTATTTGGTGCTCTCTGTTTAACACATTGGCTATAACAACCCCTCCTAAAGAAGCGGCTCCTGAAAATGTAACATAGTCATTTACTCTCGCACCGTGATCGTTTTCCGTGACGGTTATGACCGTACTACCATTCGTTGCAGCAAAAGTTGCGTCACCAGCACTAGTTGTTAGCCGTAAAGGTGTTATATCATAATATGATCCACCTGAGACTAGGTAATACTTTTGTTCTGTACCCAAACCAATATAGTCTGTGCCATCTAGAGTAGACCATGGAAACAAAGACCGACAGGTGCCAAGAAACGCTGTATCTGAATATCGACTCCAGCCACCTATCTTTTCTGCATACCCTGCTCTAAACCTTACCTTATCACAATCAAACCACCCACCTTCATTACTATAGGAGGTAGATTCTTTGTTTATACCAGGCTTAAACTGTAGTTTCTGTAAAGGCATCTTTAATCCATTCTATAAACTATGTAAGCGACCCATCTGTTTCCATCAGGAACACTAAAAGTTGTAGTACCAGCAGCATCAGCACGAAGTATTCTTAAGCATATGTTAGAAGTTTTATACAATTGAGTTAAAAATAAAAGAGTAGAGTTGTCAAAAGACCCTACTTGAGTATTAGCTTCATACCATTGTGCAGATAACATAAAAATTAAATCTCCCTTAACAGCCGTGTAGGTGGTACTAGCACCACTACTAGAATTGTGAAGACTATCTCCACTTGTTCCAGCAGCTTTTGACCATTTACCAGGTATCGCAAAATACATTTGCAAAGGAGGATGAAAAGTAGTGGATTTTTTGGTGTAAGTTACACCAATACTTAACCCCCCAATATCAGAATCACTTTTAAAAGAATTAAACCTTGCTTTAGTATTGGCTACACCAGATGTGTAATATGAATGAATTAAATTAATAGTTGAATCGTTAGTTTCAGTAACTCCACTTCCACCCACAGTTAACACAGGCCATGATGGATCTGGAGAGACTTGGCTATAATTTAACATAATATGTGTTGAACCTGAAGTTGCTCCCCAAATACCGTTAGGCAAAGTAGAACTAAATGTATTACTTCCACTTACAGTACCAGTATTATTGTAACTTGAATTATAACTTTCAGTTTGAGTAGTTCCAGTAGTTGAAGACATACCTAAAGCAAGAGTCCATCTTGAAAATGAATATTGTCTACTACTATCTTCTGTAAATAAACTTATTAATTCATATCCTGTAGCACTGTTTCCTGTTATACCATGAAAGTCACCAAAACTAATTTCTCCCGATTCAGGAATAGCGTCATTAGAGTCTACATTTCTAACTATTAAATTAGTAGCACCCGTGCCAGATGCCTGATAGAGACTACTTAAAGAAAGTTCACCACTAACACCAAACTCTGTTCGAATGTCAGACATAGAAATAGCATTTGGGGAAGACGGCAAAGTCATTTCTGTTTAAGCTCCTCAACCTCCTTCTTGAGATCCTTTACTGCTTCTATAAGCAGAGCCACCATTCTTTCATAATCAACAGCTAAAGTATTGTCCTCACGCTCTCTAACCACCTCTGGTAACACTTCTTGAACTTCCTGAGCAATGACACCCACGTCATGCTTACGAACAAAGTAACCGTCCTCTCCTCCACGTTTTTCTATGTGTTCATCCGTCCAATCAAACTCCACACCATTTATTTTACATACTTTATCGAGAGCATCAGTTATAGGTGTTATGTTTTCTTTAAGTCTTCTGTCTGAACTGTGAAACGCTGTTATGTCTCCCTGTGCCCTTACCTCATTATCGGTAGGAGCCGTAGAAGCATCACCAACGTATAATCCGTTTTCGATAGCCAGACCACTAGTGGTCAATCTCATTTCTTCAGTAGAACCAGCTTTGAACTTTATAGTATCTGCCGTGCCAATATCAAGACTGCCTCTGGTTGTGCCTCCATCTTTAAACACTATGTCACCGCCATCAGCGTCTATGTTGATATCACCAGGAGCATCAAGGGTAACGTCTGTAGCACCATTCATAACAATGTCCAAAACCGTTGTCCCACCATCTTTTATGGTAAGATTGGCACCATCAGCATCTAAGATTATGTCACCAGTGGAGTCTACTGTAGTATCTCCGGGCGTAGCTAGTGTAAAAGCGGCATCATCTGCTAGTGTAATTGTAGCCGTGTCTCCACCTCCACCATTTTTTATCTGAACATCGTTACCATCAGCATCCAGAACTATATCTCCTACGGCATCAATAGTAGCATCTCCTGGTGCTGTGACAGTAAAGTTTGCGTCATCTGCTAAAGTTAGATTTAACGTATCTCCACCAGCACCATTTTTAATGTTTACATCGTTACCATCAGCATCGAGTATGATATCACCAGTAGCATCAAAGGTTAAATCCCCTGTGATAGAGTTAGAGTTAACTAAAGTCTGTAATGTTGCTACTGCTGCACCAGATCCGGCACCATCAGCATATATGATTGCTCCAGCACCACTGGCTACTACAGAATTAGCCCCAGACCCCTGCGTAAAAGTAACGTCATATCCCGCTGAGTTGACCACAAAGTATACTTTGTCCTGATCATTAGGACTAATTGTAACTGTTGTCCCAGAACTATTTGCATTAGATAAAACGAGAACCTTGAACTGTCCATCAGAAAGTGACCCGTCACTGGTTGTTAAAGTATGCGTAGCAGATGAGGCTAAGTTAATCGCCCCAACACCATTTATGGCTCTGTCTATAATATCAAAGTTTGTATTTGTCGTTGAACCCCATGTACCTGCTTGTTCACCGGCTCCAATCTTTTCTATTCCTGTGTTAGCGGTGTATGTACTAGCCATATTAACTCCTTATGCTGCTTTCTCTGTCCATGTCGGTGATGAACTAGGTGTTATCTCTGTATACGATTGACTTACCCCTGTCGTCAAGTTTGTGTATGTTACAGATACATTATTTAAAACTTCTTGGTACACTATCACATTTCCTACAGAAACTGTAGCAGAAACGCCAAACTGATCATCTATCTCTCCTGCACTTGTAATGGTGCCCACAGAACTTGTAGCAGAAACATTAGTTGCTACAGCCGTTATAGAAACTGTAACAGTTTCATCGCCAAGTGTAGATAATGCAGCGGTTCCACCCGGTGATACATTAGAGTTACCCTTAATGCTTTCGTTACCTAAAGACGTAGTGCCGACATTCGTAGAAGCAACAACAGTTGATGTACCAGTTACACCTTCATTACCTAAAGACGTAGTTCCTACGTTCGTAGAAGCAACAACAGTTGATGTACCAGTTACACCTTCATCGCCCAAAGAGGCAGTAGATCCAAGTATGCCTTGTGCAATCGTTACATTAACATTAACAGAAATAGCTTCATCACCAGCGGCTCCTGTGCCACTGACACCAGTAAGAAATACCTCTACATCACCTAACTGAGAAAAAGATAACTCAGAAAAGGATCTAAAGGCAAAAGACATTAGTCAACGTCCTTTATTGTAAGTGTACCTGCTTTGACTTGTTTCATAGCTTCATCATAGTAACGATTGCCTACGACTGTAGGGATAGACAGTATTCTGCCACCTACAGTACAAGATATAGTAATATAAGGTTCAGTCTTTTTTTCTGCGTCCATATAATCTTTAACATATTTTGCGTCTTTAAATTCCATATTATAACTCACTTTCGAAAGCAAAATAAGCATCTGTTGAGTTGTTTGCTACGCAATGACTTCCTCCATTTGCGGTTTGACTTGCACCAGTAGTACAAGTAATTGCACTACCCCATGTACTTGCATTATTAATGGTTGCATCGGCAGTAAATACTCCCCCCGGATAAATAGTCCAAGTACTATTTGCCGACTGCTCAAGAACTGGAATATGGTTCATTTCTACAGGAAAACTTTTAAAAATTCTAGCCGTAGTAGTTGCAGAGGATACACCAGAACCGTAATAAGAGTAAGCAGAAGTAGCTTGAAACTTTGTATAGTACCTTTGACACTTGGCTAGTTCTATTTCAAAACTATTTATATGCTCAAATTCTGTAGCTTTTTCTCCGATTTCCATCTGCCACCCAGTGATGAAAAATGTTCTGCTAGTGCTGTCAAAGAAAGATGTATTATTGCTGTCTGTTCTATTAGCACCTGTAACACTATTCCATGAAGTATTTAGTGTTCCTGAATTATAATCACTACCTGCGTGTAACCAAAGAAATATAGCAAGAGATGCGTTATTATCATCGTCCAAAGCACCTGTAGTATCTCCTGCAAAAGTTTTCTCTACCCTTGTCCAACCTGTAGTTACATCAAAAGTTGTACCAATAGACCTTGTATTGTCTAAATCATATATCTCCATACCATAGGTAGCAGAGGCATTACCTTTTACATAAAAACTTACAGTTATAGGAACAGCATCAGATGTACCCTTTTTTAAAGGCTGTAAATTTTGTCCTTCAAAATATTGAGAAAATAAAAAAACCTCGCCTGAATTTATAGAAGTATCTGCCGTTGTGCAAGAAAGTTTAGTTGCATTTAAAAAACCACTAGGACCATCTGCAACCTGTTCCATCGTCAGTCTTCCTGAAGTACTAAAAACTAATTTATTTCTATCCGTTACAAAATAACCTGAACTTCCACCAAGACCTGTGCTTGACGTGCCTCTTTGTGCCACGTTTTGTGCGCCATTTATGACAAAATTCTTTGCTGCTAACGAGCTACCCTTATTCACATTGGCAATTAGTGCTGCTAGTTCTGCCGCTTTACTCATGCTAAGTCTCCCATTGCACATATAGTATTAAAATCTCTATCCACGGAAGCTCCATTATATACCCAAGTAATCATACTAATTGTGCTAGTTGTATTAGAAGCTGTTGGACTTATAGCGTTATATCCAATACCTCCTTCAATTCCAGATACCCCATACCAACAATAATTTACACTACTAAAATTATTAGTATTGGTGGTTGAATATTTTGCTGTATTAATGTCAGTTAAAGTAGATACATTAAAACTATCTAATAAGTTCTGTCCATCATCAAAATAACTCCACGTTTTTGCCAATCCCTGCTGTAGATTAGTTGTGGTGCTATTACCTTCGCCTGTGACTGCAATGCTACCTGCTGTGCTAACTCCTGTGAGTGTATTTACTTTAAGTTCACTTGCCATCTGTTATCCTTAATCCGTCCAAGGTGTAAACTGTTGTAGCCCATACTGCACTGGCACTAACACAGTTTCACTACCACTAAATGTAATATCTTTCTGGGCTATACCTATAATCATACATAGCTTATCTGCCTTCTGTCCTATACCTGCTGTGGCTGATGCACATATACCATCACCTACTTTAATATTGCCACCAGAGTTATTGCACAAGATATGTCCGTCACCTAAAACTTCTGTTGAATGTAAGTTGTTTGCATAAGGACCAGAAGTAGCGGCTCTTGCAAGCAT
>Ga0209645_1001698_pt1 | contig 10835 bp, 15 predicted proteins | sample ETNvirenome_6_30_FD_184070 | JGI IMG/M metagenome (GOLD analysis project Ga0209645, IMG submission 184070) | Marine viral communities from the Pacific Ocean - ETNP_6_30 (SPAdes) (version 2) | ecosystem: Environmental > Aquatic > Marine > Oceanic | place: Pacific Ocean | collected 2013-06-19
CTATGAGTAACATGTCGTTCACCATAAACCTGGGATAATTTGACCTGTGGTTGCGTAACTACCCATCGCAGCGATCACTCCGATCATTGCTGCCCAACCATTGATGCGTTCTGCTTTTTCGTTCATTTTTTTTCCTCTAATGTTTTGTTTGTGATAATTATTTTCTCACCATCGTGAGTAAATTGTAGTTCATCATCTGGGTGCCATAGTAACTCTTCGTACATGTCATCAAGTTTCTGAATATCTTGCCAAAGTGCGTCTGGATTAGGCATATCAAGTAGTTCTCTTTACCTCGTATATAGTAGAATCACCATAAGTCTTATGGTCTTTATATCCTACCATACGACCCTTCGTATTCTGAAGGGCTGGCATAAACACGATAAAGAAGAATACTCCTGGTGCGCCAACAAAGACGACAGCAACGATTACATAATAAGTCAGGAGTTCAATCAAGTCAGGCATCAGTAAGTCTCAGAAAGTTGTTGTACAGAATATCCTAGCAGAACAAAGAATGCAATGCTAGTTACGGTAAAGAGTGCCTCAGTCATCAGAATCCGAGCGCACCAAAGAAAAATACAGAGCCAGTAGTGGCATAACTGATGATAGCAGCAGCAAATCCAAGCATAGCAGTGCGTCCATTCAGTTTCTCCGCTTTTTCTGCATAAGTCTCATAACCGTAGCGTTCTGCTGCAGTTTGATCGATATACATACGGGGTTCGGTAGCCCACAGGTTAGTGCGGCCTCCGTCTTCAGTTGTTACAGTGTTAGAACGTGATACGGTCATTGTCTTATGTAAAGAACTATTACATTATTATATAGTATTGTAACGATTTAGTCAAGTCTATTCTTGATTTCTAGTAGTTCTCGTAACAGAATAATGTGTTGATCTTGTAACTCTTGTACATCTTTCTGCAATTGAGAGATCAAATCATACAAATTAGTCATTTCTGCTACATCTTCTTTTTGTTTCTTCTTCATCATTCTAACTCCCAGCAGGCAGAGCGTGCTAACTCTGGATTCTTTTGTAGTGCTCTATGAACATGCCCATGAACATCTACTTCTAGAGTATGATGTGCTCTGGTATGAACAAATTCAATCACTCCTAACGTTCCAACAAACAGTAGGTTAAGCAAAGTCACTGGATGGACAAGTGCTTTTATGAGTGTTTTCATTGCTGTTTTTGTTCCTCATGCTCTGTCATCCTACCAAGGAATGGGTTATAGTCCATGAGTTGAGAAATCTCAATGCCAGGACCATTCTGAGTCCAGAAATTCATTAGTCCTTCATAACTATTCTTATGGAAAATATCTACGTGCTCTGGGTGAATTGATGATCCCAATGCAATCTTATACAAGAATAATGGGATAGCAAATGTATTTCCTGAATTGTAAACCAAGTCATCAGCAACTGCACGAGGTTTGACACCTTGATCCAGTTTATACTTATCACCACGACAATGTAATCCAACAAGTTTCTCTGCATGACGACGAGTAATCATATATGATGCAGTGGAGAAATCATTCACGAATCTCTTATGCAACGCTACATGTAGTGGTCCGGTACAAATAATCGCTAACTGAATCACATCATAGTCATAAGGAATTAAACTATAAAAATCTTTCCAAGTAAAGTTCCAGTTCTTCACAATCTGCAAGTCAACATCATCTTCCATGATGACTGCACATGGTGCATCAGAGGTCTCCAAGTAATGCTTCAATGCTTTTAGGTGAGAGGTGGTACAACCAACCTCACCTGATGTCATATTGTCAGGATATCTACCTTTGATGATGTCACTCAGATCATCATCTCTACCATCATATGCAGAAATACGTTCATAGTTTTCTATATCCCAATACTTGAATTGTTCTTCAATGTATTGCTTTCTCTCAGGTTGTCCATCTAAATTAAGATAATAGATGGGCGGCATACCTTTAAGTTTGTATGCTGATTTATTTTTATCCATGTCAAGAATTTAGAATTTGTTTTTTATCAGAAGGTGAATGAATTATTTTTGCTGAGAAGTTAAAAGCATTATCAGGGAGGTCTCCTGGTTTTGCAAATGAAGGACTTAAAACATGAAACTCTTGAAAGTTTTCATTACGATATCGATTCAAATAACTTTCATCGTGTGCAAATGTCATAATCTCTTTCTTCAGATCTTTGATGATTCTCTCATCTAAATCTTCAATCATATCCAATACTTGAGGGATCTTGCCACCCCATACACATCCCTGAAGATATACATCATCACACTGTTCCTCTGCTGTAACACAAGCAAGAGAATCTGGATTCCTCTCAAACGGAAGATCCGATCCAGAGACAGAGGTGAAGTTACAAAGATCAGGATTCTGACAAGGATGTTGGACACCGAAGAAAGTCTTTGAATCATCAAAGAAATCTTCATAGTTGATTGTCTCCGTCAGACAATGCATATCTGCATCAAAGTAGACATACCAATCATACTCAGCAAGTTGATCTCTAATTTTTTTAATCTCACCGAATCTCTTAAGACCACCAATGCTATGGTAGGTTAGTGTATACCGATCTCCATAATCAGACTTCTTTACATTCTTGCTTTCAGAACTTCTGATAATCTTTACGTTACCAGGTAGTTCACCATCAAACTCACCGTCAGTGAATACAAAAAAATCTTTGTCACACTCTGGCGCAAAGTATTCCATAAAGGTTTCATAATATCTTGGAAAGAATTTAAGATAGTTTCCTGTCCCAATGAAGTTGATTGCTATTTTTTTCTTGGACATCAGTTTTTCAATGTTGGGAAGATAATGTTTTTGAAGCACCTGCTTCCAGTCAAATTGTTTTGCATAGTCAAGAATCTCTTCTCGATGAGTGATGGAGTATTCTCGATTCTTAATTATAGCATCTTCTACAAAGTCTGTATCATTTATCTTAGATTCAGGAATAACTGTAATGAACTCTCGATCCAAGTCAAGATTTGCATCACCCCATTCACAGACTACAACACCAAGTCCAGCAGCAAATGCTTCCATACAAACAAGAGGATGTGCCTCACCATCAGACAGGAGCACCAGGTTACCATACTCGGTCAGTTGATCATATACGATACTCTTGTCCCATTCTCCGAGATGTCTCTTGCTCTTATCAAATCTATCATCTCTGATATTACCAGCAAACCAGAGAGATTCGATATCTTGGAACAAGAACTGTCTCTTTCTATGATCAATGGTTGCAAGATACACAGACCTTTCTGGATACTCTGGATTCATGGTTGATCTGAAGTTACTCAGATTAACACCATTTGGATTCAGATATAACTTACTTGGTGATACACCATCTTCTTCATATACTTTATTGATACCTTCAGACAGTCCAAATACATTTGGTTGTATCCGTGAGAAGTGTTCAAAGACTCTTTCTTTATACGGACCCATCAGTTCGGGTCTCTCAAGATAAGCAAAGTGAGTTGTTACAGCACAAGGATATTTGATATGAGGATATAGATGAACGTAATCATCATATTGTATATGTACAAAATCAGGATTAAAACTATTGATCTGCTGCAAAGCAGCATTTAGATCTGTAGTGTTTACAATTTGAACTTCATGTCCTAATTCTTCTAGAGTCTGTTTATAATCCCAGACTAGAATCTCAATAGCACCCCATCCATTAGGTGGGATGGGCATGAGACCCGGACCAACAAGAGTTATTTTCATTTTTGAATCCATTCCAATACGTCAACTTCTGGTTTCCACCCAATGACGGAACTGACTTTATCTATAACTGCAAGAGTTGTCTCCATCTCACCGTCACGTCTTGGAATATATTCTTGTTTGTCTGAGATAGCATCAGCAATCTCCTGCACAGAATAGTTCTTTGCACTACCAACATTGAACACTTCACCAAAGCATCCTTTCAGAGGCATCACTGCTGCGAGATAGTTTGCACGAGCAACATCCTTCACATAGATGAAGTCTCGTCTCTGCGATCCATCACCAACGATAGTCAGAGGTTCACCTGCTGCTTTCTGTCTTTCAAAGATACCAACAACAGGTGCATACTGACCCTTGGTAGGAGACCGCTCACCAAACACATTGAAGTAGCGCAGAGACACCGTAGGAACACCATACAGTTCGTAGTACATCTTGCAGAACTTCTCTGCTGCAATCTTAGAAGCAGAGTATGGATTCAGACAATCATCTGGTTGTGTCTCTACACTTGGAGGTGGATTGTTACCATACCCTGAGGATGTAGAAGAATAAACAAATCGCTTCACACCCTCCTCTCGTGCTGCCTGAAGCATCACAGTTGTTCCGACACAGTTCTTTGTCACTGCTTCGATTGGATTCTTGATAGCAGGTTGCAGACGTGATTCAGCAGCAAGATGAAACACATAGTCAACACCTGCAACTGCTTTCCTCATTGCAGGATAGTCAGTAACATCTGCACTGCTGTAAACTGCTTGATCGTTCTCATAGAACTTATCATTGTTTGCACTTCGATTGTCAACTACAATCACATCGTGTCCCTGATCTACCAAATAGTCAACAAGGTGTGAACCGATGAATCCGGCACCACCGGTAACTAAACTCTTAGTCATAATTTTCGTCTTTTCTAGGATGAACTGATAAGTAAATAAGTGTTTTCAATCTTGTGGTTGAATATGAATGTTCTCTGGGCAACCAAGAAATAGGAAGTCCAATTCCAGCACCAGTGTAACTACCATCAGCATAGTCATCACCCAGGAAGCGCATATCATACTCTCCACTCTCTAGCATTCTAAGGTATTCATCTTCAACCCTATAGAATACAACGTCATCAACATCTCGCAATGCAAGAAGAATCTCTTTACGTTCTTCTGGAGTGTGTACTGGTTTAAGTTTGTGAGGTCTTTCAGTTGAAGGATCAACGTGTATTGCAACAGTCAAGTGATTACAGCGTTTCTTTGCATCAGCAAACATACGAACATACCCAGGATGAATTACATCGAAGGCACCTGCAATAATTCCTTTTCTTGGTGGTTGAGTCCTGATCCAATCAAATACATTGACACCCTTATCGTCAATAAAGATATCAGCAGTAGGTTTATGGAACATGGGTTCAAGTTCGTGATACTTGACACCCCACTTTTGTAGACTTTCTGTCGTGAGTTCAGTCCAGTCTATACCTGAACCTCTACCACGAGCAGTCATAATAATAATTGTATTACCTTCATCATAGAGACGATTAACTGTCTCTACCATAAAGGGGATGGGAGTTGAGTCCCAGTATCTTTGGTTATGACCATCAGGATCACAAGGTGTATCACAGATAGTCCCATCCAAATCAAAACAGTATTTCATACTACCCCATGGAGAAAGATCTGATGAACACATTCTACCACACCATAGTCTTCGCTGGCAATGTAGTAGTTCCACAGAGCATTGGTTGCTCTAGTGCGAACAGTATTATCTGGGCAGAATCCTGTTAGAACTCCGTAGTCAACTTTATTGACTTCACACCACTCCAGGCAGTTCAGGATATTCTTTGACTCTCCACCAGAACTCATAAGAATGACAAGAGTTTCATCCTCAACGTAATACTCTAGAAATTTTTGATATGCTCTCTCGTATGTAAAGTCATTCGTAAGCATGGTCAACATAGATGGGTCAGAAAGAATAGATACTCTCTTACCATTGAACTTCATGTAATCCTGAGAGATATGAGATGCGACACTACTGCTCCCACCATTACCCAAGATAATAATTCTACTATGATTTTTGAATGCCTCTTGAAACTTTTCAAACTCATTTCCCATATGAGCAGATTCAAGAACATCAATATATTCTCTAAATGGATTCATACAATTTGTCCGTAGACGCCATTAGTTTCAACGTTTATTTTAGCAGAGTGGTATGGAATAGTCAATGAATTCTTTTCAGAAAATGTCAAGAAGAATCCTCCGTTCCCTGCACCACATAATTTATGTGCCCTGACGGATTCATTATTTTGCAGTTCAGCATCCATATCTTTTATAACTTGATTCTCTGTAACCACAGATGTAGTCTCCTTTTTCTGCTCCCAACTCGTATTTACAAGATCCAGAAACTTCTCATGATCATCATTTAATAGTGCCTTATATGCTCTATCTGCTGTCTTCAGTAACGGTTTTGCTTTATGGATATTATCAGTAACTTTCTTCAGTACATTCTTAGAGTTCCTTGTCACTCCTGTGAATATAAGGTGCATATCATACTCCTCGAATAAATCAGTTGTCAGGAAATCATATCGAACAATACCACCACGTTCAAAGTCAATTCTTTTGAATCCACCAATGCCACACCCATACGGATCTTGATATCCACAGTAAGGATTCATCTCCTGTTCTAACTCAAATGCCAACTTACAGATTTCAATGTCTGTCATGTCTTTGTCATTATACATGGACAAACATTTAATCAGACTAATGATATAAGATGAAGATGATGCTAGTCCACTACCTTGGGAGTAAGCATCACTCTTCATCGTAATACTCATAGGAAAAGCACCAAAATGATTCAGCACAATCCGTACTAATTCATTATCAATGTCAGCAATATATTCGGTCTCTTCTCTCTTGGAATAATTGACAATATACTTTCGACCCTCAGCATTATATCCAAACTTATCCTCATGCAAAGTGATGTAAGTTTTAAGATTAGAAGTAAAATTAATCACAGATCCTCTTCCATATTTCTCTACAAAATATGGGTTGTCAGTAGATCCACCAAACAATGAGATTCTAAGTGGACAAGAAGCGACATACATCATATGCTATTGATAATTTCTTTATACTTTTTGATAATCTTCAACCAATCAAAGTTTTCATAACAATACTGTCTAATTTTATATCGCATACTAAGGGAGGTCATTCGATTCTGTTCAATCTTTTCTCTGAGATAGTCAAAGTCATTAATCTTATCGTCAGGAATCACAGTGATAAATGGTTGTGACACATCTAGATTTGCAGTGCTTTGTTCAGATAAAACTAGTCCCAGACCAGCGGCAAGACCCTCCATACAAACTACGGGGTGTGCTTCTCCGGAACTCAATAATACCATATTAGCATATGACGTAAGATTGTCTACAATGTCCTGCTTACTTTGTTCACCGAAATAGCAAGGATCTGAGGCATCAAAGGAAGGATCAGAATTATTTCCAATGAAATCAATATTTAAATTATGTTTTTGTAGATGTGTTTGGCGTTTTCTTGGTTCAATTTTGCCAACGACAATCGACCTATCGGGAAAAAGGACATCATCTACATCTAAAGCATATGAATTTGTATCAATACCATTAGGAAGAATTGATACATTAGTACCATCAATACCCCTACGGATGAATTCTGCTTTGATTCTATCTGACAGAGAGACAATATGACTCTGAGAGTTTTTCAGAAAGTCATATAGAAATACACATGATGGTTCGGGGTTCTCAAGGTACGGATAATGACTAGTAATCATTTTCTTTTCACACTGAATGTGTGGCATGATTCCAGCATACTGGTCATAATGCAAATGAACTGCATCGAAGTTTCCTTCGTTTGCAGTTCTTACAACTTCATTCAGATCTTGTGTATTGAGAACAACAACTTCATCTCCTGCATTTTCAAGTTGTTGTTTAAAGTTCCAGATAAGGTGCTCTACACTTCCCCACCCTTGAGGTGGAATGGGAAGTTTTCCCTCAGCAATCAAACAAATTTTCATTGAGTTAACTCCGTAAACAACTGAATCTGCTTCCAAGTATTTCTATAATAAACTTCAAAGAGTTCTGGTTTATTCTTTACAAGATAAGCAAGTGCAATCTGTTCATTGTTTAGATTGTTTTCTTTGAGCATACTATTGACAAGAATATTCTCAATCTCTTTTTCTATCTTTGGTTGAATATTTTTATGCATACCAAAGAAAGTTCCACAAACAAATGATCTATTATCGAGAAGATATTCTTCCCCAAGAGTCTCAGCATAAACGAGATCATGATAGGTCTCAGTATTCAATTGAACCAAAACCTTTTCACCAATGCCAGTCAATGCTTCTAGACCATTCTCTCCTGGAAATTGTCGAGTAATATCAAATCCATCAAAGAATCTAGAACCACCAGCATCTAACCAGAAATAATAATCACTATCAAATGGGTTCATCTCAATCGCATCACGAATCCATTTAAATTTTGAATACTGAATAATAGAATACAGTGAATGATTGCACTCAATTCTATCAATACTCTTTGCTTTTGATCTGTAATCATCAGAAGCAATTACAGCATCCATATCTTCTTTCAAGTAATAATATGGAACTTCCTCCAAAGGATATGAAATAATCTTAGTAGGCAGATCTCCTCTATATTCCTTAACAAACTTAACAAGACTCTCTTCAACAAAAAGAACCATAGGACATTTAAGTTTCAATGTCCCAGAGAACCACTCAAGATATTCATCCCAAGTTCTACCATCCATGTTTTGCCTTTGGATGTTGAACAGTGCTGTGACTATCGTTACTTCTTTCATTAAATCCTCTCCCAACTTTCAGGTAATTGATCTTTTAAAACTAGGTGTTCCAATTCAGGACCATACCATCGTTTTGGTGCAATAACTTTCTTATCTTTGTTCGCAGACAACCAGGCACCCCACCAAGCGAAAGTGCTGTTTGCAATAATAAAGTCTGAACACATAGACAGGAGACAAAGATCAAAGTGTCCTTTAAATATACCCTCGCTGCTATCTACAAAAATTGCATTCTTAAACATCGACTGCTTTCGGCACCAAGGAATATCATCAGAGAATACCATGATAGTCCTTCCCTTGAACTTTCTCAATGCCTCTTTGTAGTAGTCCACGCTACAGAGACAATGCCTGTTCTTATTATGTTCTGCAAGAAAGTCTCCTCTGCGAACAACAATACCAACAGGGGAATCCTTGAGATACTCCTTACCATAATTATAACACTTCTCTTTGATAAAATCCAGGAACTCATAGTTTTCCCTGACTTTATCCTCTACATGTTTAAAATATTTCTCTGATTCAAAGTAACCCACCAAAGTTACATTGTCAGGACACTCGTCCATGAGTTCCTGACAATAATGATACTGATCTAATTGAACCAAGTCACCTGCAACAAAACCATAGTTGTTAGAGTCAAAGTGGTTCATCTTGAAACATCCTTGAAGTTCATGATGTTCAAATCCACCGTAGTCACTGTATGCTGAATGATCAGGAATACAATAATCGTATCCACGATATGCAGCAATACCCATTAGTCCTGCAACTTGAAACATTTGATTTCCAAGTCTACCAATCCTACCTAGATGATTAAATCCAATCATTTTTTCAATCGTGTATTACCATAATGAATCACAGTACATCCTGCAATATCAGGACACTTTCTCCAAGGATCAACAATCACAGACCCCTCAGGGAAGATAGAAGACTCTTCCTTATCTGGATCAGGGTCAAGGCATCCAAGGAACGTAGACTCAGGATCATGACCCAGAAGATATGATGCAGCACCTAAATCTGCAGGTGGTTTATCTCCAGTGTAGTCATCATCATAATATACAGTTCCACCAAGTTCTTCAACGTAATGTCCTACCAAGATGCTGTAAGATCCATCAACATAGTGGACGTGAGGTTTATATGCCTTACCAACAATCACAACAGGAAGACCAGGTTCCAAAAGTTTGACCGCAATATTCTTCGCCTGAATCTCTCTTGCTTCCATAATAGCATCAAAGATATCATAACCCAGACCAAGGTTATCTGACATCCAACGCAGAGCGATATTATCTCTGGGATGACAAGCACCACCGTCACCCATGCCTGCCTTCATATAGCGAGGTCCCATAATGCGTTGATCGGAGTTCTTGAGAGCATCGGTAACAACATCCACATTAATGTTACCCTGCTTCTCTGCAACGTCCTGAATCATATTAACCAGACTGAGTTTGGCAGAGATAAAGGTATTGTAAAAAATCTTGATGCATTCACACTCATCCCAAGTTCCTACAATAGAACGTGGATTGTTTTTCATCATAGGACGATAGAACTCAATAAGTTCTTTTGCGTCACCAGTTTCAGAACCATCTTCAGTTCCAATCATCAGCATTTCGGGATTAACAAAATCCCATGCTACTGTGCCCATTGCAATCAGATAAGGATTATACACAAAACGTGCATTGGTAATCAAGGGTTCCAATTCACGACGTGTGGTGCCAGGAAGAACTGTAGAAATCAACACGACAAGTTTAGACTTGTCTGCATACTGATTTACATTACCAATAATCTCTTTGACAATTGTATAGTCAAAGTCCTTATTAGGCAGGTGTGCAGTTGGTTGACGACCATCATACAGAGGGTCATGAGGAGTAGGAGCGGCGATAAAAATAATATCGCCATAGTTTACTGCCTCTTGAACACTATCAACCATCTTAAAGTTTTTAGGTTCTCTTGGCATTACATCATATCCAACAACAGAATATGTTTCTGCCATAACTTCAGCGCAAGATTGACCCAACTTGCCTACGCCAATCATTGCAACTTTGGTATCTAATTTTTTAATCATCGTAATCTCAGTCATAGTTTGAATGTAGGAATTGGTTGCATCTTATGTTTGTTTTTAGTATTAAATTCCTGCAGAACTTTAATACCAGGTCCAGTGCCATACTCCATAGCATACTCTAAGTCTGCATATGATGCACCCAATTGGTCTTCATCGTTTCTACCATCATCCCATAATCCATCAGTCGGTTTTGCTTCAATAATTCTTGAGTCAACTCCCAAGAATTTTCCAAGTTCCCATACTTCAGTTTTATAAAGGTCTGCGATAGGAGCGATGTCAACTCCA
>Ga0209645_1001699_pt1 | contig 10833 bp, 16 predicted proteins | sample ETNvirenome_6_30_FD_184070 | JGI IMG/M metagenome (GOLD analysis project Ga0209645, IMG submission 184070) | Marine viral communities from the Pacific Ocean - ETNP_6_30 (SPAdes) (version 2) | ecosystem: Environmental > Aquatic > Marine > Oceanic | place: Pacific Ocean | collected 2013-06-19
TTGAGGCTGATGGCGACTTTCATGCAGATGGCAACGTCATTGCTTACAGCACCACAATTTCTGATGAGCGGCTTAAAAAAGACATCAAGCCAATCACAGACGCTTTGGATAAGGTTGGGCAGCTATCGGGCTACACCTTTACCTATAAAGCCGATGGCAAGGAAAGCGCAGGGGTCATTGCCCAAGAAATTGAAGCGGTTCTTCCAAGCGCAGTCACCGAAACTAAACTGCCTCTCAAGACCGACGACGATGTGGAATACAAGACTGTTCAGTATGACCAACTTCACGGCCTGTTGATCGAAGCAATCAAGGAGCTAAAAGCTGAGATTGAGGAGCTAAAAAATGGCTCTGCAATCTAGCGGTCAGATCAGCATAAATGACATACATTTAGAAGTAGGGGGTTCGTCTGCGTCTGAAGTTGCAATTAACGACAGTGATATTCGCGGCTTAATTGGCAAGTCCAGTGGCGCACAGATGGCTTTCAACGAATGGTATGGTGCAAGTTCGTCAATCACAGCAACCTTGCGCCAAGGCTCGACAAGTTCAACGTCCTTTACTCTTAGCGGGTTAAGTTCAAGCGCAACCACTCTCATTGCAGGGGTCTATTTTTGGCATGAAGATGTCTATGGGCAAGGGAGCGCTCCTGTTCCAAGAGTGAATGGTAACAACATGACTAGGGACGTTTACCGTCACGCAACGTTCTCAAATGAGACACAATATATTTCATTTTATAGATACTACATTGGGACATCTACTTCCGTAACAATGACCAGAACAGGTGCGCCGACAGGCGGCTATAATACTCAAGGCATGGGTATTTGGGAATGCACTGGAAACATATCCGCTAGTTCAACCGCAACTGCGGGCAGTTACTACGCTTCTTCAATTTCAATGTCTGCGAATGCAGGTGATGTTGTATTTGTTGGCGCTTGTCACAACTGGTCTGCACCTTCCAACCTTTCAAATTTAGACAGCCAACAAAGTGCAAGCCAACACAAGTACGGCGTTGATATGAAATCGTCTAGTGGAAGTACAACTTATTCAACTTCACAAACTGTTGGTGGCCTAGCTGCTGTAAGATATACACCATAGGAGAAAATCATGGCGGTATGGAAAATTCACGGCGTGGTTCTTTCCCAAGACCAAAGCCAAATTGTTCAGACAAATTGGGAATGTGTTCTATCAAGCGGCTCATCAATGGGGTCAGCGGATGTTTCACCGCAAGCACTTGATGTAAACGAAGCGGATTTGATTGCAGCAACAAAAGCAGCGCTAGGCTTAGATGAGGTTACGGCTATAGAAGCAGAGCCAGATACATCCTTTGACAATCTGCACCGCGCCTTTCCAATGCTCACTGCAACACAAGATGCTGCAAGGGTTGCACGAAATAAGCGTAATGCTTTGCTTGAGAAAACAGACTTTTACGCCCTGTCAGATGTCACAATGAGTGATGAGATGACTGCCTATCGGACTGCATTAAGGAATGTTCCCCAGCAAAATGGATTTCCAGACAGCATAACTTGGCCCACTAAACCGTAGGGAAAAAACATGTTTGGATTTGCCCCGATTGCTGCTGCGCCAATTGGTGACAGTGGGATAATAAACTATGCGCTGACGGCATCCGCAATTGTTACTGGTGCGACTATTGTCTCATCGCCAGCCTTTACGCAAATCCACGGTCTTACGTCTTCATCTGTTGCAACATCAACGCCTTCTCTCGGAGCGCCAGAAGTTTCACAAACTCATGTGGTTACGGCGTCTGACATTTCGACAGCAAGCCCATCTGTTACCTCTCCCGCTTTAAGCCAGCAGTCTATTTTAACTGCCACTGCAATTGCCGTTTCTGCGCCTGTTATTGGATCGCCTGACTTAGATCAGTTGCATGATCTGACAGCGGCAAACCTTGCAACTGCGGCACCACTTTCTGGCTCCCCAGATTTAGACCAAACGCATGACTTTATTGCGGCAGGGATAGCGACGGCAGCACCGTCTCTTGCATCGCCTAATCTTGATCAAAGACATGCGCTGACAGCCTCTGGTATTGCTGCTGGAGCGCCCATTGTTGCTAACTGTAATGCGGCTGAAGAAGAAACGTTTACCATCTCTGACGTTCTCTGTGGCGCTCCTGTTGTGGCTCAGCCAGCAGTGGCGCAGCGCCATTCCTTAACCGCGTCGGTCATTGCTTCAGGTGCGCCAGATTTAGGCACTCCCGTCTTAGCCGCTAACCAAAGCCTGACAGCTTTAGGCATTTCTGCTGCTGCGCCAAGTTTGGGTGTGCCAAGTGTCAGTCAAACGCATATTCCAACAGCCTCTAACCTTTCGACAGGCGCTCCTGTTCTTGGGTTGCCAGCGTTAACAGTCAATCTGGCAATCAATGCATCTGCTATCGCGGCTGCTGCTCCAGTCGTCGGGTCGCCAAGCCTTGTTCAAAGTCACGCCTTTAATGCCAGCTCCATTGCCGCTGGTGTCCCATTGCTATCAAGCCCAGCAGTCATCCAAGATCATGCTCTATTGGGCAGTGGCATTTCCGCTGGGACACCTTTGCTTGGGTCGCCCGACATTGATCAGCGGCACAATCTTTCAACCAACGGCATTGCATCGGCTGCGACAGTTATCAGCAATGCACTTCTTACTTGTGAACATTTGCTGAGTGCCGACGATGTGGTGACGGGTGCGCCACTTGTCGGGTCGCCATCTGCAGTAATTAATTTCCCAATCTCTGCAAATGACATTTCTACCTCAGCACCTGCGCTGGGCAGTCCATCATTTTATCAGCAACTAGGATTTTCAATTGCTGCCATTGAGACTAGCCCACCAGTCTTAGGTCAGCCATCCTTATCCCAGCTTCACGATGTTACTGCATCCAGCATTCAAGCGGGTGCGCCCGTTGTTGCTAATTGTAACGTCGCTGAAGAAGAAACTTTTGCGATCTCCGATCTTGTAACTGGTGCGCCAGTTGTTGATCAGATTACCGTTGCGCAAAAGCATAGCATTGCAGCTTCTGCACTGGTCGCAGGGTCGCCTTTACTGGCATCGTCAACGGTGTCTCAGACGCATGAGTTTATCGCTTCTGGGGTCACGTTAGTCGCTCCTGCAGTGGGTTCACCATCTGTCGAACAAACCCATGCATTAACTGCCATAGCCATTGTTAGTCGCGCTCCTGCGGTAGCTCAGCCCGCACTGCAGCAAAGGCACGATGTAGCTGCCGCAAATCTGGTGTCGGGCATTCCGTTTACGGGTCAGGCGATACTAACGGAGATCATTAAGTATAATCTAAGCGCAGCAAATATTGTCACGCAGCCACCGCTGCTTGGCACCCCTGTCGCTAATGGCTCAGAGGCGCGACACGTTTCAATCTCTTCGGACAGCAGAAACAAGGCTGTGCTGACTAACTCACTTAACGTTGCAGTGGTCAGCGCAAATGAACTTAATAAGGCGGCATAATATGACCTTTTTTATAAAACAAAATGACACCAGCCCGACGCTAGATGCGACCCTTAAAGATGCTAACGATGCTGCTGTTGATTTGGCGGGTGCAACGGTGCGGTTTCACATGCGCAAGGTAGGCAAGGGGGCCGCAGTTGTTGACAGTGCAGCCACCATCATAGGCGCTTCAACAGGTCAAGTCAGGTATGCTTGGTCAGCATCAGACACTGCTTTAATTGGAACCTACAATGGTGAGTTTGAAGTGACCTATTCAGACAATAGCGTTGAGACGTTTCCCAATAATGGATTTATCTCCATCGAAGTCACCGACGATCTGGCTTAACCATGTACGATACAATTGAATTTATAGTGCAGTGGCTTGCCGCTCCCGTTGCCGCGTTCGTCTGGATGCTGCACGTTAAAATCGGCAAACATGAAACCTCAATTGCCGTGCTTCAATCGCAAATTATGTCCGACAAACTGGCGCATGACCGTGAGATGAAAGACGTCAAAGACGCACTGCGTTCTATAGCTGCCAAGTTGGATAACATCGAACAGGCGTTAAGGGAGAAGTGATCACGAGAAACTTGATTATGTATCATAGAAACTTTTTTCACCTTTTGGCAAAAACTTCTCATCAAAAGCCTTTCCGTCAAATTCTATTTCTTTTGAAACTGAGGAAGCCTTTTCATAAATAGTATCTCTGAGTGCATACGCCGTGCCTTCAACATAGGCCATAACCAAACTATATTTTACAACCTTATTTTGAAGGCTTATTCCGCTAATAATTTCATTTTCTTCGTAGTCTTTGAGCGAAACATAAACCCGCGGTTCAACTATGTATACATAATTTATCTTTTCAATTATCCCCCTAAAATCGTGACTGATTATTTCTTCAGACACGCGCGGAACCCATGGGCTATCAATAGGCTTAGAAAAATCAAGACTGACATTTTGATATTTATGAGTTTGGCTAACATATAATTTATACATTTTTTTCCATGGCTCTGCCCTAGTTTTATGTACGCAAAATAATCTATTTCATTTCGTCATAATTACTGACGATCCCAGTTATTGCAATCTGATTGATTTTAAAACATCGGCCCCATTTGGCCAGAACCACACACACTAAAAGGACAATGCAATGCTGGCTGAACTGGCAGCGGCCAACGCCGCATATGCAACTATTTCCAAGTTCGTAAAAAACGGCAGGGAAATCTCTGATGCGCTGGCCCCGCTTAAAAACTTGGTTGGAGCAGAGGAAGAATTAAAGGCGCGTGGCAATCGCAAAAAGGACGGCCTGTTTTCTAAAGTCATGGGCAAGTCCGCTGATGACTTCGACGAGTTTTTGGCGCTGCAGCAGATAGCTGAAAAGCGCAAGGAGCTGGAAAGCATGTGCCGCCTTTATGCAAAGGCAGGTACTTGGGACAAATTCATTGCTTACGAAAGCAAAATGCGCGCCCAGCGTAAGAAAGAGGCTGAGGCAAGGCAGCGTCAGATAGCAGCAACAATCCGCTATTTATCGTGGGGCTTTATCGCTTTGATTAGCGTCGGCGGCTTTGCCTTGCTGTATTTTTTCACGGAGTTTTTGCGAGGTTTAAAATGAACGAAACATTACCTGACAAAGAAGCCTACCAGACCAACCGTCGCCGTATGTGTTGGGCTGCGCTGGGCATGATGATCGCGTGTACTATTGCAACGATTTACGATCCCGTGCGGATGTCTGAAGCCGACAGCATATTGATGGCTCAGTACCTAGCATTGTCGGGTCTGGTGGGCGCTTACTTTGCGCTGGGTGGGAAGAATTAACGAAGTCAAGTTGGAATAGGTGTTCTTTTAACTATGGATCGCCAAGTTAAACCATCTTTTTTTAGGTTGATGCGAACAACAAGTTCATCGCCGTCTATCCATTTTGTTTCCATAACGTGATCATTCTCATGGACTAATTCGATGGTTTGCCAATCCAAATTGCCTTGTTCCATTAGCTCATCGATGGAAGCGCAAAACTCATCGCGGGTTACCAAATCCGTCTCACGGACAAACATAAATTCTTCGTGAAAACAACTTTTAAAAGCAACGGGGTCCCATTTTTCTGCAGCAAAAATTTCTCTTGTTCTGGCAAAACTGGTCATCTGTTCATCCTCTAATTTGCATTTATCAAAACCGTAACCACCCCATTTTTAAAAATCAACGAAAGGTAGGCTCATGATTGGGCAAATACTTGGATCGCTTGGCGGTCTGGCGAAGTCGTACATCGATGCGAAAACCACCGTTAAGATCACGGAAGCTGAAATCAAAAAGAAGCAGCTTACTGGTGAGATCGACTGGGAACAGTCGGCTATCGAAGCCAGCAAGGATAGCTGGAAGGATGAGCTATGGACGATTGTCTTTGTGCTTATTCTTGCTGCTAATTTTGTTCCCTCTCTTCAAGACACCATGGCGCGAGGATTTGCCAACCTTGAGACGACCCCCCTCTGGGTTCAGTGGGGCATGTACGCGTCAATTGCCGCCTCGTTTGGCATACGAACAGTGAAAGGTTTGACAAAATGAACACCAAGAAATTCGATGAATGCTTTGAGATGCTGATGGTTCACGAAGGTGGATTTGTAAATCATCCAGAAGATCCCGCAGGTGCCACAAACTGGGGCGTTACCAAAGGCACGATGCAGCAGTATTTGGGTCGGCACGTTTCAATGGGTGAGATGAAAGCGCTGACGCATGAAGACGTAAAGCCAATCTATAAAAGCATGTACGCTGACAAGGTTTGTTTTGATAAACTTCCTGATGGCCTGAATTGGGCCGTGCTGGATTGGGCGGTGAACTCTGGAACGGGCAGGGCAGCTAAGGCTTTGCAAAAGCTGGTGGGCGCGAAGCAGGACGGAGCCATTGGCCCCAAAACCCTGCAAGCTGTAATGAACCACGATCCCGCTGAGCTGATCGATAAGCTGCACGACAGCCGCCAAAAGTTTTACGAGGGGCTGTCACACTTTAAGACATTTGGAAAAGGCTGGACGCGCCGCAATCAAGAGACGCGTGAACAGTCACACAAGATGGTGGGCAGTTAATGCTTATACACATCGCGTAGGCACTCACTGACGCGACCTTGGTTCACATTATACTTTGCAGCGATGTCTTTGGTTTGAGCCGTTGGGTCTTGAGCAATTTCTTTTAAAATCTGCTTTTTTATTTCAGGCGTCATTTTATTTGACGTAGTGCTTGCTTGCACTGGCTTGTACCGCTCCCGATACATCAAGTCCAAAGACCCCGTAATCAGTAATCTTGCAGTTTTATCTATCTTGCAATTCTTCAAGGTATATTCCAGCAGGTCACGGGCCATAGGGATTTTCTTAGTCATTTATATACTCCAATAGGGGTTAGATTGGTCGGTTATATTTATCTGATTTTGAACTTATGCGCATTTTTAAGGCGTCATAGGCAGTGTGAAGATGGCGGTGGTTTTTAATCATCCCAAGCGCAGTTTTGTGGTCACAAAAAACCCAACGCGCGTCTTTACGATATGCAGAAATGTATCCGTTTTGGACAAGTTCCCATAAAAGGTCCGCAACATGATCTGAATTTTCGTATCCCGCTTTTTTTGTGATAGCTGCTGCGCTGCCAGCACAATGTTCGCCTTTTTTTAATTGCATTAAGGCGTCAAAAACTTTCTGCCTGTTCTCTTCTAGCGGAACTGGAAAATGCCCTTCCATGACAATATGGTCCACAGAAAGTTTTATCACTGGCTGTGCATTATTATCGTTATGAAGAGCGCGGACGTTCATTAAGCGGCTAGTCTCCTTGCACAACACGATAGCAAGGGGCCGACATAGCTGTCGTCCTTTGGCGAATTTAAATTTTCAGATGCTGTTTTAATCAACGGACTGGCCTCTTTAGCAAATTCAGAAGACGCATTGGTGCATCTAATGCTTTGATAAGGGCCGTTTTCGGTGTCCTTTCGGACAGAAATACCCGCCATTTTTTGAGCGGGCAATGGAAATTTTCTCTTGACACTCAAAAAAACCACCAATTTTGACAACATTTCAAAGCCCATCTGTTTTTCCTCAATTAAATTTCCAAACCAAATGCCATTAAATGGCACGCTCAAGCATTCACTGATCTTCGTTTGGGTAATTAATTTGAGGCTGTTTCCAGATGCTCTTTGGCTTATGTTGACGCCCAAATTGGGATGGTCTTCACTTAGCCTTTTATTCGTTTTTTTATCAGACATAGGATTACCCGCTAGGTGCTTAGTAACATCGATGCGCCGTGACGAGCGGCGACCATTGTTAGCGTCCAGCGGGCTGTTTCCAGTTATCCGATACATATGCAGGGCCGCAGAGGTTATCCCGCACGTAGTCGCTATTTTGTCAGACACCATATTACCCTCAAGATAGAAAACGGAAGAATGCAGTCTTGCTTCTAAGTCTTCGTCTATTCGGGCCGTAAACGGTGTCCGATACAGATCAGTTGTCCTTGCCAGATTGTCCCTTGGTAGGGGTCTGTTGGGCTGACCTGATGGCGACAAAATACTAGATGTACGCAAGTGGGTCAACGGCAACACATGTGGTTGTGGCATTTTTCGTAAAATATTGGTCGTTTGATAACGCATAATCCAATTTAGGCAGGTAATATCACGCAAGAAAAGGTGCAAAACAGTTGTTAGCGCGTTAACAACTATTTACACGGGCTACAAAGGCTGTAACTGTACTCAAATGATTCCTTTTGGGTGCGTATAAATGCCAAGACGAAAGCAGACTAAGCAGTATGACCGAGTTGATTTTCGTGGTCTGAAAACCTTGCGAGCGATGACCACAAATCCTGAAACTGAAAAGCCATTTACGCAGGGTGAAATCGCAAAGCGGGCTGGTTTGCTGCAAGCAACGTATTCAAAGATTGAACTTGGTGACACTTACAACCCGTCAGAGGATAAAGTGCGCAAAATCGCAAAAGCGTTTTCTCAATCTTACTCCGATTTATTAAACTCCCTGCCAATGCAAGATCGTGGGAAAAAGGAAATTGTTCAGCAATACATCCCAAATTATTCTCAGTCATATAACGCAAGAGGTTTTGAATACTTTGATGGCGTTTTAAAAGATGGTGCAAACCAAATTGAAGAGCCGCCTTATCTGCGTAATTGTAGTGGGTTTGCGATTACGATGCCGACAAATACAATGGAGCCAAGATATAACGAAGGTGATATTCTTTTCTGCAATCCAGAAATTGAACCCCAAGTTGGCGACGACGTTGTAATTGAAATTGCTTACAAGGATCGGTCTATTTGCATAGTTCGTGAGGTTGTCGATATGCAGCCGTATGTCATAGCTAAAATTGACGCAGACAAACACACATATGGTGTAATGTCTGCTGCCGATAAAGACAAATTGCGCTGCATTAATTTCAATAAAGACAATTATGACAAATGGATTGAGGAGATGGAATTTTTGGTGCCTGACTTGGATTGGGTAGTTTTAGACGACTTAAAGGATGAAGACCGTGTGGTTGTTGATGGCAAGTCAGGTAATCCAATTATGAGTGCAGATGGCAAAGCAGTTACAGAGGCTGATTTGACTAGACTAGCTAAAAGGTTGGGCGCGTCACAGCTTACTGGTGCTATACAAATTTACACGGTTGTGGGATCGCAGTTAAAGCGCAACCCGCGCGTCCGCAGACACTACTTTTTGGAAGCTGAGCCGCTGGAAATGAAAGCAGAGGTTGGGGAAGTTGATGTTAAAGTTACACAAAATCCCACAGCAACAGGTGTTATTTCTGGTAAACCAGAGTTAGGATCACCAAAAATGACGGTGAAGGATAGCTAGTTGGATAACCACGCGCATCCAGAGAATGCGAACATTCAACGCTGCCCGCGCTGCGCTGCGCCTTTGCAGACGATTGTTGTGCATGGCCATGAAGCCTGTGCATTCTGTAAATCTAACATCATGGAATGCTGCACGGGCGATACGTGTGAAACGGATCACAACTTAGCCTTTGGATATGGGAGATCGTAATATGAGTTTTGCAATCAGAGCATCCAATGCTTTTGATAGTCGTGACATAGATGCAATCGCGGACCTGATGCATGAAGATATGGTTTTTGTAGACGACTATGAAATGTACTCGCGTGATGATTGGCTTGCGCTTTTTAAAGCGCAAATTGACGATGGCAGTATGCCCGATTTCTCACGGGAGCGGTTTATAGTTGTGGATCGCCGTGATATTTTTGCGATGGAATATGTACGAGATATTGATGGAGTGCCGCATAGAATTACGAATGTTGGCTTAAAAAGAGACGGCAAATTCTGGCGTTTTCAGGTTAATCGCGTACCTCTTTAGATAATAGGCTTTGCAAAAGAAGACCCTGCGCAAAGGCAGGGCCAGTTCAACTAGGGAACCAACGTTCGGAAGAACGTTATCTTCGTTATACGAGCCACTTTAATTCTGGATGAGTTGCCCACGCGTCAACTTCATCACGCCACCACTGAGAGCAGCGGCTGTTTGCGTGGCGCAGGGGTCACTCCAGTGACCATATAGGCATAGTAACGCCGTGCGATGTCTGCACGGGCTTCTAACGTATCAAAGCGCCTATAAGCCTTGTCATTGCCTTTCAGGGCGTGGTCTGTGTAGCGGTCCACCAAAAACTGATCGATGTCATTATTATGGCCCCATTCTTTAAAGCAGTTGCGAAAGCCATGGCTGGTTAGATTTGGATCAAATTGCTTGAAATTCTTTCGCAGACTTTCAGGATTTATGTGGCGTCCATTATAGCGGCTCACGAAGACGTACTCATGCCCTTCAATCAATTGCAGGTTAATCATGTCGCGAACCTCTGGCGGGAAGATGTTTGAATACTCGCCACCAGTTTTCATAAGCCCAACTCTATCGTCGTCGTCAGATTTCTCAGGGATGCAATACTGGCCTGTTTCTGGATCGTAATGCTCTTGGCGTAGATAGGCGATGTTAGCCACGCGCAGGGCAGATACAATCAAGGCAACCGCAGCAGCTTTAAAGGTCGCATCAGATTTGCCATTCATTAGGTGCTGGTAAAGATCAGGAAGGCGACCCGCCTCAATCGTGCCGTGGTGTGCAATCTTGCGCTTGCGTGTCGCGAACTTCTTTTTGGGCGGGCAGGGGTTGTGATCGATAATCTCCAGATCAAGCGCCAGCTCAAAAACTTCATCAACGTAGCAATGTAAATCCTTTGCAGTTTTGTGATGCTCCAGAAACACCTGCTGCAAGGTGCCAAAAACAACGCGGCGAGTTACGTCGGTGATAGGCATATAGCCAAACGCTTTTTTCGCGTGGTTTTGATATGCGCCCAGCGGTCTTTGGATTGAGGCTTTGTGCGTCCAACGCTTGGACGCCATCTGCAGTTTGTACCATTTCATATACATTTCATCGAAGGTGGGTATTTTG
>Ga0209645_1001701_pt1 | contig 10830 bp, 9 predicted proteins | sample ETNvirenome_6_30_FD_184070 | JGI IMG/M metagenome (GOLD analysis project Ga0209645, IMG submission 184070) | Marine viral communities from the Pacific Ocean - ETNP_6_30 (SPAdes) (version 2) | ecosystem: Environmental > Aquatic > Marine > Oceanic | place: Pacific Ocean | collected 2013-06-19
GCATCTCTCTTTGGTTTTTTCTTTGCTGCCATTAGATGCTCCGCTTGTGTTGTGAGTTTGGAGTTATTATATAAAAAAGATTGAAGAAAGGAACAAATTTATGGAAGATCCCATCCATACTCTTAAAAATGACCTTGATACAGGTGATTTTGACCCTCATGTTTTTCGCAAATCTTTGCATGATCGCATTTGGGAACTGGTAAATTCTATCAAATCTACTCCAGATGAAGAAGGCTTGACACAAGAGCAAGAGAAAAGTCTTTACGCCATCGACACGTTTGTCTGTGGCAACTTGCGTATAGACACGAAAGAACATCCCAGCCCAGACTACTGATAAGTTTGTCGAAGATAATTTTGAATAATATCTTCAACTTCTGGATTTACAGGTTGGGTAGCTTGGCGCAGCTCCATTGATCTGATGTTAGATGCTTCGGGTGGTAGAACACCGCCAATTTTTCTGCTTTCCATAAACTCAGGAAAGAATAATGAGACAGGAACATCTCTAAACTGCCCTGTTTCGTCTGCCATACGATAAACAGGATCACCTTCAACGCCTTTTAATCCTGCTGGATACGTCTTGTGACGTGATGTTTCATCAAATGGGGCATTGTAGTCAATTTTAGTAATCATGCGTCCTGCTTGGTCGCCAGAGCCTGTACCAAGCATATCTGGAACAGATATAGCTGCGCGTACAGATGCCTGATCGGGAAAGCCCAGCTTCAGGCTGCGTGGCTTTGCAAGCTCTTCTGTAAACGCCTTACGAGCATCTCCACGGTTTGGCGCAAATAAGTATTCTTTAATTCTTTCGATGTCAGATGCTTCTGTTGATTTTAAACCCGGCCAATCAGGATCCATTGTTTTCATGTTTTTATCAAACTCTTTAATGGACTTTTTGGTGATCTTCATGTTTGGCATCATGTTAAGAGTAGTATCTGCAACCATTGTCGAGAAGTTTACGTTCTCGCCAGCGCCGGGAAAGTATACGCCATAGACTGGTGCGCCTTCTTCGATAATCTCGCCTGTCTTGGGGTCACGTTTCTGACCAGAAATCTCTTCAGCCTTCCTACGTTGCTTGCTGAGAACGCTAGGATCGCTTGCCCACATGCGGTTATCTTGGACGTTTCCAAGCTCTGTAGCGTACTGATAGCCGCCCTCACGCTTTACTGGTTCAATAAGTGGGATTTCATTGACTGATACAATAGATCCAGTGCCGCTAGATCGATCACCTTTGATTGACATAAACTTTGCGCCTTCATCAATTGCTTTCTGGAAGTCAAATGGCAATGGCTGCGTTTGGTTGGTAGTTGTAATGTCGATCTCTGCGCCAATCTCTTCGAATGGTACGCTTCCAACTGGAACATTCAACTTTCCCAGTGGTGTTTGCTGGATTTGTTTTGCGCCTTTAGTTAAGGCGCTACCTCTATTAATATTTGATAAATATTGATTTATGATAGCATTAGTTGTTTGATCGTCCGAATAACGTAATCCTTGTTGAATTATGTTTGTATTATTTTGTTTAATGACATTTTCAACTGCTTCATAAGCACCTTCGCCAAGATCAATAACGCCCCGACCTATAGTAGAAAATAAATCTTTAAGTGGGTTTGCCATTACGCTTTGGCCTTTTTCTTTTTACCATATCCTGAAGCATAAGCAGCTCGCCCCTGACGCTCTGCCTCTGCCTTGGTTTTATATACCTTGCCTTTCTTGCCCCAGCGATAACCGCCTTTGACTTTCATAACAGGCATTAGTAACCACCAAGGATCTCATTCATCATTTCGTGAACGCTGCCACCATCACCAACGCGCATGACTTTTACCTTAATGCCATCGTCTGGCATCATCATTTCGTGGTGTCCACAGTCGCAATCTTCATCGCCGTGATCGCAATCACAATCTTCTTCGTATTCTTCGTCATGCATACCGTACTTTTCTTGGTAGCACAGCATTAGGAAGTTAACGAGCTGCTCATCAGTCATTTCAAGGCCATCTGCGTCATGCGGAAAGCCCATCTTTTCCATAAAAAGATCTGCGTTTTCTTCCATGTTTTCTACATTTACTTCAGCCATAATAGCCTCCTATCTCATTGGACGCGCCATTGGGCGCGGTGATGTCATGGGAGCAGCAGATCCAGCGTTAATATCATCCATCATACGCTGATCCATTGCGCGTTGCTGCATTTCATTTTGCTCCATAATCATTCTTTGAAATGCTTCTTCTTGCATGATGCGCTTTTGTGCGTCTGTCATGGCTCCCATAGGCGTAATCTCACCGCTGTCTCGCGCTGCTTGCATTTCTGATGGCGTCATGGCAACTGCCTGTCCATCAACAGTGTAGGACATGTCCATTTCGCCTTCCATTGGCATTGCGCCAACTACACTTCGAAACATTTCACGTTCTTTATCTGATAAAATACCACCATTTTGAATGCGCTGACCAATCATCATAAGCTGATTCGCCGAATCTTCATCCATGTCGCCCGGCTTGATGAGCTGCAAAAACTTCATTACCAACTGGTAATCTTGGTTTTGTTTCATATCTTCTGCCATTTTTAGGCTCCTTAAATGTTGTTTTGTTTTTTTATACTCAAGTTGTGATCAGATTTCCATCTTTATCATAATTAGTGACTTCGCCTGTGCGTAGGTTAGTGGTTGTGTAACCTGTTTGGTATCGCTCTTCTCCAATTTTCATGGTTGTAGGATCTCCCAAAACAGCAGTTCCTATAAACTCTTTTGGATCTAAATATCTGCCATCTGGGGTGACAAAAAACTCAGATCCATCAGCCAACACGACACGTCTTACAAGCTCATCTATAACCTCACCGCTCATATATCTACGCATATATTCTGGCAAACCATATCCCATGCCACTTTTTCTACGTCTGTTGAAGTCATCTACTAAATCTCTAACTGCAAATTGATTGTCTACGCGATAGCTATCAACTGGATCTACTATTGGTTCTTCTGGTTCTTCAGGTTCTTCAGGTTCTTCAGGCTCTTCATCGCCACCACCAACTTGGTCATCATCTCCACCGCCGCCGCTACCTACGCCGTCACCTTGGCCACTGCCTACTCCTTCCCCTTCACCGCTTCCTTCACCATCGCCAATGCCTGATCCAGATCCTTCTCCATCTCCAGTACCACCTGTTCCAGTTTCTGTGCCATTGATTGTTGCGTCGAGCGCTTCGTCGGCTGTGTCATATGTATCTCCGTCACCTGTTGATACGGTCCCATCTTCGTTGAAAATAAGATCGTTGGCAGGGTCATCAACTGCCCCTGTTCCCACGGTATCATAGCCGCCTATGACGCCAGTGCCATCTTCATTATCAGTTGTATCTACTGGCTCTGGTGGCTCTGAATTAAATACATCAATTGTAAATGGACCACCTTCATCAACCTGTGCAACATTAGTGTCTTCAATAACACCGCTACCAGTTGGGCCATCCCCCGAACCGGGCGGCACATCTTCAGCATCTGCATTGCCTGTCAGGTAGTCAATCGCGTCATCAATCGCAGTCTCGCCCTCGAAGACAATGCCTGTCCCTGTGGACCCCGGCCCCAAGATTTCGATGTTACCCTCTGGCGTAATGATTGCCATGCTTCCAGCATTCTCACCGCTGGTTGCAACACCAATTGTGTTGCCACCGTCACTAAGATCAAAAGCTTGGAAGTTTTCATCTGTGTAGTCAGTGTAGTCTTGGTTCAACAAGCCACCAAACGCGCTCATTCCTTCATTCACAGCGTCATCTATGCCGCCAGCCACACTACCGCCACTGGTATCTGCGTTTAAAGCGTTGTTTACAAGCTCATTTATCTCATCAATTGTTAAAGCCTCATTGCCTCCACCGCCGCCTCCGGGGATAGATAAATAGTTATCAACAAATTCATCGCCGTACATTTCGCGCAGTTGATCAGTAGTAAAAATTGAAGCTGTAAATGTAGTTTCTCCTGCTGGAGGCAAGAGATCTGCCAATTTATCAGACTCTACAATTTTATACTCAAAAGTATCACCTATACCTCTTACGCCAAGAACGCTTGCAACAGAATTTATAACCCTCAAATCAAAAGGCGCATCTTCACCACTATTAAGGCTCATTTCTTTTAGAATTTCTTGCTTTTCATCGCTAGGAAGCAATGCCAAATCTGCCTTTGCGGAATCAGAAAGTGCCATAAACTCACTTTCTGTCTTAGGCACTGAAACACCATGATTGGCTTGAAATGTAGATTCAAACGTATCTTGACCACCAGTGTATGTAGATGTTTCTTGGCTAACTGGCTGACCATTGATGTATGTAACGCCTTCGTATTGACCAGTAAACTTAACACCATTGCCAGTCATTAACGGCTCTTCTGGATCAGTTAAGTCAAAGTATACATCATCGCGGCTATCGCCTGATGTCAGTGAAAAGTCTGTATCGTCTTCTTGATTATAAAAATCACTAACAGCTTGATCCATCATAAATTCGTTAGAAGAATCAGTATCACTCTGTGCAACGGTTGTATAATCTTGACCACTTCCTGTGACGCTATAATCAACTTCAGATGGTATGCTTGTTAGATTTGTCTGTCCAGCCGCATCAAGAGATGCGTTTAGCTCATCGCTACTGGGCGTATAATCTTCTTCTTCTTGTAATGGCCCATCATTATAAATACCGCCATATGGATTTGTTAGGGTTCCATCGCCATTATCTGTCCAACCATAATCAGCGATCAGTATTTTTTCTACGTCAGTAAGAGTTGGAGCTGGTTCTAAAACAGTTGTTGTTATTTCAGGCTGAGAAATATTAGTGCTTGTGGCTTCTTCGCTGCCTATGCCACCTAACCCAACGCCATCAGCGTATGTATCGCTTCCAGATCCTGCGCCAGATAAGTCTAATTCTTGGCCAATTTGAATTTGGTCTGCATTTGTAATGTCTGGATTTGCTTCTATTATTTCAGCAACAGACATATTATTATCTTCTGCAATTTCAGAAAGAGTATCACCGCTACTTACAGTGTAGTTATTATCATTGTTATTATCACTAGGATTATAAGTATCTGTTACAGCCGTTCCACCGCTAACAACTTCTTTAACCGTGTCACTGATTGCGCTTCCTATGCCTGACAGCGCACCTCCTATGGCATCAAGGATTCCACCACCATCATCTTCTTTATCATCGTCATTATTTGAAGCTGCTGCACCGCCCCCACCGCCCCATGTGCTGGGATTAAACAAATTAAAAGCAAAAGCTGGTACACCGCCCGGTCCTGCCACTGGAGGCAATCCACCTCTCATCTTCTGCAACATCGCCTCTTCTTCAGGATTGATGTAAGACAGCATGTGAGGCTGACCCATGATCTCCGTCTGCCTTGGTATGTTGTCAAAAGCAGCCATTGGAACTTCTTTTGGCGTATCTTTAGATTTAAAATCCCAAGCAGCTAAAGACGCAGTGCCTTTTTGCTTTAATCTTCGTGCGTTTTGCTGATTCATGTAAATTCACTCGTAATTTCGCCATCAGGGGTGTAGTAAGTTACATTTCCAGCCGCATCTGTCTGGGTATAGCCTTGCAAATACTGCTCTTCTGGCCCTTCAACAGTCAATGCGCCTGCATACTGTGCTGTGTTTTCAAACTGTTCTGGGCTTAAAATACGGCCATCTGGTGTTCTATATGCAGTTGTGCCGTCTGCCAAAGTAATTGGCTCTGCCATTACGTCAAATTTTTCACCAGTCATAAACTGACGCATGTAAGCTGGCATAAACGCATAGCCACCGCCACCGCGAGTAAACCTATCGTAATCTGTTGATGTACCGCGAGTGCCATACATAGCTGTTCGTCGTGGGCCATCATCCGAATCCACAGCAGCCGTTGAAAGAACAACGTCATCTGCTGTCTGTGGCCCTGATGGATATGGAATACTGGTATCTGCAACAGCCATATTTACCGCTGCGTTGATCGCATCTTGCCCAGACAGCCCACCAACAACGCTATCCATATCGCTGTTAAGTGAGCTTTCTGGCCGACCACCGTAACCAAATTTATCAGTCGCATCTCTTACGCCTTCGTAAATCATTCCCGGTATTGTATAATTCGCAAGCGCCCCAGCTACTCCAGTTGGCTCTAGACCAGATCCTAATGGTGTTGCGCCTGAAGCATTTGAGATGTTCGAAACAAAATTGTTAGTAAGATTTCCGCTGGCTTCGGCTTCTGCTTTGGTAACATAGCCATCGCCATTTAAATCTGCGTTTATACCACCACCGATTGCAAAAACTTCACCGCCAAAGTTTTTACCACCACCGTCGATCATGTCTTGAGCAGCCGTAACTACTGTACCGTCAGCTCTGGTATATCCCCACTCATCATCCGTTTGAGTTTCGTTATACGAATCTTTGTTTGGGTTTTCGACCAAAGCAGGCAAACTGTTTGTAAAACTTTCTGGTATTTCATTGTCATCGTTTGACGTGTCGTTTGCCGCTCCTGAAATGACATTGCCAGAAAATGTTGTGCCGCCAGCTTCAATACGTTCACCTGTGCGATCATCGACCAAGACGCCATTTACATAAGACGCACCATCGTTGGGCGTAAAGATATTAGCCAGCGTTTCTGTAAAACTGTTGCCGCTGCTTCCGTTGTCGTTGTCGTTGCTGCTGTTATCGTTACTGCTACCGCCGCCGCCACCAAAACACATTATCTCATCCTCATCTGTTGTTGCTGTTGCTGTTGCTGGGGTTGTGGCTGCGCTCTTGCGTTCATTTGAGGCTGTGGCATTGCATCTGCAATGGCCGATAATGCGCCAACATCACCAGATCCCATTCGTTTTCGTATATCCATTACTTTATTGAGCAAATATTTATTCATGTCCATTGGTGGGCTACCCTGTGGCCCTCCAACTGTGGGAGGGGCAGGAGGAAGGCCACTTCTTGGACCCTGCGGCAATCCTCCGAAAGCCGCTGGGTTGATTGGAGGAAGTCTATACTGAGGGGGGTACATTCTTCATCGCCTCCATTTCTAGTTTTGCTGCATTCTTTTCTCTCTCAAGCTGCAACTCTGCTTCTAACTTGCGAATTTTGGCTTCCATATCTGCTTGCGCCTTGGCTCTTTCGATCTCCAGATCCTGTTGAGCTTCTGCTTGTTTGATCTGAATGCTTGACTGAGCCTTTGCCTGATCTGCTTGGATCTGCGCTTGCGTTCTTGCCTTCAAAGCCTCTGTCTCTAGCTGCGCCAACTGCTGTGCGTATTCCAGTGGGTTGCCCTGACCACCTTTTGCGCCCATGCCACGAATCGCTTCGATCTGTTTCATCTGAGGCGATGCTGCTACAACTTGCGCTGCACGTTGGCTGATCAAGCGATCTTGCTCTGGATCTACATCTTTGAACTTGATCTTCATCTCTTTGAAGTCTGGCAGTGGTGGCAATGGCATGTTGACGCTTGCCTCCATGCGCTGGCGATAAAGCAGTGCAATATGCTCTGCAATATGCGCGATTAAAATAGGCTGCATCTTTTTGGCACCGGGATTGCCAGCCAGAGATGGATCTTGCAGAAACTGCATGTGTACAGCGATATGCGCGTCATGGTCTTGCTCTGGAAAGGCGCGTATTGGCTTGCCATACATAACAGACATATTCTCGTCGATTGGATCCATCTGAACAGCCTCTTCGGGCTTCTTCAAGATTTCATCGATATTCGGAATGCGAATCGCCTCATACATGCGCTTGTAGGCTTCATAAAGATCGTGAAGCTGGGGCGCTGAACGTGCCATTTCCAAAACAGCTTGTGCCTGTGCAATGCGCTGGGCTGTCGAGAAAATGTTTGGATCGCTGACAGGAATGACATCAATGCGCTCATCAAAGTCAGATCGATAGATAACTTCTGCTGCTCCAGCACTTGCAAAGCTAAATTCATCTGGAAGGTTTTCTGCGTTCAGCTCTGCCAGAAGTTTGAACTCTTGACCTTGTGCATAATGCAGACGTTTGTGGATCGCGCTAAATGCTTTTGATCCCTGCTCAATCAAGGCAACTGTTGATCCAACTGGAGCGTTTGGATTAACGTCACCAACATTAAGATCAGCCGTACTTGCGAAACGCTGGCCTGCCTCAACGATATAACCCAATAAACTGAACAGGGAACTGCTTGGTTCTTTGAACGGCAATGGCATGATTGCCTTGTTCACGTCATCAACTGTGCTGTCTAAATCCACAAACTCGCCGGGATTGACCTGTATATCACCGCCATTAACACGACCACGCAGTTTAAAACCGCCTTGCATATTGGCGAATGCTGCGCTGTCGAGTAAGGCGCGAAGAGATCCTGTCGCTGCTTTACCCAGACCGCCGATCATGTGGTAAAGGCCAAAGCCATAAAAACCAAGACCGGGTAGGAACTTGTAGCTTACAAACCAGTCACGGCGCTTTTTCTCTTCATCGTCCTGATGCCAGTTGCGTCTGACACTGACAATGCGCTGGTTGTCGTAATCGATGGTAATGACATATGGAATGGCAACTGCGTTGTCATCTGGATCATCTTCGTCCATCTCTTTGCCATCGATGCCGTTGAACAAGTCATAGACGTGCATTTCGAGCAGCGTCATTACATTGTCTTGCGAATCATCACCGTATTCATCGACGCCTTCGATCTCTCCAATCACGTCATCGACTGGATCGCTGGTGTCGCCAGTGTAGGCAGTTGGTAAGTAATATCCGTTTTGAACGTACTTGTTGAAGTCGTTCTTTGGCATTCGAATAATGTGCGTGTAGCGTGGGCTGGTGTAAAGATCCTTGCTTTCTGGAGCGACCACAAAGTCTTCAGCCTTTACGAACTGGCTGCATTGCCGATCCATGTTGGCATCCCACCAGACTTTCTTGAACGTATGGCCGATCAAGGGGAGGTGGAACAGCATTTGATCCAAGTCTGGGAAATACTCAGGCATTTCTTGCGTGACTTGGTAGTTCATAAACTCGCGCACTCTACGCGCTTGCTCTTCCATTTGTTCGTCTGGATCACCGACGATTACGGTTTTGACTGGACCGCCTGATGGGTAAAGTTCCGCAATGGCGCGAGCGTTAAACTGGGTTGCGGCTTCTGCGATCATTGGATGCACGACCACAGACAGACCGCGAGTTGCGCGTTCATCTTCGCTTTCGTCCAGACCGCCATCTGGATCTAGTGTCTTCAAGCCTTGTTTATAGCGCTCTTCCCATTCGGATCTGGCTTCTCTGTCGTTTTCAAAAAATCCAACAAGCTCGCTGGCTTTGCGTAGCAGCTCGCGTTCATCAATAACTTCTGCAAGGTTTTGGTCGAACTCAGCGTCTTCGACTTCTTCCATCATGTCTAATTCTGGGTCACCAATAAGAACATTACCGTCTGCAAGCTCTTCAACAATAAGATCATCTGGAGGAGCGCCTTCGGCAAATGGAATGATGTTTTCTTCAGCCATATAACGTCATCCTTTTTGTCTCAATAAAATCGTCATCTTCTGGGTCTTCACTATGCCCAACAAACCATCCTTTACGGAGCCGTAACCATGCCTGTGTACAAGTGTCAACGATGTCATCGTTGGGGTGAGCAGGGAAGGCCGCGCATATATCAATTAAATCTTTAGCCCATTTTCGGCTGGAAGGGAAGAAAATCCTTCCATCTTCCAAAAGAGCGGAGCTGGCGTGGGCGCGAGCTTCTTTGTCACGATCTGGACTGTAAGCCAAAACTGGCACTCCAGCCATGCGTAAATCTTGCAGCAAAGACTGACCTGATGCTTTCTTTTCGATCAGCACTGCGTCAGGCTCCCATTCGTCGTATGCTTCTTGCGCCATGCGTCTTAGGTCAGGGTAGCTGACTTTATCGTACCATGCTTCGAGTACAATCGCGCAATCGTAGCCTTGATGCCTGAACACGCCCCAAGTTGTTCTTGCGCTGTAGCTGGAGCTTTCTTTGGATTCGAAAGCTGTGTCATAAGATTGCAACACATACTGTATTTCTGGCAGCTCTTCTTCTTCCCAAGGAACCCACCAGCTTGCTTTCAATATGCCGCCACCTTTTGGCGATGGGCGCTGCTGTAACTGTCCTGCTGCTGCGTAGCTACCAAGACTACGCTCCAGATTGCCCAGCGTTCTTTCGTCTATTCTGTTTGGCCATAGAAGATCGCCTTCGGCTGTGCGTGGATCTGTGAAGCCAAGAGAGGAGCGCGTAGGCGTTGGGTGGCCGATTTCGTATCTGGCTGGCAAGCACAGGTGATCCCATTCATCGCCCATTTCATTAGCCAGAATGTGGCCTGTCAAATCATTTTCGTGGACGCGCTGCATGATGATGACAAACGCGCCAGTTCGAGGATCGTTCAGTCGGGTTTGCATTGCCTGATCCCACCACTCCAGAACGCCTTCGCGCACTGTTGAGCTGTCCGTATCGACTACGTTGTGCGGATCATCGATGCATATGATGTCACCACCGTCACCAGTCAGAGCGCCCCCGACAGACGTGGCTATGCGATATCCTGTCTTATCGTTTTCGAATCTTTGCTTCTGGTTTTGATCGCCAGTGAGTTTGAATTTGTCTTCGAAGTGACGCTTGTACCACGGACTATCGATCAGGCGGCGACACTTTGTGCTATCTCTGATCGACAGGGAAGAGGCGTAAGAGGCGTACAAAAACTTCTTGTGCGGTTCGCGTGTCCAAGTCCACGCTGGCAGAGCAACGGCCACGCTGATTGATTTCATGTGACGTGGCGGCACGTTTATGATCAGGCGTTTGATGTCGCCTTCCACGACTGCTTGGAGATGATCCGATATTGCGTCAACGTGCCAGTTGTTCTGGAACTCGACACCCGGCTCAATCGTCGGCCACGCTGCTTTCGTAAACTCCCTC
>Ga0209645_1001702_pt1 | contig 10829 bp, 11 predicted proteins | sample ETNvirenome_6_30_FD_184070 | JGI IMG/M metagenome (GOLD analysis project Ga0209645, IMG submission 184070) | Marine viral communities from the Pacific Ocean - ETNP_6_30 (SPAdes) (version 2) | ecosystem: Environmental > Aquatic > Marine > Oceanic | place: Pacific Ocean | collected 2013-06-19
GGCAGGTCCACCTCTGCCCCTGTCCCATGTTTTCTCACTGGCCGCTATGCCCGGTATCATGTGATTGGTCACGGCGTCTTGTACGCAACCGATCCAGAATGCCTGTTCCAGTTTGCCTTCAGCAAAGATCACTAAGACCCTAGTGCCTATGTCGGGCGGCACCGCCCAGAAGCCATAACTGTGTTGGCTGTGTTCGTACTTGGTGGATCCTGGAAGGTTGTACTTAACGTCCTTGGCACCATAGAACGGTGAAAGGTATTCACAAGTTATCAGGTTTCCACTGATAGGATCCGCAGTTTTACTTAAGGCAGGAATGTTGACCTGAAGCCTACCCATCCTCAACGGATCAACATTGTTCTTTACCACGCCTATGTATGGACCTGGTTCTCCACCTGACCATGACTTGTCTGTGCCTGGTGGTTTAGATGTTGAAGCGTGTCCTTTTAGATAATCCTTAAGTGCCATTATGCCATCCTGTCGTTTTCTCTAATTTTCCAAATGTTTTCTATCTCACGTGATAACTGTATTGGATTTTTCACATTAGTTATAACTCCGTCTTTCTTGACTATTTTTTTATTGCCTGAGTTTGTCACCGGTCGGTCTTGGTTATTGAAACGCACCATGGTCAATGTCTGAGTGAATTTTCCGTCGGCGAAACTGTGTTCTACTTGGGTCACCTTGTAGAGTCCTGAGAACACCTGTCTTTGGCTATCCGATATCTCGTACACACCTGTGGTGTTACTGAAATCCTGTGGTGTCTTGAATTGCAAATTGGTTATGGGTTCCGCCACGTCATAGTTGAAACACTTCAGGTCTGGGTTCCAAATGTTTGACTTCTCACCTCCCCTAAAGAAGTCTATGTTGTTGTCAGTGGAACGTCCGTTGGAATTGGTCGGAGTAGGTGGTATGAACTGGCTCTGTCCCAGCCAGGCAGGATCGCCCAGTATATCCATCCTGATGACCACCATGTCCGCTGTTGGATTTGTTATGGCGTCAAAGAACTGCTCCAATTGACCATCTCCTTTGCTTGTCTTACCATCCGTGGTTGATTTGGCGGTGTTTACGGCACTCTGTGTAGGGAGTAGGTCATCTCCGGCCCCCTGAACGTTGTCTGGTGTTCCGGTCCGCTCCTCTGATGCACTGTCTGTGGTCGACAATGTTCTGCTTTCGTTGGCCTCTAGGTCCTTGAGACGAGATTGATAATATGCAACCTTGTAGTTTATGTCGAGGTTTTGTATGTCAAGGTTGTCTCCGGTGAAAATGTAGTTGTAGGCCTTGGCCACATAAGTTTGATAGTTACGATCCTGGTGTATGCCAGCAGTTGCCAGATTGTAGGCACTGATGTAATAGGGCTCAACCACTATCTTGATGAGCTTCGCATTCGTTTGACGTATCCTGTCAAAACGTTCTGGGTCTGGCACCACGCTAGTCCTGATCCTGAAATACTTGAAGTAAGTGGACAATGCACCGTTTGGATTGAATCTGTCCGAACCTCTCTGCTGAACGGCTGTTTTCCACTCGTCGAAACTTTTAGAACCGTAGTCAGGATGTGTCTTCATTAGTTTTTCCAAAATCATCAGGATACTATCATTGCCGGAAAATTTTATAAACTCCATGGTGAACGCCTCTTCTCCTGCCGCCTGGTTGACATTTTCCTGGGTCATCCCCACCTGTGCCAATAACTCATAAGGCAGTTTTGCTTCCGGGTTGAGATCCTCATTAATTGATATTTCATACTGATCTGGATACTCACTGAACTCACCATCTTTCTCCTGTTCGTTTTGATCGTTCAAGGTCTTTGTAAGGTCATGCACAGCGTCTTTGAAAGTAAGGTTCGTGGACCTCAGAGAACCACTGGTCCTTGGATACATGAAGTTGTTGGTAAACCCAAATTCGTTGTAAGGTATGGCCTGTATGTTGTAGTAAGATCCGCCCTGATTCACATCGATGTCCATGAGGATCAACTTGATCGGTATTACCCTCTTTATGAAATCATTGTTTACTTGGACTGCATTTCCGTTTTCATCGAAGCCTTTGAATTCCACCGTCAGCATGTAGGGTGCGTCCAGGTGATCCAGGTAGCCGTTGTTAGCCGCGGCCGCTTTGATCTTCTCAATGAGTGTTATTCCTGACGGTTCCACCAACTCCATCTTGATATTGGTCACACTGGTCAGACGCCTCTTCTCATTTAATCCAGGTACGGATGTCATCTCAACGTTCCTGAAGTATATGTCGTTGTTCTTTAAAAATTCTGTCGTGGCCCTATTCAATGAATCTCGCAACTCGGCACTTTTACGAATAATTTTTTTTGTGTCTTCGGTGAACCTCTCACGTTCCCCAGGTGGTCGGTTGTTCTGATTTGCAATACTACCAATACCGCCACTCTGTGCAATGATATCATGTGGTGCACCTTTTAAGAACAGGGACGGATTGTTTATCTCACGTTGGCTCATAGCCGATAGTGTAAACAGTGTGTTGTATGATGCAAACTTATGTAACACATTACGATCTGGATTCAACGGCAGTTGGTTTATACTTGCCTTCCTGTTGTTGGCCGCTTCGGTGTATTGATCAAACTTTGCCTTAACATTTTTGATAAACCCAAAATCAGGACCATTATATTTTAATACCATGGTTATATTCCTAGGTCTTTAAGCAGGTTTTCTTTCTTTGGTAGTTGAACCGTTACTCCCGGTTTGAAGTCGTATACAGGATCTTCTATCTGGTCTGGATTACGCTGTGCGAACACCCACCAAAGCCTCGGTGAACCGTACAGGTCATACGCTAGAAGATCTGGCCTGTACGCATATGTCCTTTCTATGGTGTAACTTTGATCGTCGTCTTCTGCTGTTATTGTTCTAGGATTGAGGACATCCAAGAAATCAGCAACTTCTTGCGTTTCAAAATATGGAGATGTGTTCGAATACTTTGCCATTAGATGAATCCTACCTCTGTGCTTCCTTTGCCGTTGAGTTCACCACGTACGAATTTCTTCATTGAAAACGTCCTCAGAGAATCTCTGCTGTAGATTGGTGTCAACAATACAGATATGTTTGACAGAGTAGGTGCCCATGACTGAGAACCACCGTCTTGGTTCAGCACATCAATGTTGCCAGGACGAGATGAATAAATGTCACTCTGTTTGGTGGAGATGTAATCTATGCCTGGTCTCAACTCAACGTTAAATGTATTGATTACAACAGGCACCTTGTTAAACATGTGATCACCATAACCATAGAAGTGCATGATAGGCGGTGGATTTCCTTTGAGTCCGTCTATTCCTTGAGCACTACCAAAAAACATTTTTGTTGCTGTCCTTAAGAAGTTTACCGTCGCTACCCAGTGCTTGGCATCATCTGAATTTTGCACTGGAAACTCACCAATGACATTGAAAGAATCTACTTGTGAATTTTGATATGCCTGATGTGGATAGTTGCTGTGCACCTGATCCATGGCATTGTAATTGGCACTGTGCTGGATCACCACAGCAGGAGTCAGTGGCCAGAATATGCCTTGAGAGTCCGCTAGCGGTTGCATCAACGGGTTGTTTGTAAAATCAAAGAACTTTGTCAGTGGACCATCAGGAACCTGTAACCTCACACGCCAATCGGTTTTATCGCTCCTACCTGACCATTTGGCCCTTGCATTGACAACTTTGTTGTCGGTATTGATGCCCGCACCTGTCAGCCTACCCAGTGTCCTGTTGAATATGCCCGATCCAACGTTTTTAACTATTTTACCTATATCTCCAAATGCCATTATAATGGTTGCTTTTCCTTGTAAATTTTCGTATACTTTATATGTATTTATAGGCACAATTTTAGGCGCACTTTATTCCCATACGGCACGATTCAACAGACCTGTTTGTGGTCACTTTACATTAACATTACTGGAGATTTATGAAGAGAGTGAAATACCTAAACAATCGAGATCTGTTGGCACAGATACACGCCAGCAAGAACACATATTGTTCGTATGTCACACCAGAGGACGCACAATACGATTTGATAGTGCCTAGTCTCAAGAAAGTCAACGCGAATGCTGTGGCACAGGCACGTAAAGCCAAGGCGAAGAGGCTGACCCAGGAGGCATGGGAACAGGCCAAGGCCGCGGGCATGAAGAAGATAAAACTGGCGGACTACACAGTGTCACCGAGGAAGATCGACAAGACAGACCTCGTGTTCAGGGTGATGACATTCGACCACATACCAATGGACGATGACAGGAAGAAAAATCCAAAGAGCACAGCGGACCATCACAGCAAGGTCAACTTCCCACCGTTCCAACATTACAGGTTTGACAAAAAAGACAAACTGGTTTGCGTGGGCAAGTCACACTGGATTGGTGGCATGAACAACGGGCACTTCTCTGCCGACCATGGAAAGATGACCAACCAACTGGCATTGATGTACATGAAATTGTGTGAACGTTATGGTACCAGGGCAAACTGGAGGGGGTACACATACAATGACGAGATGCAATCGCAGGCGCTGATGCAACTGTCACAGATAGGTTTACAGTTCGACGAGTCAAAATCAGACAATCCTTTCGCTTACTACACGGCGGCGATCACGAACAGTTTCACGAGAATACTCAACATCGAAAAGAAAAACCAGGCAATCAGAGATGACCTGTTGGAATTCAACGGCATGATGCCTAGTTTCACAAGACAGAATGAGAACGAGACGACAGGACCTTCGTATCAAAAACGCATGAAGGACGCACACGGTGACGTCCGAGAGGTAAACAAGACCACGTTAAAGAAGTTGAACAAGGTGTTGAAAAAGAAGGGCAAGTTAGATGCAGACGATTTCGACGAAGTCAAGTTCAAGAACAAAATAGACTTGACCAATCACAAACCAACTGTCAAAAAGAAATGGTAAAATACTAAGATGTTTTTTAAGAAAGTTGCGTGTTTCACGGACATACACTTTGGCCTGAAAGGCAACAGTCGTATACACAACGATGACTGCGAGGCATTCGTAAAATGGTTCATTGAACAGGCCAAACTACATGGATGTGAAACTTGCATCTTCCTAGGCGATTGGCATCATCACAGATCGGCCACAAACGTTTCCACAATGAACTACACAGTTTCAAACATGGAACGGTTAGGAAAAGCATTTGAAAAAGTCTACGTGATAATGGGTAATCATGACTTGTACTACCGAGACAAGAGGGAAATAAACTCCATGGAGTACATCAGGAACATACCAAACATACACATCGTAAATGAATGGTTGGTCGAAGACGACGTTGCAATAATTCCATGGGTGGTACAGGACGAGTGGAAAAAGATAGAGAAAATGAAACAGAAGTACGTGTTTGGACATTTCGAACTGCCTTATTTCAAAATGAACGCCATGGTAGAAATGCCTGATGTCGGCGGAATACAGACAGACCATTTTGCAGGATGTGGCAAAGTTTTCTCAGGACACTTCCACAAAAGACAATACATGAAGAACGTGACATACATGGGCAACGCATTTCCGCACAACTACGCAGACGCATGGGACGATGACAGGGGCATGATGGTATTAGAATATGGCAAAGAACCAAAATTTATAAACTGGCCGGAGATGCCAAGATATATCACAATAAAAGTATCTGAACTATTGGAAGATCCCGACAAGTACCTCAAACCAAAGATGTACGTGAGAGTGACACTGGATATAAAAATTTCATATGAAGAAGCAAACTTCGTGAGAGAAACATTCATAGACAAATACGAATTAAGAGAACTACAATTGATACCGGAACAGGTGGACAACGCACAGCAACCAATGGTAGAAGTGCAGAAGTTTGACAGCGTTGACCAGATCGTGATCAAACAACTGCAAGGTGTTGATTCAGAGGTGTATGACAAGAATATTCTAACAGCAATTTACAACGATCTAGATGTCCAAAATTAGTAAAAAGAAATTGTTAAAAGTGCTTAAAGGCGAATATGAATTTGCAGACTCTGTCACTATGTCCAAACAGCAGGTGATGGACATGTTCAAGGATCCACCAACACAGGAAGAATGGTTAAAGGGTTACAAGCGTTGGAAGAAACAGCAAGAAGAGGGCGGATTTTAGATGCTGACAATTAGAGAACTTACAGTAAAAAACTTTATGAGCGTGGGCAATCAAGCACAGGCCATAGACTTCTCAAACAAGAGCCTTGTACTCGTAATTGGTGAGAACATGGACCTGGGTGGTGACGACGCAGGTGCTAGAAATGGCACAGGTAAAACAACAATAATCAATGCACTGTCATATGTGTTCTTCGGAGAAGCACTTACAAACATTAGGCGAGACAATCTCGTAAACAAGACCAACGAAAAGGCAATGGTGGTCAGCGTGAAGTTTATCAAAAATGGTGTCACATACACTATTGAAAGAGGACGTAAACCACAGATATTCAGATTCTACGCCAATGACATTGAACAAAACACAGAAAGCAATGAAGCACAAGGTGAGAACAGAGAAACACAGTTAGAGATCAACAAACTGCTTGGAATGACACACTCTATGTTCAAGAACATAATTGCATTGAACACTTACACACAACCATTCTTATCTACCAAACAAGCAGAACAAAGGGAGATAATAGAGCAACTGTTAGGTATCACACTGTTATCACAAAAAGCGGACCTGCTGAAGGAAAAACAAAAAACAACAAAACAGATGCTGACCGAAGAAAAAATGAGGATAGATGCCAAAGTTGCTTCAAACGAAAAAATACAAGAATCCATAGAAAGTCTGCAGATTAGATCTAACGCTTGGGCCAAACAAAAGGAAGAAGACATAGCAAGTTTCAAAGAAGCAATCACTGAACTAGAAAAAGTGGACAGCGAAATAGAAATTGAAAAACATAAAAAATTACAAAAGAGAAATGAACTGCAAACAATGTTAAAAAGTCTCGAGAAGGAAAAAGCATATCACGAAAACTCTTTGACCAAAGCAGAAAACACTGTGGCAAAAACAAATGCAGATTTAGAATATGCTGAGCAACAAAAATGCCCAACATGTGAACAGGAACTGCACGATGACAAACACACACATCTCGTAGACAAACTTAAAATACAACTGACAGAATCAACGGAATATGTTACAAAACTTAAATCAGATCTTTCTAACATACAAGAAGGAATAAACGAAGTGGGAGACTTAGGACAAGTGCCAGAAACTTATTATGACACAATAGACGAAGCATTCAATCATAAAAGTTCTTTGAAAGACTTGCAAAGGCAGTTGAAGCAAACTGAAAAGAAAGAAGACACGTATGCTGAACAGATCGAGGAAATGAAAAAGACAGCAATACAGAAAATTGATTATGATAAAGCGAACGAACTTGAGGACCTGCACAGACATCAAGACTTCCTATACAAACTGCTGACTGCAAAAGACTCATTCATAAGAACAAGAATCATAGAACAAAACTTGACTTACTTAAATCAACGACTAGCGTACTTCTTAGGCAAAGTGAAACTGCCTCACACTGTCACTTTCCAATCAGACTTGAGTGTGCGTATCGAAGAACTAGGCAGAGAACTGGATTTCGATAACTTGTCGAGAGGTGAGAGAAACAGGTTGATATTGAGTCTAAGTTGGGCGTTCCGAGATGTGTGGGAGAGCCTTTATCAACAGATCAACTTGCTGTTCATCGACGAACTTGTGGATGCCGGCATGGACATATCTGGTGTTGAGAGTTCAATGGCCGTGCTGAAAGACATGAGCAGAACACAGAAGAAGAACATATTCCTGATATCACACAAAGACGAATTGGTAAGCAGGGTAAACAGCGTACTCAAAGTTGTAAAAGAGAATGGTTTTACCAATTATGCCAATGATGTTGACATTATTGTGTAATTTTCCTGTTGACAGACCCAGTTCATACGTGCTTTAATTACATAGACGTTAATTAATGTTATCGTACGACAATAAAGGAAGGACGTAAATTATGTCAAATGAAACACATGAACAGATCATGACAGAGATACAAACTTACTCAGAAGAGAACGGTAAGTTCGTTGAAAAGGGTGTAAAGGCTTCGGCGACAAGAGCCAGAAAAGCACTTGCAAACTTGGCTAAATTGATCAAAGCAAGAAGAAAAGAAATTCAAGAAGTTAAGAACGCAAGTAAAACTGCGGCATAACAATAATTGAATTGCAATTCTATCAACCCTCGGCTTTTGCGAGTCGGGGGTTTTTTTATTTTTTCAATATTCCTTTACCATGTACACGCACACGGATGTGTCCGTTGTAGAAATCGTCAGACTCTAAAACTTTCCTTGCAAACTGTTCCCTGGCTTCTATGTAACTGAGTTGGGCCTTGTTCGCACAGAAAAACAATATTTCCCTTACAAAATGTTCTTTGCCTAGTCTAAGCACATCTTCGGTGAGGGCGTCACTCGATCCATAGTAGTCTTGCCAGTCCGAATCGACTTTGAACCTACGTTTGTTTTTTCTGCCTTTCAACGGCGGACGAGATCTTTTGAATTTCGCTAATTTTTTTCCTATGTATTTCTTACCGTTGGTTGTATTTGTTATTTGATAGACAAAACCAACACAGTCGTCAGGCAACTCGACTATGTCCTTGCCTTTATAGATCCAATTTTTTGTCATTATACACTCTCCAATTTTGGGAAAATAATTTGTTAGGCATTTTCATGTACTGCGGGTATGCCTTTATATAATCTATAATTTGTCCTGTGTTTGTAAAATTAAAATTTGTGTTGTGGAACGGTATGTCACTATAATAAGTTTCCAATGCGTACAGCACACCTGTCTTGGTGATTATGTCTAGGTCTGGAATTGCAATACGATTCCCGTCTATTACCGACGATACCACACGCCTATAATCCATCAGCGCCTTAAGAGACAGATTCTTTTTAATGAACATAGCATGATTTTCCTCAAAATCAAACGCTATGCCTAGACGATCTTTCAATTTGTGGTAGTCTAATATGTCGTCGAGATTAATTTTAGAAAGTTTGGATGTCTTCAGTTCGGTATTCTTTATGTACATCTTATTTGTGAAATATTTTACAAAGTGAAGGAAGAAATAATTCTGCAGGACTATCGCAGGCACTTTTTGCGAGTCGATGTCACATTTGAAATTGAAATATTTTTCCAGTCCTCCAATAAAAGTGTCTAGATCGTTTCCACCTATACCGTGACCATCATGCATTTTATACCATTGGTAGGTGTTTTGTTCTAAGGCACGTACCCCACATTCCCCATATTGTCCGTCATTGGTCCTTCCATAGGCGCTGTGCAGGATCAAGAAAAAATATCTATCTTCCCAGAATATTGCAAAATCTTCAGATGTGGCATTCGTGAATTGATTGTATGCATCTGTCAGCACTATATCATAACTCTGTGTGTTTCCTTTCCTTTTATGGCTGGAACCGGAACTCGTGAATGGTGCATCTAACAGTGATCCGTTTTCTTTGCAATCTAGTAGATACGATATGTAGTTTCCAAAACTACCAGGGGTGTGAAATACTTTAGGCATAATAATTTTCAACTTCCGCAAACACGCTCCGCCAGGTAGTTGACCTCTGCCTGTCAAGCAGGTCCAAATATTGCACAGAATATTTTGGATCTTTTATTTCTTCATTCTGCACTGTTTTCGTTATTAGATGATCTTCACCAAACTTATTAGCAATTTTTTCTCTCAACTCTTTGGGTATCTCGGCCAATGACAATCTGCCTATCACATTGTGTAAGTTAAACACACCTCGTCTTTGTGGGGCATCTTTACAGAAATGGTTGTAGAACCAGTCTTCCATTTCGTCATAATAATAAGCGTTGAGCATGTTGAGTGTGTGTTCAACACCAAAAACAACATTGTCTGGGGTTTCCTTTATTGCACGTTCGGTTAAACTTTGTAGTTTGTTCCAAGTGTGCGGCCATCTCAACAAAGCAAAGCGGTCACCGACACCGTCTATGCTCGCCATCCATTTGACAACCTTAAACTGTTTCCACAAATTAACAACCTCCTCCGACGGCATAATTGAAAAGTTGCTGGTGTACTGTAGTTCTATGTCTGATTTATTTTTAAGTTTTTCTATTATGCGTATGTGAGTGTCTGTCATTAGAGGTTCTCCACCACCAAATTTGACATAATTCACGTTGCTAAAATGTTCACTGTCAAACAGAGAAATAAACTTTTCTGTTATTTTTCCCTTATGGTTATCAACGTGATAGTTTATTATTTCCTGTTTCTCCTCGATTCCGTGCCTCTTATTCTCCCTGTACCAAAAACTGCTCGAGTGCGAACCACACTGCGGACAGGCAAGATTGCATTCTTTGTTCACAGCCACCGTTATCATAGAAACCTTTTCACTGTGGTCTGGCACTATCTTGAATGACGCCTGCCTATAACTTTCCATTCCTAGTTTTTCGTGTTCTATGCATACGCGACAGGTATCTGTGAAATCTTCATTTGACCATTTTTTCCTATGCTCTAGGTACTGCGAAGTTATGTCCTTGTTTGGATCGAGTAGATAAGTTTTTCCAAAATAACAACAAGGCGCTATGGTAAAATCTGTGTTATTGTTGTTGTATTGAATGCCTTGATCTAGAAATTTACAAAATTTTTGCATCTTGGTATTTAAAGCCAAAAAGATTGACCTAATAATAAAACTAGTATAAACAAGTGCGATAGGCAAACTACAATCTCATAAAAAATCTCATAGGCAAACATAGCATCATTGAAGTGAGCACGGAAATGCGGCTGGAAAGCGACAGGTGAATCCGTTGATGCAAATGCAAAAAATGATGGGGCAACTAGAAAAAGACAGACCCCAGGTTTACCAAAAACTATTATGCAAGGGTTTG
>Ga0209645_1001703_pt1 | contig 10829 bp, 7 predicted proteins | sample ETNvirenome_6_30_FD_184070 | JGI IMG/M metagenome (GOLD analysis project Ga0209645, IMG submission 184070) | Marine viral communities from the Pacific Ocean - ETNP_6_30 (SPAdes) (version 2) | ecosystem: Environmental > Aquatic > Marine > Oceanic | place: Pacific Ocean | collected 2013-06-19
CGTAGTCATTCCCATTGCTTGCATCTTACGGACTTGATCCTTTGACTTCTGACACATACTGTGGTAGTCGTGGGATGTGTAAGACACGCTGTGCTTATCGTCGTTCTTCTTCACGGTTTCCTCCTGTGAACATTCCTGAACCGCCTAATATTTCAGCGGCACCTCTGTTTCTCTGTTGCTCTATTAACATCCCTCTTTCGCTAGGTCTAGCGCTCGTAAAGGCTTCTAAATCACTACGACTAACTGCACCTTTTCCGGTGCTGACATTACTAACCTGAGGACCCTCTTTTCCTAATTGACTTCGTAGGTTAAATATGTTAGCTTGCATAGGAGGAGTAACAGCCACTAATCTGTGCGGCAACACTTTTTCAAACTGAGAAATTAAATTAGCTCCCTGCTCTCTTCCGGTTGCTCTACGAACCAACTCATCTCCTTTGCCTGCGATTCCCTCAAGAAAATTATGCTCATCAGACATAACAGCAAAAATGTTTCCGTTTGGCTTGACTTTTACTAAATAATTTATACCACCTTCAGTATAAGCCCTGCCTTTTTTAGTGTTTACTAACCAAATACCGTTCTCTTTTAAACCTTCTAAGCTATCGCTCTTTGAGCTTAACGTCCATCTACGGGGTTCGCTGTCTTTTTTATTGTCGTTATATTTTCTGTTGGCGTCTGACTTTTTCTTTAGGTCTGTCCACAATTCTTCTAAAGACGGTTTTCCCTTGTATTTAGTAAACGATTTATATAAGTCACCTATGTAACCCCCAGCTTTTATAACATCGTTGTAGTGATCTCCTGTCTTTGTCCCTGCTCCCGGAGCCTTTATTAGTAGTATAGTGCCTTCAGCGTCTTTGAAAGGAACGTCAACACCTTTAGCATCTGGCGCTTTCCACACGTTACCAAAATGTTGCTCAATAAATTCTAAATCTTTAGCGCCCATGCTTGACTTGCGTCCGTCGCTTGTTGGGAACAGTCGGCCTTCTTTAATAGCGGCTGTATACGCCCCGTCTGTATATGCAAAGTAGTCTGTGATTCCTGACTTTTCCATGATTGTTTTAACTTCTTGAGCAACAGGACCTTGCCGCCCTGCCTGCCGCCCAATGTGAGAAGTATATTGTACTTGTGCAACTGCTTTGTGTATGGCATCGTCAGCTAAGGCCCTAGATACGTGTCTCTGTGACCCCGGCGTTATTCCCATTTCTTTGTATAAAGCCCTTGATTGTGGGTCCAAAACATACTCTATAGCATCAACAGCAGACTGTACACCCCAATTAAACCCTCCCGTTATTTTCTGACGGGCCGCTCTGACATTTTCAGGAGCAACCCCCGTAACAGAGGATACAATATCGTCAGTTTTATTTCCTATAGCTGACCTTATAGGTTTAGACGGATCAGGTCCAGTAGGACCGTAGTAATTATCAATGTAGTTAGATATAGAAGCTGTAGACCCTCCCCTGCCAGCCGCAGGACCAAAGTACTCTACAGCATCTTGAGCGGCCTGTCTTACCCTGTTTACTCCTTTTGTAACAAGACCAGCACCCAAGACATTTGACGGAGCAAAAGTCATGTCAAAACCAGCATTGACTAACTCTTTTGGTATGCGCTGGTTTGGCATCTGCTCTTGAGGATTGCTCATGTTCATGCCAAGGACACTTGGTCTGGGCATAACAACGTCCTCTGAGGTAAACTCTTCTGGGCTGTCGCCTAAAGCAGAACGCACAGGACGCATCTCTGCTTCAGACACGGCTTCCATAGCTTCGCCTATCGCACTAAACCCAGCTTGGTACGCCTCAGATTCTGCCTCAAAAGCTCTGGTAAAGTTGCTTAAAAACTTATCCATCCACTTCATTGGTTTCTTCCTGCTCTAGCTCAGATTCAACTTGCTTGAACACAGCGTTAAGATAAGCGTAAATCTCTTTGCTGTCTCGCTGTAGCATACTGCGCTTTACGGGGTCCTGTGTAGCCTGAATTGCTTTCTTAATTTCACCAAACATATCACGCTTGAGGTAAGCAACCTTCGCTCTTACCTTTGCAGGGCCGGGACTCCTGAGTTTGTTTTTGATGTACATATACGGACCAACAACAGCGGTTCCACCCAAGACGTATATAGCGTTTGCCGCAATACTTCTGCTGGTGCTTCCCGTGTAGTGTCCTAGGCCAAGCTCATTGACAAAGCGCCCAAAGCGTGTCTTGGCTTCTGTAGCGGCCTTGGCGTTCAGAGAACCCAAAGTCGGTATGATCTGTGACATTTTACTAAAGATAGTTTCTGCTTCAGGCACCACATCAAAGATGGTCTGGTTTACTGCCCTGCGTACAGCCATAGCAGATAAGTTACCTACTGTCAACCTGTCGCCTGACAAGTCGTAGCCCATGCGTTGTAGTCTGTCATCAAACATACTTCTGGAAACACGCAGTCCCTGAAGCGTACCGCCCTGCTCATCCAGTATAGTCAAAAACTCCCTATACAAACCAGCGACTTGCTTTTTTGCTTCTTTGCTGGACATAAGCTTCGGGTTTGTCTGAACGATAGAATCAAACTGAGCCTTGGCGTTAGCCCTAAGATTTTCATCTATCTCAGGCCAGTTAGTTTTCTTTTCGTTCTTAGCCAGCATCTTCATCAGATTTGACTCTAAACCGTCGTAGTACTTCTGTAGTGCGTTGTAGTTTTCTTGTAGAGTCTTGTTGCCAGAGACGCCAGCAGACTTAGCCACATCTATAAGCTCAACTTGCTCTGGTGTAGCTATCTGCTCTTGCTTGCCTGTGATTCCTCTAGGGTCTTCGGTTAACTCAACCTGTTCTTTAGTTTTCTTGTCGCCCTCAAACAAAATCTTGTATACATCAGCATCACCGCCTGCTAGGGGCTTTGCTTCGTTACGCATACCGATTCGCTCAAGTTTCATTGGCTTGACTTTTTGCTTTATCAGTGGCCCTGTACCCTTGGTAAAGCCCAAGTCCATGACAGCCACGAGGTTAGCCGCTTCGTTAGGATAGCTTTCTTTGAACTCCTCCCACGCTTCCATGCCTTGTCCTGCGGCGTTCCACGCCATCTGCCCACCCTTGGTCTGCATCAGTGCCTGAAACTGCTCTGCGGCACCCTCCTTCAGCCCTTCGGGTAGCATACCTACGCCCTGCTCTGCACCAAACATAACCATTTCAGACGCAGAGTCAAAGATCATTCTGAGAGGCGTAGTGACTGTCTGTAGGAGAACAGACGGGATGTTCGTGGACTGCCTATACTGCTCCTCAAGAACTGCAGGATCACTCAGGGCGGCACTAATGCCAGCCATAGTTCCTGCCTGCTGGCTCTGGCTCAACATCTGCATAGTCTGTGCTTGACGCTCAAGACCTCTCTTGTAAGGCTCAGAGAAAAACCTGTCCCACAGAGACATTTCCTCTGTTTGTACATCAGAGTTGTATACGTCTACTGCATCAGCCTCAAAAGCTCTTTCAAAAGCTGACTCATCATCCATCAGCATTTCTTTCTTTTTCTCTTCAGACACCAGAGGCTCACCCTGTGCGGGTTCACCAAAGGCTCTTTCAAATGCTTCCATATCTTCTGCAAGAGACATTACGTTAAGCTCCTACTTTAACAAACTTACCGTTCACCAGTTTGTACACTGTCCCGTTTCTTCCGTTAGGTGCAAAGAATACTGCCCCGGTTTCAGGGTCCTGATGGTATCCTGTTGCTTTGTACTCAGGCGCTGACCAATCAATAGCATCAGCAGGAGCAACACCAGAAGCTAACTGCTGTACGTTCAACAGGTGCTTTTTAATAGCCGTTAGCGCTTTGTTTTGTGCCTCTGCTGACATACCTACGTATATTGCATCAACAGTAGACTGTAGAGACTGAAATTCAATGTTAGAAATTTGGCCTAAGCCTGTTCCTGATGCTCCTGATTCTTTAGCCAGCCTTTTCATTTCGTCTATCTGTTCAAAACCAAGTCTAGCCCTGATAGACAACAGTTCTTTTTCTCTATCGTAAGCGTCAGAACCGGGAATCTTAGAAAGTACGCCGCCCACAAACCCGGCCTCTCCAAAGTCAGGGTCCATTAGGTCCTCTACGTCTTTAATAAAGCTAGTGGTTTTTGCAATCAAATTAAGAGATGCTTCTTGGCTTGCATCAGTTGTGTCAGGAGGCGGCAACGTGCTAATCAATGACCCGTCATCAGCATCTAGCACAGACACTGAACCGTCTTTACGCTCCACTGTTTTAATACCTTTGCTTGCAGGGGCGGCTTCAGGTTTAAACGGACGCTCGTACAGAACCTCTCCTGTGTCGGATACTAAAGCACCGCCAGCAGAAATAACAGAAGTTTTAGGCTTTGCTCCTTTAGCCATGTCAACGCCGGTTTGATAAGCGCTCATAATTTGGTCTTGAGTACCACCTAAATTTATAACTGATCTGACACCTTCCTGTAAATCTGTTAAGGGAATACCACGAGCCGCCGCTTGGGTAATAGCAGAGAGTCCTCCTTGTATTCCCTGTGTCGTTCTTTTTTCTTGAGTAGCAGTAGCCTGAGTAGCCGCATTAGTAAACGCTTCAGCGGCATCCTTGTCACCTTTAGCGAGGTACTCTTGTGCCAACTGCTGAAGCCTAGCGGGGTTGTTCGCGTTCTCTTTGAGCAACCTCTGGGTTTCTGCCTGTTTAGCTTCAACATCTTTGTTTAGCGCCATGATCCCCGGAATTTGACCAATATTCTGGCCTACCTGAGAATATTCCTCTCTGCGAGAAGGATCAAGCATACCACGGAGCATCATTTGTGAAAATCTAGCCATCTTAATTCCCCTTAAAACCCAAGCATATCAAACAGTGGTATTTTGTAGGCCCCTGCGTCACCCTTAACCGGACCAAGCAGTCCACCCAAGAGTCCAGTACCAAGACCACCCAACAGATTAGCTCGTGCTTGTTCTGCTACCAACCTAGCCTCAAGACCACTCATCATTGTCTCACCGTACTGCCCTGCACCAAACAACTGTCCTGCCTGTTGTTGTGCTTGATACGGTTGCATGGCTTGCTGTAGTTGCATCAACTGTGTCTGTGGCACGTAAGCACCGCCCAGAGAAGCCATAGCTAAGTTCTGCTGTGCCGCACGTTGTGCCAAGTCTGTTTGAGCCAACTGACTACCCAAGCCGGTAAACGCTTGAGCTTGTGCCGCTTCTTGAGCTTGTTCTGCTTGTGCCTGTTGCATAGCCTGTATCATCGCAGTGTTTCTAGCTTCTGCTTGCGCTCTTTCCATTGCCAGCGCTTCTGGAGTACCACCAAACATGGAAGTACGGACACCCAAGCGTCCCTGTGAAGCCAAGCGCTCTTCTAGTGCCAAACGCTGTCGTTCTTCTTCAGGAGTCTGTGTTGCCCTGATGCGTCCGTAAATGTCCTGCTCACGCTGGGCCATGTCAGTGTCGCGTAGGCCCGTCATTAGGTCTTGGCCTAAACCAAACGCTGAAGTCATCGCTGGTCGGCTTAATTCTTGACCGTAAGGAGTAGCGCCTAGTTGAGTTCTAGCACGAGTCAACATAGAAGCCTGAAGTCTTTTTTCTTCAGGAGAAATGTCAAACTCTGTGCCTGTTCCAGTTATTTGACCCGTTACAGGATCAACTGTACGTGTTGCCCTAAACTCACTACCGGGAATCGCAGAGGTAACAGTAAACGGCCTGAACTGAGACATAGTTAGAGCATCTTGTGCTAACCCAATAGCACCCGGAATAACTGTCCCGTCATCTAACGTTGTGCCTGTTAAAGCCTGAGTACCAATGTCGCCTAGCCTTTTGTACTCTTCAGCACTAAGTAAGCCACCCCCGACAACACCGCCTATCCCTAATAGGCCTTTTAAAATATCCGAAAGAGCCATCAGTAAGTACCTCTGTCATTTTTATAATTTGTAATCATCATCATAGCGTTTTACCTATCAGTGCTAATACGTTGAGTTCTTGTAAGGACAGTGAGTAACCGTTAATGTCTGTCTCAAGGCCCACAGTAATTACTGAGCCGTACCCCGTAGTATTAATAGAGGACCTACTAACTGTAATAGCTTCCTCAGAGTACTCGGCTAGGCTGTATTCAGACTGTCCGTAAAAACCCGGAATAGCACTGCTTGTTCTAAATGTGCTAGTACTAGGTGCTGTTGAAAAATCATAAGACCACTTAAGAAAAATGTCTGCGTTGTTACCGCCTATCAACGTAGGCCGTATCTTTTTTAGCATTTTAATTTTAGACGGGTCACCAAAAGACAACGCAGGGCTAGAGTACCTAAAGCGGTATATAGAGCCGCCATCTGTGTAACCGGAGTAAACGCCTAATCCGTCTGTAGTTCCCAAGTAAACGTCACCGTTTCTGTCTCTATGAAAACTCTTGAAGTCTACACTAGGCCAGCGTGTTACTCTGTACGCGCCGTTGTCTAGAGTAGCCCTTACATCAAAACAGTACACTAGATTAAGATCAGGAAAGCACAGAAGATAGAAATAGTTCTCAGGGCTGTACACTGTGCTAACGGGTTCTGTCGTAGCCAATATGTTAGCAATCAGTGTTTGCTTAATGTTTCTGCTCAAGTCGGTAATGGGTAGGGACTTCTCTTGTATAGAGCGCCCTAAACTCCTAAGACCTGTCTGAGTCAAGAACAACAAGTCTGTTCCTATATTCTGTACACTCTTTCTGTCTACACAGCCAACACCCGGAATTGTGTCCTGTAGCGCCATAGACGCAGGACTCTCTGCACCACCGTAGACAAGTGTGTTGTTTTCACCAAAGACCACGAGCAACCCGTTGTGTGCCGCTATAGCCACAACTTTGTCAAACCCGTTAGGCCATGCTTTCGATACGTCGATAGACCCGCTAGACCCGCCAGTAAAATCGTGTCCCTTGAGTAGATCAGACCAGTAGATTGTGTTGTCATCACTGGCATTACCTACGCACCAGACGCGCCCGTAAGCACCAATAGCTTCGTGACAGTACTGTGTCGCCGCTACAGATGCACCAGCAACACTAGACATTTTAGTTACTGCGCCAAGACTGTTGCTGTACACGAGAGGCTCGTAGCCCCGCTGGAAGAAGTAAGCGTGATCGTTAAAGTTAAATATCTTCCAATCGTTAGCACTGATTGTGTATGACCCCGGCGTAGCGTCAGCCAGTGTCGTTGTACCTGTCATAATCTTGTTGTTGCCAGTACTAAAGATTACCTCGTTGCCTGCACTGTCGTAAAACTCGTGTATGTTGTGGAGGTAGTCAGTACCCAACACAGTTTTGTTTGTGGTTGTAACAGTGTTACCCTTACGAGAGGCTAGGCGTCCACTTCTGTCAATAATAGCGTTATCTGCAACTTCTGCAAAAGACGTATCCTGTGCAAGCGGAGAATCTTCTGTATTAATTCCCTTGAACGCAGGAGCAACTAAGTTAATACTCTGTAGTGGCTGGGCCATCTAGTGTCTCCCTACGGTGTGTGCCAAATAGTTTCTTCTGGGTGCTTTTGGGCGTCCAGAGCAATCGCATCAGACAGGTACTTGTCGGCAATAGCAAAGTACTCTGGTGTTGATGTACCGCCTGTCTCACCACGCTCACGAGCCAACAGAGCTACTGCCATGTGAATCACAGGCTGACTAGGGATAGCCAGTGTGTCGCTGTCAGCGCTTAACGCTACGTTCCTGATGACGCTCTTGACCTTGATAGAGTATACGCCATCAGGCTTTGGGTACACATCAATCTGTGCATCACCAGAACCGTCGATACCGCTGAACGTGTAGTACTCAGGTTTACCAGAGGCGGGTGTATTAACCAAGAACTTATCGTTAAACCAAGTCTGAGGCCTGTACTCCATGACAATATTGGATGTATCGTTGATGATATTAAGAATCTTTCCTTGGTCTTGGTATCCCGTAAGCGAGTACGTGTAATCATCAGCCGCTGTGGTAATCGTGAGGGTAGACCTGAGATTAGACCAATCCCAAGCGTTTTCCACGAGTTGCTTTGCGTCGTTGATGAAGTCACCAACCATAGCACTATACGTGTTAGCGCTAACGGTTGTTACCTCGTCCTCTCGTAAACGTCTAAGAACATTGTTTACTAAATTTAAAAATGTCATATCATGTCCTTAAACAAGCTATTTATTAATCTTGATCTAAGAAGCTTAACGTAATCTACTTCGTCTTCTTGTGTCTCCATAGCAGTAACTTGCGGTCTTGCAACAGGTGCTGATCTAGGTTCCTGTGCAGGCATCATAGGGGCCATTCTACTACTGTTGTTGTTCCTTTCGCTCTGTAAAGACTGATACTCAGCAGAGTTCATTATTCCTTGTCGAATATCGTCAATCGTGCCGCCTGAGTTTACCCAAGCGTTGATGTACTGGTCAGCCCCTTGTCGCCCTAAAAGCTCTTGATATAAATCTTGAACTTGGTCAGCAGAGGGTGGGCTACTAGCGTAACCGGTATTATCAAATAATCCACCACCCATGTATGCAGGGGCAGAACCAACCGTAATACCTAAGTCATCTGCGTATGCCTGAGAAGCATCAGACAACTCGTGCGTAAAGCCCTGCTGTAAAGCGTTGCTTAACTGTTGGCCTGTCATGGCGTTTAACTGCTCATACGGAGTAACGTCATACTCAGGGAAAAAGGTCCAGCCTATGCCCGGAATCCACTGGTGGTACGGACTAGGGCGTGGGCCTATGCCCATAGCATCGCTACGGTATACTGCCATTCTGTCGATGTATTCTTGAGAAGGTCCTGCCACTGTTTAACTCCTTACGCAATGCCTTCAAACAAACGGCGTTTAATTAAGTTGTCTAGCTCTGCCATATAGTCTTTTTGTGGGGCCGCAGGAGCCGCCGGTAAAGGCTGTGGTGTGTACTCTATGCCAGCAATAAAAGGACTAAAGGCTCCAACTCCACCGCCGACACCACCACCGCCACCACCACCTGATGATGGAGGTGTTACTGGAGGCACACCGCCGCACAGTTGAGGATTAGCCGCCGCATACGCAGGGTCACTACAGTCTTGGGGTGGCGTAGACGTAGGACACTTACCATCTTCGTACTCAAGAACACTAGTGCCATCAGGACAAGTATCACACCCGCTTTCTACTGTAGCTCCGTTGTCGCAGGTTTCATCGCTTTGAAAACAGAGGCCTTCTGCGTTTTTTGTAAAACCGGGCTTACACTCGCAAGTGCCTTCTTCTCCGTCGTTAACAGCATTGGGATCGTTACAGATGCCACCGCCAGCACAGCCTGAGTAGTTAGGAACAGTGTCGTAGATTTCACCACACTTGCCTGTTTCTGGGTCTATTTCTCCAGAAGACATAAGAATGTAAAAAGTGGTTCCGTCACATCCGTAATCTATTACTTCTCCTTTGGGAGTACAGCCGCCCGTCTCAAGACACTGTGTTCCGTCAGGGCTTACAACAAAACCCGGAGGACACTCACAAGGCCCGTCTTCACCTTGGTTGGTAGCAAACGGGTCTTGACACCCAGTTGGAGTAGGCGAGGGATTACAGTTGCCGTTGGCGTCTGTTGTTCCGTCTAAGTTCCCATCTCCGTTAGAGTCACAAGGAGTTCCCGGTTCTGGTGGCGGCAGAGGAGTACAAGTTCCTTCCTTGTACCACCTACCGTTTTGGTACTCTTCGGTTCCCTCTGGACAAGGCGAGTAACCCTGCTGAAAACAGTAGTTCTTGTCGTTTTGTGTTTGCGGAGGCCGTGGTCCACTACAGAGTTCATCGTCTGTTGGTGTTTCTGTGTCGCCACCACGAGTACAAAAACCCTCAGAGTTAATCTGACCTTGGGCTATAGTTGGGTCATCACCGCCATACTTCCCCGGCTCAGAAAAACAGGCTTCACCTATTCGCACACAGCGTCCGTCATCTAAGCCGCCTCTGCGTACTTCCCCTTCTTCACACTCTTCTGGTGTAGTGACGTTAGGATCAGGACAAAGAACCCCGTCTACAGCAAGAGTTCCGTCTTTGCAAGTATCTGCACAAGATCCATCATCATTAGTATCTCTGTGTGGGTCTTGACATTCAGTTACTTCGTCTTCTGGACCACACTCACCGTCTATAGGATCAACAACATAGTCTGGGTTTTGACACTGCTCTAAACACACCCCGTCTTGATAAATTCTACCCTTATCGTTACATTCTTGTTCTTCTGCTGTTAAATCAGGATCTTCAGTAGTTGTAGGATCTTTACACGCACCCGTTGTAGGCTCTATTTCATACGGAGTGCCATCATCGGCGGTTTGTGTACAGCCGCCACAGTCATCTGCTTTTGTTGCTCCTGCTACTTGCTCCCTGCCTACTGTGGAACAATCAAAGTCTTCAACTGGAGCTACGGGTGTAAGTACGTTAGTTACTTCTTCTTCTATTTGCCCCCAAATGATTCCAGCGGTTACGGGGCCTAATATGCCTTTGAGCCAATCTAGTACGTCGTCTACAGTAGCGTCATCAACACCGCTAAAGACTTCTTCCCACTTTTCTTTTGCCCAAGTTCCTACGTCTTCTAGAACTTGCCCAACGGTGCACTCTTGTTTTCCGTCAGGACCACAGGACTCGTTACCTTCTATAATGTCACCGATAGTCTTACCTACGGTTTTAATAGCGTCCTCAAAGTCCCTATACGTACCTACGTCAACAACGCCGGGAGGAAGAGGAATATTAGGTATCGGAATACCGGGTAGATGAAAGTTTACGCAGTCTTTCCAACAGGCTGGACCGCCTTCGTCTGGGCCTTTATCAGTACACTCCTGTAGGTCTTGACACTCTGGAGGTATTCCCCCAGCGTCTAGTATGGCTGTACCTATCTTTTTGATACAGTCTATTGGACTACCTACACACTCCTCAATCTTGTCGCCTA
>Ga0209645_1001705_pt1 | contig 10824 bp, 6 predicted proteins | sample ETNvirenome_6_30_FD_184070 | JGI IMG/M metagenome (GOLD analysis project Ga0209645, IMG submission 184070) | Marine viral communities from the Pacific Ocean - ETNP_6_30 (SPAdes) (version 2) | ecosystem: Environmental > Aquatic > Marine > Oceanic | place: Pacific Ocean | collected 2013-06-19
AAAAGCTGTATTATCACTACCTGTTGTTATAGAATCTCCAGCAAAAGCACCTACTAAAGTATTTCTAAGACCTGTTGTTATAGAAGCTCCTGCAATATACCCTATAGCAGTGTTTTCAGCATTACCGTCATAATTTAAAACTTCTAAAGTTTTATAACCTAAAGCTGTATTTCTATTACCAGTATCTTCTTCACTTAAAGATTTATGACCTACAGCAGTATTATATTGACCAGTAGTAAGTGAATCACCAGTGAGACCTCCTATTAATATATTTTCACCACCTGTTGTAATATTAAAACCAGTTGCATAACCGATAGCAACGTTATAATTACTAGCATCATTATTCATTGTTGCTAAAGTACCATAACCAATAGCTACGTTTCTTGATTCTGATCCATCAGCTGCACCCATAGAAGAATAACCAATAGCTACGTTTGAATCACCAGTTGTTAAAGCGTCACCTGATAAACCACCAACTAAAACATTGTGTACACCTGTTGTGACCTGTGCACCAGCACTAAACCCAATAGCAACATTATAAGTATTACCGCCATCTTGATCTTCTAAAGCAAATGATCCTATGGCTACAGCTCCATGACCAGCATCTTCAGTAGATAAAGCTTTATAACCTATAGCGATATTATTTGCGCCTGTAGTTAAGGCATCACCACTTTGTCCACCAATTAATGTGTTTTGAGTACCTGTTGACATAGATCCACCAGCATCATATCCGACAGCAATATTATATGCATCTGCACCCGCGTTTAAAGCATATAAAGCACCTGAACCAATCGCTACGTTACGACCATTAGCATCTTCACCACTTAAAGCAGCATAACCAATTGCAACGTTGTTACTACCTGTAGTTAAAGCATCTCCTGCTAATCCACCCATAATAACATTTCTAATACCTGTTGAAATATTTTCACCTGCATTATAACCAATAGCAACATTATAAGTATTACTACCTGAGTTTTGAGCTCTTAAAGCTTGATAACCAACAGCTACAGCATAACCTGTTTCATCTTCTGCTGATAAAGCTTCATAACCAACAGCTACATTTCTTCCACCAGTTGTAAGAGCATCCCCTGCTTTACCACCTATTAATGTGTTTAATGTACCTGTTGTAATAGCTGTACCTGCATCATAACCTATGGCGATATTATAAGCGTCAGTTCCAGCATTTAAAGCAAATAAAGCGTTGTGTCCTATTGCAACATTTCTCCCATGTTCATCTTCTGTACTTAAAGAATTGTGGCCTATTGCTACGTTTCTTGTACCGCTTGTTAAGGCATCACCAGTGTTTGAACCAATTAAAATATTATATTGACCTGAGTTTATAGAAGTTCCAGTACTATAACCTATAGCAATATTATAATCACCAGTTGTTAAAGCATCTAATGCACCGATACCAATACCAGTATTATAAAAAGCGTTGTCTATTGCTCCAGTAGTATTATGCCCAACAAGTAATGAACCTGTAAAGTTTGTACCCTCTATTTTATGCAACAAACCGCCACTACCGTCATATAGTTCTGTAAAATTATCATTACATATATCAAATGCTGCTCGCAGCGTAGATCCAGTTCCGTCGTTTGCTGCAGATCCTATATTTATACTTTGTTTAGCCATTTATTTGTTTTTTTAATTCTTTTACCTCTGCACTTAGTTCTTGTATTGCTTTTGCCATGATAGGTATTAATCTACCGTATGTAGCTTCTAACTTTTCAGGATTACTTTCATAAACTAATCTTGTATATTCATCGTCAACCTCTTGTAAGTCTTGAGCTACAAAACCTACATCTTTCAAACCTTTTTTAGCACCATCTCTTCTATCCCACTCAAATGTTACTGGTTTTAAATTATCTACAAAGTCTAATCCATATACAGAATCTTTAATATCTTTTTTATCACGCTTGTCTGATAAAGAACTTATTGAAGTTACTGCTGCTCTTATAGTATCATTATTAGCGTTACCTAATGTAATTTCATCATCAGCACCTGCTGCAGATGCTGCCGCGTTATAACCTATTATAATATTATTAGAACCAGTAGTTAAATCATTTGTACCACTATTACCAGCTTTAGCTCCTATAATAGTATTTTCAGTTCCTGTTGAAACATCTGTACCAGCTTGATAACCAACAGCAGTGTTATAGGGTGCTGAGCCAGCGTTTTGCGAAGCTAAAGCACTAGCACCTATAGCTACGTTATAACTACCTGCATCTTCTGTAGTTAAAGCTCTATAACCTAATGCTACGTTTTCAAATGCTCCTGTTAAACTAGCGCCTGATAACCCACCCATCATGGTGTTGTATCCACCTGACGTAACATCTAAACCTGATTGATAACCAACAGCAGTGTTATACGCGTCTAATCCTGCATCTTGTACTTTTAAAGCCTCATAACCTATGGCTACATTTCTTCCATGAGCATCTTCTGATGTAAGCGCTTGATAACCTAATGCAACATTGCTACTACCTGTAGTGATTGCGTCTCCTGCAAAAGCACCTATTAAAACATTTAATTCACCTGTTGAAACAGATAAACCAGCGTCTCTACCTATTGCAACATTATAAGCAGTTGTGCCAGCGTTTTGTACTTTTAAAGCTCTATATCCTATAGCTACATTACCACCGTGCCCATCTTCTGCACCTAACGCGTCAAAACCAATAGCAACGTTATTACTACCTGTAGTTAAACTATCACCAGCTCTACCACCAATTAACGTGTTTAATGTACCTGTAGTTAAACTTAATCCTGAATTAGTACCAACAGCAGTATTCCACATATCACCACTACCATCTAAATTCATTAATGAACCACTACCAATTGCAACATTGTATTGTTCATCACCATCAGCCGCGCTTAAAGCAGCGTAACCTAAAGCTGTATTATTATTACCAGTTAGTAGTGCATCACCTGCTAAACTACCTATAAAAGTGTTATTTATACCTGTAGTTATAGATGCACCAGCTGCATAACCGACAGCTACACTATATGAATCTGTATTAGAAGTATTATTCTGATCTCTTAAAGCAAAGTTTCCTATAGCAACGTTTCTGTCACCTTTTGTTTCAGCACTTAAAGCACTTCTACCTACAGCAATATTATTATCACCAACAGTTAATGCGTCACCGGCTAAACCACCTATTATTGTATTACTAGTACCTGTTGTAATTACTTGACCTGCAGCGTGACCTATTGCAACATTATAAGTATCTCCATCATAATTTTGATTTGCTAGACTAAAATATCCAATCGCTATACTTCTACTACCTGTATCTTCAGCGGTTAAAGCACTATATCCTAAAGCTACATTATAACTACCTGTTGTCAATGCGTCACCAGCTAAACCACCTATTATTGTATTTTCAACACCTGTTGTCGTAGAGCTACCTGCATTATATCCTACAGCAGTATTATATGAAGAAGTATTAGTCGCGTTGTTTTGTGAGCTTAATGCATTATTACCAACAGCCACATTTCTATTACCTTTTGTTTCAGATGTTAATGCTTGATAACCTATTGCTGTATTTTCATTTCCTGTAGTAAGAGCATCGCTAGCTAATCCTCCAACAATAGTGTTTAAAGTTCCTGTTGAAACAGATAAACCAGCATCATGACCTACAGCAACATTGTACATATCAGCATTGCCAGAAGGGTCCATAGTATATAAAGCTCTATAGCCAATAGCAGTGTTATTGTCGCCATCAGCATTACTATATAAGGCTCTGTAACCAACCGCTGTATTTTTTTCTCCTGTTGTAAGAGTTAAGCCCACTTCTCCACCAACCAACGTGTTTTGAACACCTGTTGTAACAGCTGCACCAGCTTGACTACCAATTGCTACATTATAAGCATCTGCACCTGCGTTTTGAGCTACTAAAGCGTGATAACCAATAGCTACATTGTGACCATGCGCGTCTTCAGCACTTAAAGTACCATATCCTAAAGCTACGTTAGCAGTACCTGTCGTAATAGCATCTCCAGCAAGTCCACCTATTAAAGTGTTTGTTGTACCTGTTGTAATTTCTTCACCTGCTGAATCACCTACAGCTACGTTATAAGCATTACTTGATCCTACGTTTTGATTTTTTAAAGCTTCAGCACCTATAGCTACACTTCTATCAGAGCCAGTCTCTGTAGATAAAGCTAAATATCCTACAGCAACACTTCTATCACCAGTAGTTAAAGCGTCACCTGCTAAACCTCCTATTAAAGTATTATTTACACCTGTTGAAACTGATAAACCCGCGTCATATCCTATCGCTGTATTATAAGCATTAGCACCTGCATCTTGATTTTTTAAAGCTTGATGACCTATTGCTACACAAAGCCCATGATCATTTTCTGTGCCTAAAGCGTTATATCCTATAGCTACATTTCTAATACCTGCGCTTAAATTATCTCCCGCAAAACCACCTATAAGTATATTTTGTGTACCTGAAGTTAAATTATAACCAGCATAGTATCCTATAGCTGTATTATAATTACCTGTTGTAGTTCCATCACCTATTGCATATGCACCTACTCCTGTGTTATATTGACCTGTTGATATATTTCTTCCAGCCGATGCTCCTGTAACTGTATTCAGTCCTTCACCATCTCCACCGCTATAATTTTCTAAAGCAAAATAACCAACTGCTGTATTATAATCTCCCTGATCATCATCAGTTAAAGCTTGATAACCAATAGCTACGTTATAATTACCGTCTGTAAGAGCATCACCAGCTCTAACACCTATAAGTACATTTCTTGCGCCTGATGTTAAAGCAGCACCTGCTGAACCACCTATTATAGTGTTTAGTATTCCTGTTGTAACATTTTCACCGGCACCGTATCCTACTGCAGTATTATACGCATTATCTCCCGCGTTTTGATTTAATAAAGCATATGTTCCAACCGCAACGTTATATCCATATGTATCCTCTGTACTTAAAGCACTTCTACCAATCGCGACATTGTTAACACCTGTTGTAAGTGCATCTCCAGCATAACCACCCATAATAGTATTATTATTACCTGTTGTAATGTTTTTACCAGCGTCATATCCTATCGCTGTATTATAAGCGTTTGCACCCGCATTTAAATCTTGTAAAGCATAGTTTCCAATAGCTACATTACCACCATGCGCGTCTTCAGTGCTAAGAGCCGCGTATCCCACAGCAACATTATCTGACCCAGTGGTTAAAGCATCTCCTGTAAAACCACCTATAACTGTATTATACAAACCTGTAGTCATTGCTGCTCCTGCACTTCTACCAATACCTACGTTATACCCATCTGCACCTGCATCTAGAGTTCCTAAAGCAGCAAAACCAATAGCTATATTACCACTACCACCATCTTCATTAGAAAGTGCAGATTTACCAATAGCAACGTTTTCGCTTCCTGTAGTAAGTGCATCTCCTGCTAATCCTCCAATTAAAGTGTTGTTAACACCCGTTGAAACGTTTTCACCAGCGTTATATCCAAGAGCAACATTATAAGATTCAGCTCCAGCGTTTTGGGTTTTTAATGCTCTAAAACCTACAGCTACAGAAGAACCATTAGCGTCTTCAGTACTTAAAGCTTCGTAACCTATAGCAATATTTCCACCACCTGATGTAAGAGCATCCCCTGCTTTACCACCCATAATAACATTATAAGCCCCTGTTGTAACTAATAAACCAGCATCTTTTCCAACTGCCACATTATAAGCATCTCCACCTGCATCTTGATCTCTTAAAGCTCTATAGCCAACAGCTACGTTATTTCCGTGTGCATCTTCTGTACTAAGAGCTTCTTTACCTATAGCAACATTATTAGAACCTGTTGTCATTGCATCCCCTGCTAAAGCACCAATAATAATATTATCTGCACCTAATGTAACTGCATAACCAGCTTGATAACCTATAGCTACATTATAAGCGTTTGCGCCCGCGTTTTGATCTTTCAACGCGTAAGCTCCTATTGCTACATTTCTACCATGTCCATCTTCAGTGGACAAAGATAAATAACCAATAGCCACGTTATTAGAGCCTGTGGTTAAAGCATCGCCTGCTAATCCACCTATAGTAATATTATTTGTACCTGTTGTAAGTTGTTTACTAGCCCAGTGACCTATAGCAATATTATACATATTACCAACTCCTGAAGGAGCTTGATCTTCTAAAGCTAAACTACCAATCGCAATAGAAGCACTACCATTTACGTTTGTTTCTAAAGCGTCTTTACCTATAGCTATGTTATCAGTACCTACAGTGGTTGCTGATAAAGAGTTGTATCCTACAGCAACGTTATTACCACCTGTCGTAAGTGCATCACCTGCTTGAGCACCAATTAACGTGTTTTGAACACCTGTTGAAACAAGGTAGCCAGCTTGATGCCCTACAGCTGTATTATAAGAGTCAGCTCCAGCGCGTAGAACTTGTAAGCTACCTTTACCAACAGCTACGTTTTTTCCATGAGCATCTTCATTAGATAAAGCATTATAACCTACAGCTACATTATCTGACCCAGTAGTTAATGCGTCTCCTGCTAAACCACCTATAAGTACGTTTTGAATACCTGTTGAAACAGCCACACCAGCTTGATAACCAATAGCTACGTTATACGCGTCAGCGCCTGCGTTTTGTACTTTTAGTGTTTCATGACCTATAGCTACATTACCACCATGATGATCTTCTGCGCTTAAAGAAAAATGACCAATAGCTACGTTATAACTACCTGATGTTAAAGCATCACCAGCTGCTCTACCTATTAGCATGTTTGATCCAGCTGATGTTATTGCGCTACCAGCTAAATTTCCTATAGCAACATTTGAGTCACCAGAAGTTAACGCGTCTAATGCGCCTATACCCACGCCTGTATTGTTTTCTGCAGATGAAATAGTACCAGTAGTACTGTGACCGATTAGAAGTGATCCAGTGAAGTTAGTTCCTTCAGCTTTGAAAGCTAAAGCTGTGGTTGTACCACCGTAAAGTTCTGAGAAGTTGTCGTTGCAAATGTCAAACGCGGCCCTGAGTGTACTTCCAGTTCCGTCATTAGCACTTGAACCTATATTTATAGATTGTAAAGCCATGTTTTATTTTTTTACATTTTTGTTGCATCTGCCTTGAAAAGAGTACTGTCGCCAAATGGATCAAACGTACGGTCAGCAGTTAACGGTACGCCTTCTATTTCAAAATCCCCACCAATAACCACTGATGTAGGATATATCCATGTAGCATGTGTTTTAATCCCTACTTTAGGCATGACTAGTAAAGTAAAATTATATCAGTAGTAGTTGTAGCTAAAGTCCAAACTCTATCTACCTCAATAGGTAATATAGAACCAGCAGCTACGTTTTGGAAAAGTACAGGTCTATGTATTTCGTATTTTTCACCACTATCCATAATATCAGAACTAGGGCCTGTTGTTCCATTAGCAGCATTAACTAAACTAAGAACTGTGTCGCTATCAACAGCTTTAACAAACATAGCTGTACCATCTGTTGTATTTACAACAACGTCTCTTGGTTGTACAGTGGTAGTAAAACTTTGTGTTGAGTCAGTTAGTTTGTTTGAAGTACCAGCTGTTTCTGATCCTTTTACAACAACACCATTTTGACCAGAAAGTGTTACAAGTATATTACCAGCTGTACCTATATATAAACCAGCTCTATTGTGGGCGCCTTTAACAGCTGTAAGTTCACCAAGATCAAGTTCACCATTAGTGTAATCTATAGCAGCGCTACCAATAGTACTAGAATCCTTTAAAACAACCGCTTGTCTTATTGTCTCAGTACCACCTTTTGATGGAGCTCTGTAAGGTCCAGGACTTGTTAAGTTTTCAAGTTTTTTTAAATTTGGCATATTTTAATTTTTTTATTATTATCTATCTTTATCTTTGTTGATTAAATTTATAGCTTTAATCATAACTTTATCTGTATAAGAATTACCTTCCATTATTTTATTTCTACGTAAACTAGTTGGTAAATCTTCTATACCTAACAATATTCTATATATCCTACTTATAAGTTGGCTACATTTAAACGATGTTTTGTATATTGTATATTTTTGTGTTGATCCTTTTCTATGCCTCCATACTTGTATCCAGCCCTCACGTCTTAATCTTTCCCAGCGATTTTTATCCCAAGAATATGTATAAGAGCCGTTTAAATAATCTTGCCTAGTAAATAAATCTAAACAATCAAAGTAAATTAGAAGTTCGAGATCAGCATCTTTTAATTCGTATGTTTTACAAGCCCATTTTCGTATAATACGATAGTGCTTAAACAATCCTATGCTTCTAAGATCTTTAGCTTCTAATTTTCTCATAAGACAATAACAACATCTTGTTGTTTTATTACTAAAAAGACTTCTTCGTCTATTTCTACATTAAAACCAGCGTGTTTATCATAGTAAATATTGTCATTGTCTTTTACACCTTGAACTAATTCACCTACGCTTTTTACAAAACCTTGTCTGTATCTTATGTCTTCTTTTATTTTATCTGTAAGAAGTAAACCACCTTTTGTTTTAGTTGTTTTCTCCTTTTTTTCCTGTATAACTAAAAAATTACCTACTGCTTTCATTCCTCTCTCATATTACTAATTACACAATCAGTTGATAATATAGTTGAGGCAACAGATACCGCGTTTTTTAACGCACTTTTAGTTACAAGTAAAGGATCAATAATACCTTCATTAATCATGTTAACTGTTTTACCAGTTACTACGTTTATTCCTTTGCCTTTTCCTTTTTGTGGTACATACTCTAAACCAGCGTTTTCAAGTATTGTTTTATATGGATACTTTATAGCTTCTATAAATATATCTGTACCATCACTTTTTTGTTTTATATTGTTTGCTGCGTTTAATAAAGCTACACCACCTCCTGGAACTATACCTTCTTTTACAGCGGCTTTTGTAGCATGTATTGCGTCATCAACTCTATCTTTCTTTTCTTTTAATTCAACATCAGAGTTAGCGCCAACTGATATAACTGCAACATTACCAGATAATATAGCTAATCTTTCTTCTAGTTTTTGTGTTTTTAAACTAGGATCACTGCTTTTTAATTGATCTTCTATTTCAGATATTCTTTTTTTAGCTTCTTCTGGTATTTCAGCTATTTTCAATACTGTTGATTTACTATCTGATACAGCTTTTTCACATTCACCTAACATATCAGGTGTGATTAAATCTATATCATCACCGTATTCTTCGTTTATATGTGTTGCTCCAGTTACAGCTGCAATATCATCTAAAAAATCTTTTTTCCAAAAATTAAATCCTGGAGGTGAAACAACATTAGCTTTTATATTACCTTTAATCTTATTCATTATTAAAGCAGCCATTGGTTGTTTTTCTAATTCACCTATAATAAGTATTGATCTATTATTTGTAACAGCATATTCTAATACAGTTTGTATTTTTCTTACTACGCTTACTGGTGAGCTAATTAATAATACTAATGGTTTTTCTAATGTTACTGTTTGTTTAGCTGTATCTGTTACAAAATTAGGATTCACATATCCTTGATTTATTTGTGAACCAGACACAACATCAATAGTTGTTTCAGATGATTTATTATCAGTATCCATCATTACAGTTCCATTCTTACCAACTTGTTTAAAAGCTTCGCCTATAATAGATCCAAGTTCTTCATCATTGTTTGATGATATAGTAGCTACTTGATCAATCATATCACCTTCAACAGGTACCGCTACTTTTTCAAGATACTCAATAGTGCTATTACATGCTTTTTGAATATCTTCCTTTATTTTACGCAAACTATCATTTGTTTGCCTACTATTTGCTTCTTTTAATAAACTATGTGCTAAAACAGTAGCTGTTGTTGTTCCATCACCTGCTTCTGAAACTGTCTTACGAGCAGCTTCTTTTATTAATGTGGCTCCTATGTTTTCTACAGGATCTTGTAGATTTACAGAATTAGCAACTGTTACACCGTCTTTTGTAATCATGGGTCTACCCATGAAATCTTCTAGTATTACACACTTACCGCTAGCTCCTAAAGTGGAGCTAACAGCTTGTGTAAGTTTGTCTATACCTGTAAAAACTTTATCTTTAGCATTACTGCCAAAACTTAAAGTCTTCACAATGTCTTGTGGATTTTGCATTTAATTTAATTTAATTTAGTTAATGTTATTTAAAAGTTTTAACAACTTTTGGACCATTAAGAAACTCTACTTTTTTACCGTAGTGATCAACTGATCCGTCAATAGCAGCTTCAGCGCCATCAACTGTTTCTCTTCTAGTTACATCAATCCAAGTATCTTCTTCCTTAGGATGTTGGTACTCGGTTTGGTAAAAACCATTTGGTAACTGGGTTATTCTCCAGTTTGTTTTGTCAGCTAAATGCTTCCAAAATTCAACGGTTTCTTTGGAAATTTGTGGTTGACTATTCCACGTCTTAGTCGAATAAAAAAATGTCATTGGTTTTGGTTTTTAATTAAACATTTTGGTTATTGCCCTACACCGGGCCGGTTATTTTTTGTTTTATCCTTTTGTCCAGTATGCGTACTCAAGTACAGCAGTACTAGCGCCTGATTTAGCTCTAACACCAATAGTTCCTTTTATTGGAAAAAAACAAATCTCTCCAGGACTTAAGTCTGAAAATGCTTGTGTTCCATCTATTGTTTCAAAAACAACAGTTTGAGTTGAATCAGTGTTTTTAGCATAAAAATATACTATTGCGCTTGATGATGTTGGAACTAAATTTGTTGGGCTTGTAGTTAAAACAGCTCTTGATACACCAATAGAAGGATCTGATGTTGTTAATTCATCTGATATTGAAAGAGCTAGTATGTCTGAACTAGAATCCGAGCTATCTAATG
>Ga0209645_1001706_pt1 | contig 10818 bp, 2 predicted proteins | sample ETNvirenome_6_30_FD_184070 | JGI IMG/M metagenome (GOLD analysis project Ga0209645, IMG submission 184070) | Marine viral communities from the Pacific Ocean - ETNP_6_30 (SPAdes) (version 2) | ecosystem: Environmental > Aquatic > Marine > Oceanic | place: Pacific Ocean | collected 2013-06-19
GAGTGTTGATAAAGAAAGTCCTCGGAGTGCTAGAAGCAGGTAATACTTCTTGTTTAGCGTTCTGAGTTATGAAGCCTACCTCTACACCATTACTGTTAACATCTTGATTTAATGCATCTTGAAATGAAGTGGTGTAAACAAATTTATTTGTGGCACCCAGTTCATTGTTATCAGTCATGGCACGGAAAACCAATACAGGCTCCCCATTAAAATCTTTGATTAGGTTTTTACCCATCTGCTCTGCCCTAGAATGAAAAGATAAAGCATCTAACTCACTCTGAACAAAAGGCAATTTAACCAAATCATTGTACAATTCGGATTCAGCACCATTAGGAGCAGTAACAGACTGGACTCCTGATTTATTTTTTATAATACTACAAGCCATTATTTACAGGTTTTTTCTTCTACGTTCTCTTCTTCCTTCTCCTTGTTGAAGTTTTCTTTGGTTTTATCCACTAATTTATCATTTTTAAATTGACTTAGTGTGATAATTGGGTCTAAAATCATTTTATTTTCCATCATTCTTGCCACCATTTGTGTAGCATTGCCATTTACCATGTGGTATGCGGCTACATAATCAGGAGATATAATAGCTGTTTCATCAAATTGTTGAATGATTTCATCCAGAACAGCTACATCCTGTTTGACAGAATCACTGTTTTTAATGGAAGAAGGTATTTCATCTATCCTTACTTCTTTAGTGTGACCATTATCGTTTTTAACAACGATAAAATCACTTTGAGGGTTTTGAACAGCTTCTCTTGCGAAATCGCTCATGAGCATATCATCAAACTCTGCCAATAAATAAGAGCTATCATTAGAAACAAGAACCTCCCCAATAGACATACTCTCAACTCTAGGTTCAAGAGCTATAAAGGTTGATAAATCTAAATCGAGACCTTGCTCTCTTAGTTCTTTATTTAATTTTATATAGTTGTTAGCAATCTCAGCTCGGCTGTTGGTAAGAGATATCGAGTTAGCATATCTAGATAGTGTGTCAAGTAAGTCTAGCATCCCTTGTTTAGACATTACATCTAAGTTTTCAGAGTGCCTGATGAACAAACCTTGGTCATCTAAATAAGTTCTTACATTTGATACTACAGTGGATAGGGCCTGTCTCCTTAGTTCAGGAGATAACTGAGTAAAGTCTAGTGCCTCTAATCTTCTTGCATCATTTCTAATTGTAGCTCCATTATCCCTAACAAAATCTTGAAGTGCTAAGGCCTGAGAGCCACCAATAATAACGTCCCCTCTAGTAACGTATGCCCAATACTGCATACTACCCAAAACGGATAACTCATTATTGTAAGTATCTATAACATCAGCTTCCAATCCTGCAGCTTCCATTAGTTCTTGTAGGCTTTGCGGAGCTCTGCCTAACAAACTTAACTCTATGTATTTAGTAGCTAATTCAGGAGCATGGGATAAAATGTCTATTCCAAAAATAGCCATGTGCGCTCGCATCGCACCTAAATTATAAGAATAAGCTTCTTGTCTTAATTTTTCTGTTCCTCTCACTGTACTGTATGCTTCCACAAACTTGGCGAATCTAACAGATGCTTCTGAAGAATTATTTACTTTTGCAAGAATAACTTGTTCTTTTTTACTTAAAGTTTCATTATTATATAGCTTCTCAATGATGTCGAATAGTTCTTGTTGGGTATACCCTTCGCTATCTACATCCTCTCTAGCTTGTCCTATATCTTCAGCTTCTGTTTCTATTTGACTATAGTTACCATCTTCATCTTTAGACTCCATATCATAAACACGAGTTCCCACCCCTGTTCTGTATATGGTAGTAGTACCTGCTTCTTCATCCCTAGATTTAACAGTGATAGTTGTACCATCATCTAATTCGTACACAGTACCTATCTCGCCTTCCTCAAGTATAACACTTAACTTGTCTCTCGTTTTAGCCTTGTCTACTTCCTCTTGAGTATCAAATTCTAGACTTAATTGAGTACCCTTACTAGGCTTTGTTGCAGGTTTCTTACCGTTTACTCGGTCTCTTTGGGGGACCTGCCGTTCATCCATGATGTTATTGTAGGCACTCACTAAGCTTTGCAAAGCGACCATGTCATCTAGTGACTGCTGAACCTTTTCTTGGAATTTAGCATTTATTTGCTCTACAGTAGCATTATCTTTAAGTTCTCCTAGGCCTAACGTCTCATAGTCAGACATTATCTGAGGATTAGTTGTTTCTTCTGAAGCCTCAACTACTACCTCTCTGTCATTTAAAATTTGAGTCATACCCTCAATATCCTCTTGAGTGGCAGACTGTTTAGCCAATTGTTTTTGTTTCTCTCGTACAGGTTCTAGCTCTTGTAACTCCTGATTAACTTCAGTTAACTCTTCATTTATTTCAGATACAGGTCTAGGTTTGTTTTCAGCCTGTTTTTTGAGTTTATCTATTTTAGCAGTTAACTGGTTAATAGTCCCATTGATAGTGGCTGCCTTGGAAGGCTTACCATCTTTTGTTCGTACATCGCCTTCGGCTACTTTATTCTTCTTTGATATCTTTGATGCTTCTACACCAAAGAAATTATCTAGCACGCCTTCAGAATCTTCGTTGATTTCTTTTAACTTTTTAGCATATTCTTCTTGGGTAAGAGACCTTCTTCCTACCCTTTCAGATAGTAAGTCTCTTACTCGCCCTTGTAAGATGGAGAGTATGCTTATATCTTCTAATTGTTTTTGCCTTTCTTTAACTGCTTTCTTTTGAGTTTTAGACTTTTCAAGTTCTTTTTCAAGAGCTTTCTTTCTTTTGTCTAACTCCTCAAGCTTAGTTACTGCTTCTGGGTCAACAAACAATTCTTCAGCAGACTTCTCTTCTAGTACTTTGCCTTCTTGGAGCTGTGTTGATTTTTGTAATTCAGCCTGTAGCTTGGTGATTGTGTTGTATATTTCTCCTCTAAGGTTAAGAGCTTCTTTAGAGTTTTCTTCTAATTCTGATAACTCTTGGACTTGAGAACTAAAAGTCTCGGACAAGTCCTGAATGGTATTCTCTACCTCCTCTAGTTCTGTTTTTATTTGATTTTGAGTGTTGTCCGTTTCTGCGTTTATGGCTGATGTGGAAAGTGGAGCTGTGCCTCCTAACTCAGTTATCAATTGACCATTACTTTTTATAGTATCCTGCTCTTCTTGGATTTGCCCTGCCAATACCCCCAGCTCAGTGTCATACCTTCCTAACAAATCATTTAAGGCTTGCTTTGCTTGGCCAACCCTTTCTCCTAAATTTTTAACACCTGCTTCTAAATTAGTAGTATCTTTATTATCTGTTTTAGCATTGGACAGTTTAGTTTGTGCTTCGGTTAGATTTTCTTGGGCTTTCTTAAGTGCCTTAGCCTGCTCACTGTCTTTTTCTGCGTTTTCTCTTTGTTGGGTTGTGTTTTCAACCTCTTCTTGTAATTCAGCTAGGTCTTTTTGTGCTTGCTCAATTTTAAGCGTAGCATTATCTATTTGTTCTTGAGGGCTCAATTTTCGCTGAGTCTTCAGCTGTGAATCGACTTGTTCAGATGAAATCTTTTCAACTACATAGTCAGAATACTGTTTTTGAATTTCAGCAAATTTCACACTTGCTGCTTCTTGTTCTACTTCAGACAGCTGTTCTCCTTTGATAGGTATCTTACTAGCTTCTTTATAATCTTTTAGAGCCTGTGTGTATTCTAATTGTTGTTCCTCACTTAACTGTGTACCTGTTCCTTCTATAATCTTGTAACTAGGTTGAGCAACGAATTCTCCTTGTGCATTTTTAACACCAGGATTTACTACCTCCTCTATTATTTTAAAACCTTTAGGTAATTGGGGGCTGAGAGGGTGTTCTTTATTTGTTCTCTTTCTGCCTTCGTATACACTGCCTGGTAAAATATCTATAGGTATTATCAATGGTTTATTGTTACCCTGAGCATCTACACGATTTCTAAGTGTATTAATATTCTTATATAACTCTGCCTTTTCTGACTTGCTTAGAGTGTCTTGATTTAATTGAAGATTAAAGACACTGGGAGCAAGATTATATGCTTCTTTCTGGGATATTTTACAAGCAGCCATCAGCTTTTATTTACATTTTTTATTTTGTTCCTCTATCTTTCGGATATCAGAAGAAAGGTCAGGTGAAGTATTTAGAGTAGTATTCTTTAAGTCAGATGCTTTTAAAGATACAACATCTCCCATAGAAGTAGTACCTGAAATGATATCATTTTTTTCATCCAAAGAAACATCAGAAAGATTTTCTACTAAGCCATCTTTAGTCTCGACTTCTATCTTACCATTCTTAACATTACCTTCCGCTTCTGTCATCTTCTCTTTTGAAACAGTAGATTGAGATACCCCCGTAGGCTTATAACTACTAGCCTCTACTGAAGCTCGCATTGATAGGGTAAAGTTACCCCCAGGATGCAGTATTGTATTAAGGTCTCTTTTTATGTTAAACTCATTGAACCCTTCTACAGTAAAAGTAGGTTGAGCTGCTTGAGTTTGGCCTTGGAATCTTTGACCTGCACTGAGAGGTGCTGCCTTTTTAAATGCTTGAGATGTGGTTGTAATACCCTGTTCATCTAAAACAGATACATATACAGCACCCGCAGCCACTGCTGGAAGATTAACATCAAAGGGAGAGAAAATTTTACCTGTTTTAGGATTTATGAGGGAAGTCTCCCCTGTCATCTCATCCACTTGGCCTAACAATAATTGCATAGTACCTCCCTTAAGACTCCTTTCAAAGGACTCTATGGTTTGGCCTCCGTCAATGTGAGCTATTTCTTCTAAAGCTCTTTGTCTTGCAGTTTGCCCCTCTTTAGAGTTTTCTGATGTTTCTAACTTAGCAGGTAAGTAACGTCTTCTAATTTGTTTGCCCGACACTTTCACTGTTCCTACTTGAACACCTACCTCCCCATCAAAAGTTCCCAATAATCCTGAATCAGTTATTTGAGTTCTAATACTTTTGGCATTCTGATTACCTTTTGCATTACCTAAGCCTCCTTGAAGTACTCCAACAGTTACCCCACCCGATTGTATAAGTACGACAACATTGTCATTATATTCTTCTTGAGTTATAACCCCTGTACTCAAATCAGCTAGTAATCTTTGGTTTCTATCATTAGCAGGGATAAATAGTTCTAAGACATCACCCTCTGTTAATTCTTGAAGTTTTAACATAGGTACGTTTCTCCCTTGACTATCTGTCTCATCGAGAGTTTCCTCTTCGAAAGTGCTAAGTATTAGTTCTCCAAAAATAAAATTACCTTTGGTAAGAGTCTGGTCAGGGTTTCTGTTAAGCCTATAATTCTCTCTGAGAGCTATAGTTAATTCTACATCAGTCCCTCTTTGAATTACATGAAGAGCACCTTTTTCATCCCTAACCACTATCATCTCTCCATTTTTAACTCTTTCAACTATACCTGCTTGATTTTCTGCAGTTAAATCTACTACACCTTCTGTAATGACATTGTCATTCATGCTAATCTTCATTACAGCAAAAGGCACCCTGTCTAATTGAGCTTCAATCTCCTCAATTAATGCACGTACTCTATTAGTAGAAGACTGTTTTAGTCTGTCTAAATTTAGATTACCATAGTACAGTTTCGCTACTGCTGGGCCTTTGTTCATCCCCATAGTAGACTTACTGTTTGAACCTGATTGTGGATTACGCTCGTTTTTGGCGTTTCTCCTCAACTGTTGTTCGGATTGGGGTAATGTATTAGCGTGTTGTTTTTTGTGTTTTTTATTAGACTCTTCCTTAACCTTCTTCTCTTCTTCATTCAAAGGCTTACCTTTCTTCTGAGTCTTGCTTACTTTTTCTTCTGTTTCTGGGGTAATCTCTCCCTCATTAACTTGTTTCTTTTCTTTTTCGGTTAATGAAGTATCTTCTTCTACAGGAGTTGTTTCTTCGGCCTCTTCTGTTTCAGCCTCCTCCCCAGTCATAGCCTTCTTATAGTCCTCAAGTACTTCTTTCTTTTCTTCTAATTCTTTTGCTTCTTCCTGTAGGTCTAGTTTTAACTGCTTATCTTCTGTTTTTTTAGCTTGTTCTTTTTTAGCTTCTGCTCTTTTATCTAACTCTTCAATTTTATTATTTAGATTTTCTTCAGTTTTCTCTTCTGTTGAGCCTATTATCTCTTCTACTTTTTTCTCACGCTCTAAGTCATCGATTTCTTTCTGCTTTTCGTTTATCTCTTCTTTGACTTTATTTATATCTTCTTTGCTACCTGTTCTTTCTTGGATAATACCATTAGCTCTCTTTCTAAATAAATCACCGTACTTTTGGGTAGCCTCCTCCCCTAACATTCTATTTAGAATTTCGTTTTGAGCTTCTACAAGAGTTCCTTTTTTACGATTACCATTTTCATCTCTCTCCTCCAGTAGATACATAGTACTACCTTCCATAGGTCTAAGACTAGCTAAAGTCTCTAAAACATTGTTGATGTCTGTAGCACTCTCTTTTAGTTCTCGTTGCTTTTCTACTTCTGCTTTAAATTGCTCTTCGGTAATAGATTCGGAAGTGGCAACATTAGGGTCTATACCTGCTTTGTTGACATTTCTCTTTTTGTCAGCCAACTCTTTTTTCTTGTTAGCAATTTCTATTTCTTTCTTTACAGTGCTTAAGATGTCAGCAGGTTTAGCTTCCATCATCAATCGAACTCCAAGAGCTAGGTAACTTGCATCACTATTTAATTTTAGGTAGTCTAATAGAAAGCCTGAAAACTCTTGTTGAGATGCTGCAGGTGCAAAATCCATTATAGCGTTTAGGATACCCATACTAGCACTTGCTAATCTATCTGAACTGTAGTCTAACAAATTACCATCCTTATCAAACATTTTTGATTCTATGGCTTCTAGAGTTTCTACGTATCTCTTTTGGTCTGCTATTTCTGCTTGTCTGATTTTTTTATCATTTTCAGAAAGGTTGGTGTCTTTTGCCAATTCCTCCATAGCCTCAAGAGCACTTTTCTCTGAAGCTAATAATGACTGCATAGACATTGGGTCTAGTAAAGTTTCTAGTATAGCCTCTACCCTAGTTGCTGCAGATGCATCCTTAGCCGTTTTAGAGTTTTCAGTTACAATTCTAGAAAGGTCGGAGCGTATGTTTTTAACTCTAGCTTCTACGTCTTTTAATTGATACTCATTGGAAGCAAGAATGTGTGCACCTAACCTAGCTGCTGCTAAGTCCTGCTTACTCGCATTTCTTCCAAGACTTTTTTGTAGGAAAGCATCGTAGTTACTTCTAATTTTTGAATACTTTTGGAATTCAGAGTTTAAGTCGCTTTTTAGTTCTTCTCTACTTTTACCTTGGAAGAACTCCTCACTGAATCCAGGCATTGTAGTTTCTTGTCCTTCTGCCACATCCATAAGTGCATCGAGATACTCTTCTTGGAATCCGTACTCATGCATTTTTCTAAACAGTTCAGCTCTAGCTTCAGCTCTAATATCTTTTACTCTTTTTACATCAGCTTCAGATTCAGCAACATCAAGGTTGGTTTTGCTTTTTAATTGCTGATTAAAATTGGTAAAGGTAGGACCATTTAAGTAAGCTTTTGCGTAATCTTCAATACCTTGATTTAGGTCTTTAAGCATTTTTCTACTAGCCTCGTCTCTCTGTGATTTGGTTTGCATACCAAACATAGGACCAATAGTAGCTCTCGCACCTGACATACCAAGACCCATAATACCACCAGCAACAAATTCATCCCAAGCTTGTCCTGTGTCAAATACTTCTGATTGGGCATCTCCTAAAGCTCTATAAAACTCTCTTGAGCTTTTACCATACTCATTATCAAAGAGGTCATAATAGTTCATAGCAGCTTTACCCACTATACCTTGTCCTACTTCTTCAAGCCCCTCCCTAATAGAGTTACTAGCAATAAAAGAACCTACCTTTTGTGTTCCCATTATAAAAGAACCAAGCTTTTCACCTAATTTATTGTTGAGAGCTTGTCGAGTGACATCCTTCATCATCATTGCCTTGCCGCCTCTGTTGACAATGGCTCTTGAGAATGGATTAAATTTTGCTAATTTATTAGGGAATCCCATAGGTAATACACTTCTACCGAATACTGTAGAAAGCATAAGCATATTAGATAAACTTAGTATTACAGCATTACCCGTAAATACAGAATCTGCAAGGTTGTTCCCTGCCTCGTCTATTGCTTCAAGGTCTTCTTGGGTAACGTAGCCTTGTTCTTCTTTAAATTTTTTAGCTTGGTCTAAATAAAAATCATGTTTATACATACCAGCCTCAAAAGAAGACTCAAATGCCGCCAGTCGATATCCTTTAATGGCATTAAGACCTGCCTTACCATAATTCTTAATAGTGTTTAGATTTTTAATCTTTTGACCTACTTTACCTAATTGCTTGGTGAGGTCTACAACATTGTCAGCATTACGTGCAGCCTTAAATATTTTATGAGCGTTAGCTATAGTCCTAAGACCTTTACCGATACCACTCACAATACCCCAACCTAGACCAACTGCTGCGCCTGGCACAGCCCCCTCACCCCCAACAGGCAAAGTAGCTGCACCACCTGCAGCTGCTCCTGCAGCTGTTTTAGTAGCCATTTCTCCTAAGATATCAGTCGCAACAGATAGACCTATACCTACAGTGAATCCTGCATCAGCTAAAGTTCTTGCCCAAGCTCTACCAGAATTTGCTCCATAGAAAGGAATCAGTCTCCCAAATGATTTACCAAAACTTGCAGGTTTTGATGCATCATATCTTATCTCCTCTGATGTACGATAGATTGGATATTTATATCGTGTGGCAAAACTTTCTTTTGCTAGTCTTTCAGCATAGTAGTCATCACTAAATCCTGAGAGATTGGCTATATCTTTGTATAATTCTTTTCTAGACTCTACAGTGGCTCCATAGTACTGGCTGGTCATCTCATTCCAGAATCTTTTCCAAGCATTACCCCAAACCTCACCTGAAGACTGCCTGTCACCATAATAGCTCTCTGGTGCTCCTGGTCTAAATTCAGGGTAAATAGGTACATAACCTTCTTCAACTCCACTATAAACATAGTTATCATCCAAATCTATAAGCCTAGTATTCTTGGATAAATTTACGTTGTAATTACTTGGAGTAGTAGGTATTCTACGGTCTACACCCGATTGATAATTTTTTCGTAGTTGTGAAAAATCAGTTGGCATAATCTAGTTTATTCTGCTGAAGGAGCATCTTTAAATGAAAATTTCTCACCACCCACTTGGAATAGGGGAAAATCTTCGTTGAATCCCTTATCAATCACGTTAAAAAACAAAGTTTCAAATTCTATTGGATTATCAATTAAATCGTTTACAAAAGCATTAGCAGCATCTGAAGTTGCGAATTGTTCATTAGTCACATTTACAACAAAGCTATTATTTTTGTAAGCATTTTTACCGCCTGGCATTAATGTTTGAACATCAGTAAAGTTACCATTAGCATCTACAGCAAATCTCTTGGCTTCTCCAACCACAGTTACAAATTGATTATCAGCAGATGGTTTATGATAATTAACATGAAATTGCAGTTGAGTTTGTAGTTCAGGTCGCCCATCTTTTCCGTCAAAATAACTGTCACCTATACCAGAAGTACTGTAAGCTGTGTAACCTCTCTCAGGTACATCACTTACGTCCATCACACTAAACATCACTTGGTCCATTTCGTTTGCTTGTTCAAAAGCAGCTGAACTTGCTATTAATTGTGATACTAATTTAGCACCATAATCAGATGAATTTAAATTAAAGTCTGCAAGAGGGATTCTAGCTTCAATTTCAGCACCCTCGTAAGACCCTCCTCTACCTGTACCCAAAGACACTTTAATATCAGTCCCTCCTTCTTCATTAGGCTCTAGAGATATTTCTCCGTCACCACCTATACGAATTTTATTTAAATCTTTACTGTCCTTTGAAAAACCTTCACCTGCAGCAGCTTGAGCTGTTTGCATAGCAACAGGATTACTTGCCAAAGCCATGAAATCTTGTACACTTACACCACTCTCTCCTGGCAAAAAACTGTTTGCATTATTAACAGCTAAATCAGCTATAATTCTCCGTCCCTCACCTGAAGTTAAATCTATACCATAAGAACTTCTGGCAAATTCAGTGTTCAATCCTACTCTCTCAAACCTCTGATTATTACTAGCTTTGGTATCGAGAATAAGTTCTCCAGCAGTTTTACCATTGAAGGTATATTGTTGGAAGTTATCCAGACCATCTCCTAGTTTATAAAAAAAGTTACCTAAAATAGTATTGGCTTCACCATAAGTATCAATAAAAGAATCTGCTATATCTTCAGGATTTTCTGCAAAATAATTTTTTAGGAAATCTATTGCTGCTTCATCAGTGTAAAAAGACTCTAATGATTGTCTTGTATTACGTTGTTTCCACTGCCATTTACCCTTGTCCCATACCATATAACGATTATTAAGAAGCCCACCTGCCTCAACAACAAAAGACATTGATTCATCTGATTTAAGAGCCCTCAATATTCTTTTGTAATCGGAATCTTGGTCTGCTACTGCCTCGGCAAGTGAAGGGGCTAGCGCAACATATTGTTGCATACCTCTGTCTGCAGAATTAACCATGTTAAGAGCTTCATTGGCTACCCCTGCTACATTGGTTTGAGGCTTATAAAATTCATTTTGTTCTAGTACTATTGGGTCTAGCCCTTCTCTAGTTTTTTGCATGAAATCAGCGACAGCACCTGCATCACTACTTTTAACAGCGTTATCGAATCCTTGCATTTTACGATTTACTTCCTCTTCAGTATATACTTTGGACATTGCATTTTGAAACATTGCTCTTTGAGTCTTTAAAGTCTCTTTTTGTTTCTTCTGCATATCC
>Ga0209645_1001707_pt1 | contig 10813 bp, 2 predicted proteins | sample ETNvirenome_6_30_FD_184070 | JGI IMG/M metagenome (GOLD analysis project Ga0209645, IMG submission 184070) | Marine viral communities from the Pacific Ocean - ETNP_6_30 (SPAdes) (version 2) | ecosystem: Environmental > Aquatic > Marine > Oceanic | place: Pacific Ocean | collected 2013-06-19
GATGGAGGCTCAGCTCGACATCATCAACGGGTTCGACTCCTCCAAGATGGTGGCCGACGACAGGGCTATGTTCAACGACGCCGTCAACCAGCTCCGCATGGACTTTGTGGAGGGGAGGATTACCGACCCGATGCAGTTCCGTGGCAGGGTGGCTAAGCTCAGGAACTACTACGGACAGTTCACGCAGTACGCTCAGAACCCTGAGACGCTAGCTACTCGGGACAACCTGATGAAAATCTCGTACTACCCTAGCGAGCTCAACAAAGCAAACGAACAGCTTGGGGCAGGGGTGGAGTACGAGGCTAGCCAAGACATCTACAACGAGAGGGTGAACATCTTTGAGCATCCACTCGGCGGTGCGGAGTACAGCATCACCCCTCAAGGGGACATACTTGTGGGGACCCCACAGGGGAATATTCCTGTAGATTCACTACCGAGGCAAGGGGCACAGCTCTTTGTCCCTAGCATGAACTACACGGGGAGGGGGTTGACCATCGACTCCATGGCAGACGAGGCCTACGTACTCAGGGAGATTAACGCGGCATCGAACCTTGGTAAGTACGCCGACCGATCCTTCGAGGGTCAGGCTATGCTCGGGAGCCAAGGCGGTAGGGCCGCTCAAATTGGTAGCTACACCGACGATCGCGGGGGGTTTGCTTCGTACCCAGAGATTGAGGAGCTGCATATCACGGGCGGCAGGACAGCCGTTCGAGAACTGATTGAGCAGACCCAAAGCACGGACCCCGAAAGGGCGACGGCTATGAAGGAGACGTACGACGACTTCCTGACCTACTCTCAAGACGAGTGGAGGAAGTCTGTTCTAGCTCGCAGGCCCAAGGCAACAGGGCGTACCACTCAAGGGGATTTAGATAGGCAGAACTTCTTGAACAACTACGGGTTCTCGAGCATGCAAAACCGAGTGTACTCTGCTGTTCGTGGCGTGGACATGAAGAACGTTATGGTCCGCAACCCTGAGACTCAAGAGTACTACCCGATGAACCTCCTTTCTATCGGCGTGGACAATAACGGGCTCGTATTTGCTGAAGCTGTCCCTAGCGAGGGTGGGGCGTCTGAACTTGTCAATCTCTCCTCCTACCCCGAGAACTATCAGATGGTCAACCAGATGCTTCTGGATGACAAGAAAGTCGGGCTAGACGAGCTCGTTAAGATGCACACAGGTAAGGTCCCGACACCGCAAGGCATGCAGACCGCACCCGTTGCAACAGAACCACAGCAGCAGTTCGTTATCCCAGTCTTCTTCCCTGAAGACACGGTGCAACAAGCTGCTGCGCAACCTGAACCTGAAGAACAGCCTCTAGAAAACCGAGTCGTTCGTACCGAAGCTGAACAAAGGGTTGAGGGAACGCGAGCTTCGGCGCGGCAAGTAGCCACCCAAAACCTCGACCAAGTAAAGCAGGACGTCATGAACATGTTCCGAGGCAAGATGCTGAGGACTGAGTTCGGTCAGAATATGCGATCCATCCTGCAAGAGGAGAGGTTCTTGAATGCTCTAGTGCAAGAGGGGTATGTTGACCCGCGCGGTCTCATTGGGGACCTAAACCAAGAACAGAAGAAGCAAGCCGTAATGAACGCGCTTGAAGCCATGGGGGATGATCAGAGGGCTGAGTACCTCAAGCGAATGGTAATGTTATGAACGACGAACGTCTAGAGTTTCTTTACAACACGCTGCGTGAGCGTAGCCTTGTAGACCCGCAGAGCAACTTCGAGCAGTTCAGGGGGGCTTACGCTACCACGGACAGGCAACAGTTCCTATACGACGCTCTGAGGCAGCGTGAACTAGTGGACCCGAACAGCTCGTTCACACAGTTTCAGTCAGCATACTTCACCCCTAGCGATGAAGTAAAAAAAAAAGACGACACTACGCAGGCGGCTCTTGCTATGGCTGGTGGGCCAGACTCAGAGACTCCTGCAATTCCTGGAGTCGTTGGCGACCTGATTCGCTCCGTCCCCTACTTCGGTGACTTCGTAGACGACATCTACCGTGCTGGGGCAGCAGGTCTGTACCGTGGTGCCTCGACAACCGAGGTCTTCAAGGGGGCCTTTGGTGGCGAACTAGACGAAGACGACTACGACGATATCCTCGCTAATATGCGTACCGTCAATCAGTACGGGCAGAGTGACGAGGCGAAGCAGTTCCAAAAAGAATACGAGGAGGCCGACGGCTTCTTCGATCAGCTCTACGTTATGGCTACGAACCCTACCGCTATGGGGGAGGTCATGGTGGGGAGCATCGCCCAGATGGTTGCGACTGCTACCGAAAGAGGAGGACTAGCTACGATGGCCGCTGGTGCGGCTACGGCAGCCCCTGTCGGCTTGGCTGGTGGACCGCTTGCTGGCGTCACCGTACCTGCCGCCGCACTGAGCGGTGCTGTCGGTGCCTTGAGCGGAGCTACTGACGCAACGGCAACCATGCTCGAAATCATCCGAGAGGAGCTAGATAAGGGCGGGATGGAGCTGACCAAGGACAACCTCCAAGCCGTGTTCCAAGACCAAGACACCGTCAAGAAGATGCGGTCCAAGGCCCTGTCTCGTGGCATCCCCATCGCCGTAATGGATGCGGTAACTATGGGGGTTGCAGGTAAGGTGGTGCAGACCCTAGGCGCGGGTGTCAAGGGTACGCTAGCGGGCGGTGCTGTAGAGATGTTTGGTGGGGGTGCAGGTGAAGCCGCCGCACAGGTTGTGTCAGGCGATCCGCTGAACCAAGGCGACATCCTACTTGAGGCAGCAGCAGAGGGACCGATGGTGGTCACCTCTCTAGTCACAGGCAAGCGCCCCAAGTATACTGTTGGGGGTCAGAAGGTTAGCCGTCAAGACTTCGAGAACTACATTAACAGTGGAGAGGACCTGACCAAGGCCGAGGTGAAGAACGACCCGAAGCTACAGGAACAGCTTCAGGAGCAGAAGGAGAAGAGCGGGATTCTCAAGGACCTCCCCGAGGACATGGTGGAGGCCGATCGCATGCGGGCTATGGAGCTCGAGCGAGAGCGAGGCAAGAAGGCAGGGAGCAAGCTCGAAGTAAACAAGAAGCGGGTGTCAGACATCGACACCGAGCTCAAGGACATCTACCGCAGGTACTTCGACGAGGGGCAACGCAAGACAGAGGAGGACAAGGGCAAGAAGACCGTGGTCCCCAACGCTGACGAAATCCTCTCGAACATCGGTAAGGTCCGACCCAAGACCCTGCGTGGCCTCTACGAGGTCAACAAGCAGATGTTCGGGTTGGACGAAGAGCAGGCCCTAGCCAACACCATCATCATGGACAGGATGATTGGGCAGATGGCCAAGCGTGCAGGGGTGGAGAAGCAGGCTATGTACGGGGAGATTGGGTTCGTCAAGGGCGACGAGGCCACCGCACAGGGACTGAGGGAGAACGGGACGGCCCTCTTTCAGAACGACTTCTCCGACGTAGAGACAGGGATTACCTATCGGTACGATAAGAACACCGACGAGTGGGCTGCCCTAGAAGAGGACGGGACCATCACCAGGAACAAGACCCTCGCGGACTTTGAGGGTGAGCCGATGCTCGTCCACGGCCCTGACGTAGCCTTCTCAGGCAGCATCTTGGTCGGGGACGAGGAGGTGGTGAAGGGTCAGGGTGGCATGTACTACCCCATCAAGTACCTCCAAGACGGGGTGTTCTGGGCATCCAAGGGTGTCGGCCCAACCAACCAAGCCATCGCTAGCCTGAACAAGTCGGGCAGGACATCGAGCACAGGCAATGGGTACATGGTACTCATGACGGGCGGGTTCGATAAAATCCTGAACAGCTTCACAGGGTTCGGATCGGTGGTGAACCTGATGAACCACCTGCACAGTAAGGGTCTGTACGGCCTGAGTCAGGCTCGGTTCCAGCGTGCTGTCAAGCAGGCGTACAACGCAAAGGTTCGCAAGGGCAACAAGATGGTCCGCGTCTTCGACAAGGGTATGACGGCTACAACGGGGACACCGCAGGAGATGGTGGAGGCTCTGCTTGAGGACGTCCGAGACCTGTCCTTCGCTAGCCGTGCCGCCATCCTAGACACCTTCTTTGACTCCATCGCAAGCAGTCTGAACGGATCGACGGTGGAGAACCGAGTGGCCTTCAAGAAGTTCTTGGCAGGCGATAACCCTGCGTTCAACAAGCTCGCGTTCAGAGGGTCGGCAAAGATGAAGAAGACCGACCTGTTCGACGGGTTCAGCTACATGATTGGGGAGCCGTTCCTGCGTGACATGAAGCGCGGGGAGAAGGGGAGCTACGCCTACGCAGTGCTTGAAGCTGTTCGCCCCGAGGGGATGAACAGAAACGCAGACTTGGTGGAGTACTCTGGGGAGTCTAAGCACGACAGCTACCCGTCGGTTATCAAGCTGAAGGAGGGGGTGAAGTTCAGGCTGCACGCACTCAGCGACCACAGCGCACGCTACGAGGACTCCTTCAAGCACCCGCAGACGGGGACGATGAAGACCCCGACGGGGGCTAACGTCTTCGGTGGACAGATTCAGATGGGGGTGGACGTGATGCAGGTCACGGGGGTGAAGCCGAAGGAGGCTGGAGTAACCAAGGGTCCTGAACGTACCGTCAACATCGAGAGCCAAGAGAACGGAGACATGCTCTTCAGAACCGAAGGGGGTACGCTGACAGTATCCCCCTTGGAGGACGAGCTTATCATCGACAACATCTTCGTTGATCCTAGCGTTCAGCGACAGGGTGTTGCCACGGACTTGATTCGTGCTGTCATGAAGGAGTACGACGGCCAGCGTAGTCTCGATCAAATCGTCAACGACGAAAGAATACCAGGCAAGCCGTACAGGATGAGGTTCGGTATGACCGTCAGCCCTGAGGGGAAGGCTTTGGTTGAGTCAGTTCAGAAGGAGGTTACTGAATGGAATACGAGGCAACAACAACCCACGGCAGAAAAGCCAAAGGTGGATGAAAAGAATGGTACGCTCCTCGTGCCTGTAGAGGCTGATGTTAGTAGCGTGTCTCAGATTGACTTTGACCCGAAGAAAGAAACGCACGTAACCATCATCGGCTTTCCGAATGGAAGAAAAGTCAAGCGTGCTATTGAGCAAGACCCTGCTCGAAAGGAAAAAATTGACGCTCTAGTCTCTGAGTCAGACTTCTCCTTCACGCCAACGGGCAAAGCGTTCTCTATCAAGAAAGAGTACCGTGCGTTCCGTGACCGAGAGACTGGGGAGGTGCTGTCCCCAGCTCACACTAGGGAGGCTGTTATCGAGGAGGTGAGTATGCCTGGGCTCGCTCCGTTCTACGCAAAGCTATCTGAAATTGTCGGGGAAGAGATTCCTGTACCGTACCCTCACATTTCTTTGGGCACACGCCTTGACCCACGTGGTATCGGAATCAATTCGGTGGCAGAATTTGAGAGCCTGAACCCGCAGCCTGTAGAGCTACCTGAAACAATCTCGTACGAGACACCTCGAAAAGACGGTGACGCTCTCTTCCAAGACGGGAGGGGGGCTATGGTGCGTGAAGACAGCAAGACCATCATCTACTCCCTCACCGATCCTGACGTCTCCACCCCACTGCACGAGATGGCTCACGTCTTCGAGCACTACCTCACCGACGCCGAGCGAAAGCAGATTATGGAGTGGGCGGGGACCAAGGAATGGAACCGCGACACCAGCGAAGCCTTTGCCGAAGGGTTCGAAGCCTGGCTAGCCGAGGGCGGGCCGCAAGAGAACAGCCTCTTCAACGTATACGATTCCTTCAAGAAGTGGATGCTCGACATCTACGAAGGCATCACGGGCACCCCACTCGAGCGCAAGCTCAACGATCCCATGCGTGCTATCTACGCAGAGATGACGGGGGAGGCTCAAACTCAGCGTCAACAGCAGGAGGCGTCGCAGCCCAAGAAGATGCGCCGCTTCTCTCAGCGTGTGGCACAGAACGTAGAGGAGCTACGGGAGGACATCATCAACAACCCCAACTCCTACTACGAGCCGCAGAAGTATGCCGAGATTCGTGAGCGCCTCGCCGAGATGTCCCACGAGGAGCTCGTCACAGAGATGAAGCTGTCTGGTCTTACCAACCTGAGTGCCGCTGGAGGTCAGATTGGGGTGATGGCAGGCATTGAGCGCATGAACAGGGCGCTAGCCGAGGGGGACTTTGATACCGTCGATGCGGTGCAAGAGGAGCTAGCCAAGATTGGTACTGCGGCAGGACAAATCCTGCGTCAGTTCGGGGAGTTGCGTACTAGCACACCCGCCAACATGGTGAGCTTCATCGAGCAGCAGATGAACAAGCGGGGGAATGAGATGACAGACTCCCAGCGTGCTGTGCTAGAGAAGATTGCCCAAGAGTATCTGCAAGGGCACGCTAGGTACAAGGACCTCGTGGCTCAAATCACCTTTAACGAGGGCATGACCGAGGCAGACTTCAACGCCTTGGAGAAGAACATCAAGGCAGAGCAGGAACGCCTTGCCGCACTAGAGCGAGAGCTAGACACCTTCACCAATGCCTACGTAGAGCGTGGGTTTGGAGACCTAGCCACCATGCTAGTGCAAGGTAACCTGCTGACCCCGATGTCGCAGATTACAAACATCTTCGCCAACGCGGTCAACGTAGCCACAGTAATCCCTCGTGAGGTTATTGCTACGATGCTCGAGGGTCCGTTCCGCAGGATTGCTTCAGCGTTCGGTAAGGAACTGCAACCTAGCAACAGGACGTACTCCTTGGCTGCATACATGCATGGGGTGAGGATGTTCGGAAAGGGGGTGGTCGAGTCCGCAAAGGAGGTGGTGACGGGAAGGTCACCGCAGGACGTGGAGTGGCGTATTCAGCGTGGCTTTGCACCTAGTAGGAGCCTGCTTGCCTTGGCCGATCCTCGCAACCCGATTGCCGCAAGGGCTAAGGCAATGGGCTTGGATGTCGACGCAGCCCTACCCTTCAGTCAGAAGCTGAAGCTAGCCGTACAAGGGTCGTTCGGTATCCCCGCAGAGATTATGTTCCGACTCCTGAGCCTCGGTGACACCCCGTTCCGTAGGTACATGGAGGGGGTAGAGACGTACCAAGCTGCCAAGCAGGCAGGCGTTCACAAGAACAAAGAGAAGCTCAGGCAGTATCTGAAGTACCCTCCCCGCAAAGTACTGCAAGAGGCTACAGAAGAAGGGCTGAGGCTTACGTTCCAGCAAGAGACAGGGTTCTCCCGCAGGGCGCTAGGTGCTATCGACTCAATCGTCAAGGGGGCAGAGAACTACGGGGGTCAGAACTTTGGGGGTGCCGTTAAGTTCGCCCTTCGCACGCAACTCCCGTACGTCAAGACCCCTGCCAATATCTTGGCCGAAACCTTGGAGTACGTGTTCACGCCACTCGCCGCAACCAACGCCGTCGTAAAGGCTCGGAAGGGTGACATGCGTGGCAGTGCACAGAGCTTTGCCAAGGGCGCCATCGGAGTGATGGTGGCTACAGCGGCACGGGAGATGATTTCTCAAGGGCTCATGTCTGGTGAACCTGAATGGGGTGGTGACGAGGCAGAGAAGAACCTAGCCTACGATCAGTTCCCTCCGAGCAGCATCAACATCACGGGCCTGAATCGATACCTAGCAGGCGGTGACCCTTCCGTGCAACGCAACGACGTGTTCTACTCGTACAAGAAGTTCGGTTTGATTGGGGTGATGATGGGGGCACAGACTAAGATTCCTCAGGACGCAGACCAAGGCAACGCCTTCAAGCAAACCCTTGGCAACATCTTCGGTATCCAAGCCTTCGCCAACGTCAACTACTTGATGGACCAGAGCTTCCTTCAGGGGGCCAACAACCTCATCAATCTGTTCTCTGCTACGGAACTGAACGACATCGAAAGGGCTACCGAGAAGTGGCTCACAAGTACCTTCCAAGCTACGTCTGCAACGGTCCTGCCCAACACCCTGTCTGCTATCCATCGTGCCGAGAGGGAGTATCTGCCTGACGTAAGGGTGAGCAAGGGGCAGACGCTGGGCGAAAGGCTGTACGACAGGTTCCGATTCACAATCCTTGACCGAACCTTCGACATGAGCGACGTCCCCGTCCGCACCAACTGGAAGGGACTCCCGATTCAGCAGACCCCACCTGGCGCTTCGGCGTGGGAGTACAACCTGTTCGACGTCACCAAGGCTAGGACAGGTGAGGCCGACCCCGTGAGCAACGAAATCTACAGGCTGTACGAGGTGACCGATGAGGTGAGCAACGTGGTCTCCACCCCCTCGTTTGCACGCAACCAAACCATGACCGTGCCTAAGCTCGACCGCAAGGTACGCATGCAGCTACGCAGGGCAGGGGTGAACGTCACCTTCGCTGACGACAAGGAGTTCTATCAGGATCGCATTGCCCTATCAACAGAACAGCTTAACCAACTCATGCAGGTGGCGGGTCAACAACGGTATGCTGACGTACAGGAGCTTATGAACTCTTCGAAGTACGCACGCATGAGCGACGAGCAGAGGCTGTCCGCCTTGGACAAGGTGGCTGGGAAGTACAACCAACGCCTCGAGTACGTCCGCCCTGGTCGCCTCGCTGACCACAGCGTGCTCTTGATGCAGTTCATCCAACAGCTTTACGATGGCAGACAAGAAGTTCAAGGACAGTAAGGTCGGGAAGTGGTTGAGCGAGAAGCTACCCGATGTAGCCAGCACCATGGGGGACGTACTCCCCGATCGTGGTATGCTCGGTGTGCTCAAGCGCGTAGTGGACGGGAGCCCAGAGCTTACCGCCGCAGAGAAACTAGAGTTCGAGAAGCTGGCTATGCAGCAGGAAATCTCGGCTCAGGAACAGGTCACCCGCAGGTGGGAGGCCGACGCCAAGGGGGACATCAAGCTAGCTAAGTACATCCGCCCTGTCACACTCATTGTGCTTACCCTGTTCTTCATGGGGGTGATGGTGTGGGATGGGTTGGACCAAGGGTTCATGCCCCCTGAGAACTACATCAGGCTACTCGAGCTGCTGATGCTCACGGTGTTCGGTGCGTACTTCGCGGGTAGGACGGTAGAGAAAGTCAAACGCTGACGCTCATCGCGCCAAGAATAAAGAGGAAAACGAGAACAAAAGTCATACCCCCAAAGGTACGTAACATTCTATTAACATACAAGTCTGAAGTAAAAAGAGGGAGGTGACGTTTCACCCCCCTCCCTAAACCAAAATCAGACTCGCCTCAATCTCTCGCCCCTACAAAACCTAATGCAGGGGCAAGGTAGTACAGCTTTTTGGTTCCCACAAGTAGCCTCGCCAGGAATCGAACCTGGATCTAAGGTTTAGGAAACCCTCGTTCTATCCGTTGAACTACGAGGCCGTGGTAGAGCTGGCTTACCCAGCACTGACTTATCGGACGGGACATGCGCCGCTGTCGCAGTTGTCAATCTCGATGTCGTCTAGCTTGAGGCTGTTCAGGCTCGTGATTGGGGTGACAGAAGCGACCATCTGATTGTATGTATCTACATCGATTTCTTCCATCGGGGCCTGATCGAACCCGTGGTCGTTATGCAGCAGGAAGCTCACCGACTTGGTGTTGAAGTAGTTGTCGTGCAGCCACCAGCGGATAGCCTCGAGCTCCTCCTTGCGGTAGTAGATGGTGACAGAGACAGAGTTGTCTGACCACTCAAGCTGAAGCCTCTTGATGACCTCGAGCTGGTCGATGGCCGACATGTCGTCAGCGAACTGCGTGCCTTCAGGGAAGGAGCAGGGGAAGGAGACCACCACCGTGCTGTGGTCCTCGGTCCCGTCGAAGTTGCGGACGTACTCTACGTGGTACCCATTCGCCCGAGCAACTGATGCCAACTCGCTATCTGTTGCCATTCGGATTCGTCTAATGTAGTATCGGGAGAATCCAGGGTGTGCGCCAGGTGTAACACCAGCAAGAAGTGACAGCGTTCCAGAGGGTTTAACTGTAGTAAGTTTGATGGAATGAGGAAACCCATGGATTTTTGAATACTCTTTGTCGTACCCCCTAAGGTACGTGTAAACGTCACTGAGCCATCCGCGCTGCTCATCGCTAGCCTGAAGGTATCCCGTCACACCAATCCCCATCCTCATGTTCTGGTGCACGATGTCCTCGGTCTCCTTCAAGGAGCACGGGATGGAGAGGCTGTGCTTGTTGATGCGGTACAGGTATCGGGCTACGTTACGCAGCTCCTTCTTGCTCTCGATGTTCGGGAGGTAAATCTCTGCAAGGCAGCACGTCTCGAAGTTGGCTAGGCTCTGCTCTGCGCACGGGTTGAACCCCATCACGTCAGGATCGGGGTACTCGGTGTCGCCCGTCCTCCCCATGCGGCGTGAGGCGTCAAGGTTGATGAGGCCGTACGGTTCGCCGTTGCCATTGTACCCCTCCCAAAACTCCTCGGGCAGGTCAGCGATGTCACTGCACGCCACCGAGTTGTTGCTCATGGCCCTCCAGTTCGGGATGCCCCCGAGGTCCCAACGCTTGGCACGCAGGTACTCGATGTCGTCGTGGTCACCGATGGCAATCTGTGCCGAGCGACGGACGTTGCCTGCCACCACAATCTTGCCGATGATGTTCATGATATCGAGGCAGTCCACGGGGCGGAGGCGCTCACCAGCACGAGAGTTCAACAGCTTGTTAATCTCAATCATCCCCCATACCAGGTCCTCGCTGCCTGAGGCTGTCCCCCCAAAGCCCTTAATCTTGGCTCCCTTGGGACGGATGAGGTGGGTGGCGAAGGTGAAGCTCTCCCCCGTCTCGAAGCTAGCCCGAAGCGTACGGTCCAGCAGTTCCACCCAACCCTCACGGGAGTCGGGGACGATGAAGTCTGCGTCGTTCTCGTCCTTGCGTGTCACCTCAACCGAAGCCTTGACCTTCGGGAGCTG
>Ga0209645_1001708_pt1 | contig 10812 bp, 4 predicted proteins | sample ETNvirenome_6_30_FD_184070 | JGI IMG/M metagenome (GOLD analysis project Ga0209645, IMG submission 184070) | Marine viral communities from the Pacific Ocean - ETNP_6_30 (SPAdes) (version 2) | ecosystem: Environmental > Aquatic > Marine > Oceanic | place: Pacific Ocean | collected 2013-06-19
CCATTACCCGTATACGAATTTTCTGTAACAGCCATATTAATTAGTTGTTATTGTATTGTAAAAGTTGTTGTGTTTCTTTATTTTTCTTTTGTAAATCAACAGCTTTATCCACCATTCCTTTCTCCATATAATCATCAGTATATTCTTGATCGAGAATCATGTCTCCACCAATCTGTAATTCCTTCTCAGCTTTTTTCTGATAGAAGTCAACAACTTTACTTACATGTTTATATACAGGAAGAAGCTTTAGTTTGATAGCTATATCTTCATTATTCAAATCAGCATTTGTATGCCTATGAGCTCTTAATTTCTTAAGTTGATCTGCATACTCTGGGTTCATCATAATTGGAACTATGTCTCGCCACATTTCGTAGCTACCCATCTTTCTGTTTATGATTTCTCTTTCCTGAGTACTATACTTATAAGATCCTGTAGAATCCATATTAAGTTTAGATAATCCAGCAAAGTTTAGATCGTTCTGTAACCATTTGATTACATCTCTAGCTAATACTTTTTTACCTTTATACGTTTCATATAAATCGTCAGGATAATCACTACTTACTTGGAAAGGACTTATAGCATTTAATATCTTTAACCAAGGATTATCAATGTCGTTTAAAGCTCTACCAGTCCAAATATCAATCTGGTCAGGTAACATATTCTTTAAACCGGGAAGTCTGTTCATTAGATATTCAATGATCTCACCATCAATATCTTTCTGAGCTGACTCAATAGCGTTTGTTAAGACACCAAGAGCACTTGATAAGGGTATACTAGCTCTAGCCATCTGTGCAATTAATCTATTGAATCCACTTAAGTCACCATTAACAATAGCAACTAAAGGTTCGATACTTGCTAAAGGAGTTTCATTTAGAAATCCAGCACTCAAAGTCCATGAAAGTTTCGCCTGCCAATTTTCTAGCATAGCTTCATTAAGATCATTACTGTAGTAAGCTAGGTCTCCAAGAGTACTTAGCATCTGGTCAACACCTATTATACCTTTATAGCTGACCCACTTGCCACCTATATTAATAGTCTTAGGTTCATAGCCAAACTGGTCTCTTTCTTTTAATCTACGTGAAGCATTATAATGTCCATTACCACGAACATTACCAGACATAGCGTAGCTAAATAGACTACTTACAAGTATACTACTGAACATCAATCGTCCAGTATATTCAGCTCTTAGGTTCTCAAAGATAGCTCGTGCATTAGGAGTACTAGCAAAATCTATACCATGTTCTGCTAAAGCTCTAGCAATATCTTCGTCAGTACGTGCATAAATAGTTTTACTATATCTATTCATACCCGGAATCATACTAATTGGAGTCCATGAAGCAGCATTCTTAACCCAGTTACTTTGAGTACGTGGGAACATTAATAAATACTTACTTATAGGATAAGCAGTAGTTGCTTGGTTTATCCAGTTAGATAATCCGTCATCTAAGTTAAGTTGAATCTCACCAGCTAATGCTTTTAAGACAGGATCTTTTGGTAATCCATTCTTATCAAACATTTCTGCTGCAATTCTCTTTTCTGCAACTTTAATTCTTGCCCAGTCTGGGAATCCAAATTCATAGAACACCTCATCATAAGCTTTCATTCGAGTTACATAAGTAGCAAGAACAGTAGAAGTATAAGCATCTGGAAAAACAAGAGCTGTCATACCATAACGTAATGCTGGTATTCTAGCTAGATCATTTAAGCCTTGAGCCATGTCGATCTGTTTAACCATTCCCCAGTTACCATCAGCTTCATATACTACTCGCATATCATCAAGAATCTTTTTAGTCTTATTAGCTCTTAATCTAAAATCTTTACGATATACTTTCAGTAGTGCATCAGGATCTTTATGGGCTCGTTTCATTTGAGTCCATGCGTCAGTTAAAGCTCGTCTGTTAGTCTCAAACACAGAGCCATGATAATATACAGTTCTACGTAATCCATCAAAGTCTCTACCAATAGCTCCCCAGAATCCATGACCCAGAAATCCAGTAATAGGTTTTATAAGTAATTGATTTAAGTTACCTACAGCAGCATTTAATGGTGACTTACCAGATAATGTATTATTCATATTAGTACCCCAAAGACCTCTAGCAAATAGGTTCATCTCTTTAGGGTTAGGGCTCTTGATAGCTCCCCATGGTGTAACCTGTTGTTCTGCCCACTTATAAAGTTTAGCAAGAGTATCAACTTCTCCATCAGTATGAGCAAATGCGTCAACCAAAGGTCTAATAGCTTCTGGCTGTGTCTTCTTCAATGCTTTTAAGGTCTTAGTAAATCTTAAGTTCTTAGCATGTATAGAATTTTCAGCTTCAGTAAACTCCTTTAGTAGAGTATCTGTCATATTATCCATTTCACCGGGAGGTATCTGGTCAAACCAGTTTTTGTTACGTAACTGCCAACCTGATATATATTTGTTAAGAGCATACTCATCCATCAAGAATAACATCTTGTCTAGAATTAAGTTCATAGCTCTTAGATCGTCAATGAATGGGTCCATCTCTTGCATAGCCTGAGCCAAAGATGCAGATTCCCTACCAGTGGTGTTCATAGCCCTCGCAGAGGCTTCTGTAACCTCTCTTCCAAGGAATCTATCAGTCAAGTCTCTAAGAGCGAATGCAGCGGCTCTCGCTTGCTCTTCGTTGATTGACTCAACTCTGAATCTACCCATAAGCATATTCTTAACATCTCTGTTATCTAAGAATAGTGCTCGTACTTCATCTATATTTTCAGCCTGTAGAATATCTTGATAGATACCCCAAGCTGCATCATTCATTTCTTTTTGACTATATCTAAATCCATCTACTAAGATATCAAATCTACCCATTTCTCTAGCTACCTCTGACACACCCATAACAGCACCACGAGAAGTATCTCCGACCATAAGTCCTTTCTCTCTCATAGCATCTGTAATAAGAGGAGCAGGGTCACCCTTAGAATTACCGAGTTTGATAGCTGTAGTATCTCCCATGTTACGTGCAACGTTACCGGGAGGTGGTACTTGTCTAGCAGTTTTACTAGGATCAAATAACTCAGGAGCTAAGTCAGGATCAATACCAAGATCTAACTCAAGTTGATCTGCATTCTGAGCTTTAATACGTGCAGCAGATGCAGCCTCTTCGTCAGCTATAATATCTGAACGACGTATAGCATCATCTAAGCCATCTAGCATACCTACTTCATCTTGTAAAGTTATAAGTTCATTAATAAGAATGTTCTCATTTTGTTTACTTAACTTCTTACTAGATAGTACAGTTTCTATTTCTTGTATTCTTATAAGTTTTTCTTCACTCTCAAGTGTAAACAGTTGATTCTGTTTATACTTTAAAGCTGTATCATCTTTAGGTTCAAACCATTGCATTTGTTTTACTTTGGTTTTCCCCATATTCTTCATGTCGATGAATGTGCCTAAAGCTATACCTACCCAAGATAGAGCAGCAGCTTCATACATATTCTTCTTTTTACGTACAGCAGGGCTGTCTGAGTCATGTGTTTTCCACGCTTCTGGTAGTGGTAGCCATCCTTGTGGTCCAAACGCATCAGGGAATATATCTGATACAACTCTAGCTGCGTTATGATCTTCACTTGTATCACTGATACCAGCTATGATCTGAGACTCTAAAGTCCATGCACCTAATCGTGTAAGATGTTTTGCTAAGAATGGCATCTTTGTAATACCAGCTTTCATAAGCAGAGAGTTAGTAGCTCCTCCAGTCATAATAGAAGGTATTACAACAGAAGATACTTCACGTATTGCCTGATGTGTAGGATTATCTAACTTAGTAGCTGCATCCCACTTGTCATCTAGCTTGTCTCCACCGGGAAGCATGCCTATTGCATCCATAGCAAAGTCTACAGTACCTAATCCGGGAGCTGATAGACCTTGAAATAGGTTATCCATATGCTCACCAAAACCTTTTAGACTAGCATCGTGTCCATACATAGTCTTAGGAGGTTCTTTCTTTTCTTCTGCTCTAAACTCATCATAAGACATACCATGATATTTTTGATACCATTTATCTCTCATAGAGTTTCTTTCATCTTTTTTATCTTTAGCAACTGTACCCCAGCTTAATCCATGATTCCACCATGTATTATATTCATCTAGCATGGCTTCACTATTCTGTTTGTTATTCAAATCAACAGAACTTTTACCAATTTGGCTATTAAAAGGTGCTGCATATTTATGTTCAACAACTTGAGTAGGGGTTACAGGTTGTGAAAGATCTCTTAGACCTTTGCTTCCAGTAATATCATTTAAAGTATTAGAAGCAACCTCAACACCTTGTTCTAGTTCTAATTCGTTCTCCATCTGTCTCCTAGTAGTTTGTTAAGATTGATTCCATTATCTTCTGCTAATTTATTTAAACATAATATTTGATCTGTAACTTGGTTATTAGTAGTTACACCTGTTATCTTCTTACAAAGATCTGATCCATTAGGCGGCCACGTAGTATCATTATAGAATGATGTAGCATTTTCAGCATTACCTTGAGCATATCCTTTCTCAGGATTAGTTAATACAGTCTTTAAGACCATATTCATTATCTCACTGGTTGTAGAGTTAGGAAATCTTATCTGAGCTTGTTGTATGAATCGAGTTAAGTTATCAGGTATGTCTTCATCCCTAGCTGTTCCTTGTAGAAAGCTAGTTACAAGTGCTCTTTCTTGATTGGGTGATACTAACTTATCTATATTAGTCTCAATAACATTTGACAAATTATTACTATAAATAGGTTCGATATTTGCCAATCCTTCACTAACCATGAACATTTCTTTGATAGCTGTCTGATCTAACGGCTCTCCAGCTGGTAATTCTTGCTGAGTATACTTAAATTTAAAACCATACTCAAAAGACTTTTCTTTCTGAACAGCAAATAAACCTTTACCTGTATCAAAACCTACATCTATTTCTTGTTTCAACTGTGCTAATGACTTTTGAAAACGAAGATTAGGATTCTGTATATCTGCATGGTCAAGAAATATATCCATAAAACGAGCTTTAGCTATAGGCATTATTGAAAGTACCTCATCACTGCTTGCAAATATATTCTTTACAGCTGTTTGATCTTTAACTTTACCAGCTAAATAACTTGTAACTTTGTCATCTATTTCTTTAGATACATTTGTACTTACTCCTCGTAATGCTACTATAGACTCATGAATAGAAGAGTAACCTTTTGGTATTTCCTTCAGATCTATTATAGAGTATAAAGCTCCATTTATATCTCCACTTAAAAACTCACTTCTAATCTGGTAAAATTTTTCAAAGTTATTACCATGTTTTGCAGGGTCATAACCCATAGCTTGTTGTAATCTGTAGCCATGAGTAGTATCTTTAATCTGCTTACCGTTGGAAGCTTGATACATTTCTCCCATAAACTCTTGATTTAGTAATGTATTTTCAAAGTTACCATCTAAAGCATCTTGTTCAATTTTATTAATAAAACTATCAGCAGTAGTTTTGTTTTTAAGTTTTATATCATTTTCAATTCTTTTTTCATCAAGCTTTAATCTATTAGATAATTTTTCAGTAATAGCATCTCTTATAAGTGGATGCTTGTCTAGTAGAAAATCTACTGGACCTTTCTTACCTTTTATAATCTCACCATTCTTATCAAGAATAGGTATGTTTAATAAGTCTTCAGCATCTGACTGACTATCAAATTTGACATAATCTAATGCAGCTGATGTGGTTTGTAGCCATCTATCTTTAATTGTTAAATCATGCCGTTTAGCTAGATCTACATACTTACCATCTTTATTTAAAATAACAGAACCGTTGTGAAAGATATGAAAAGCTTTAAGTGCTTCCCACCAACTTCCTTGCTTTATTTCTCCAGCTTTGTATGCTCTGTAAGATACTTCTAAGTTACCACCTAGCTCAATTCTTTTCTCGTCATCTTTAATAAACTGTTCTTGATTCCATAATCCTTCATATTCTGCACCTACCTGACCTCGGATTGCTCCTAGTATTTTAGATCCGGCTGCACTTTGAAAAGGAATACCATGTTGTGCCATCCAAAGGTAAGCATAGTTCATTAATAACTTACCTGAGTTAGCAGTGTTATACATGTTCTCCCCGTTTTTATCGAGAGAGTTTTGTCTAACTTCTTTTACATGTTGTTCTATATTCTGGATGAAATCTTGACTTAGTTTATTCCATAGATGTTGATTATTAGCAAACCATCCATGAGTACGACTAATAATTTCTTTAGCATCTTTCCATGATGAGAAGTCAGGTACACCATCTACGATGTTCTGACTTTCACCATCTTTAAGAACTTGGAAAGCTTGACCATTTGCATCTAACTCAACTGTTTTATAGGCGTTAGTCATCTGTTCCCTAAGAAGATCTCTCATCTCAGGTTCCATCTTATTATAAGCACCTATAGCAGCTCTGTACTGTGCATAGTCTGTAAGCTCACCAGCAGCTTTACCTATTCTTTGGGAATATTCGGTGGCAAATCTTTCCCAGAACTTAGCTTCTCTACCGAGTTCGTCTGCTTGTCCTTGTAAGTTAGCTACTTCAGTTTCAGATCTCGTCTCAATAGCTCTACGTCTAGTAGTGTATTTTTTAGTTTCGAGATCTTGAAGTATTCTTCTGTTTTCAGACTCCTTCCGACCTTGATCGGCGATTCCAGAGATTTGCTCTTTATTCTGCTCTTTCTGCTGGAGGGCGAGAGTCTTCAATCCGTCAATTTCTATTTGACGTTGCTGTCTTATCCTGTCTATCTGTGAGTACAGGTTCTGACCTTGTTGTTTAAAGCTACCGCCACGTGAGCGTCGCTTATATTTATTTGACATTGTTTATCCAGTCCAAGATTTTCCTAATCCACCTATCGTGCCACCTATAGAGCCTGCCATACTTGATATAGTGCTACCCCATACTTGGTTTGCAGCAGCTGAAGGAGATCTCATTGCTCCTAATACTGGCTCTGGACCATAGTCGTATGCACGTATAGCTCTTGGGTATAAGAACTCTGTTCTAAAGGCTTTAAGTGGTTCTAAAGGCATAGGTAATACACCGGGATCTAGCATTCTTTGAGCGTATGCAGCTAAGTCAGCTGACGATCTATCTGTTGCTATTTCCTGTAATACAGCTCGTGTGTTCCGCCCTGCTGCTGAGAAGGATTCATTTAACATAGCCATCTGTCTGCCTGTATCAGCAGCTGTAGACTGGTATCCTTTCATCGCACTTCGGCCAGTAACACCTCTAGCTCTTAATTTACCTTCTGCTACTAGGCTTTGTAAATAAGCGTCTTGCTTATCAAAAGCCATTTCTGTGTGTATTTCTTCTAGTTTCCTGTACTCATTATTTGTAGCAGTTTCAGCAGACTTTGCATTGAGTGACATTTGCTGTGCATATATGTCTTCTGAACGTGCGTACTGAGCTTCATTCGATGCTTGTTCTCGATTACGTATTTGTAATTGGTAGTTGTATTGCTGTGCATTATTAGCGTCTTGCAAGTCAGCCATACGCTTATCGTTTCTAGCTTTAGTAGCTATTTCATTAAAAGCGAATTGCCGATCTGCTCGAATCTTATCTTTATCCATCTCCCAAGCTTGGAGATTGTATTCATATTGACGCTGTGTTGCTTGGTTCTGCATTTCTGCTTGATCCCTTGCAGCACTCGCAGCTCTGCTACCACCAATAAGGCTACCAGCAGCGGAAATACCAGCTCCTACAACCCATGGGGCTATTACGATCATTTATGTTCTCCTATAAAACTTCGGTGAATATTGTCCTTCCCACATCATAGAGTTTAATGCTACGGGAAACGGAGAATCATTAAATAATCTTAGTCGGAAGTTTTCGTTTTTCTGATGTATTGGTATTGAGAATACAGTCTGACCTGTCAATGCAATATCATTGGCTAGGTAGTTATCAGCCTCAATAACAGGCTGTAAGCTGTACCACTCATCTAAGTATATTAATATATCTACACCGTTACCGGGTGCAGAACTAAATGTAATTGTAGTGTCATTTGTAACTGTAAAAGCTGTAGTCACAACACCATCTAATTTGACCTTTATCTGGTCTCTATCTATGTATGATAAGTCATCTTCATTCCAGCTGTATGCTGTTGTAGATCCATCTCCTGTATATTGTTTCTTTCCTTGTCTGATACCTTTAGACTTTAACTTAAAGCCCATAACTCCTGATAGACCTACTGCAAACTTCATACGAGCTATTGTTAAATTAGCTGTAAAGTCTGTCTTAGTCATATTATCATCTGTAAAGAAGAAAGTCTGAGGTAATGTAACATCTAAATCATACTTCCATCCAATAATAATATCATTAGATACGCTAGTTAGATTCTTTAATGGTACTTTAAAATATGTACCAGTACCATCTGAAGCTATCTCAGGTGTAACAGTAAATCCAGATTCAATAAACTGACCTGTGGCTGTTGTACCTTTAATTATCATCACAGGATCTAAGCCTGTAACATTAGCCCAAGGTATATAACATTTAGTAAAGTTACCTGTGCTATCATAAGCCACAGAGCTAGGGGCAGCATATAAGTCGATACAGGGATTAATTTTCTGTCCATCATTATTAACAATAACAGCGTCTTCTGGACTCTGACTAAGACTTACTTTAGATAGTGTAAACTGGTTGCCCTGTTTAGTTACTGCTAAGAAGTCATCAGAGTCAATCGCTATAGTTTGTACTGTACCGGGTAGTTGCCAGCTAAACCAAGATTGAACAAGTGTCTCTTTACCATCATTATATGTACGATAGAAATATACCTTGTCATTAGCTTGGTCAGACATAGCTATAAACTGGTTCTGAGGACTAGCTATAAGTGTATCTATAGTATGTGGTATCCATTCGTTTACAACACGTCCTACGTCAAGTACCTGTGGGTTCTCGTCTTGTCCTCGTGTAATCATACCAAATACACGTGTGTAACTAGGTGTCTTACTTAGGAAGTTTATGTTAGTACCCATATCTACTGGGTCTACTAAGATATCTACTTCATAGTTTGAGATAGGTGCAATAGTAGCAGAAGCTGGTGTAAGAACACCGTCTGCTGATCTAAGCATAAACTGCTGATTCTTACTAAATAATACTAGACCCTGAGTTGTAGGTATAATAGCATGTAAGTTAGCTGGTCTGATAGTAGATGCACTAAGATCTATAGGGTCAGCATCTGTAATAACCTGAGCTGAAGTATGATAGAAATTGAAATACTTAGCAGCTTGACTCATAGATACGTTGTCATTAGACAAGAATCCAAGTCTGTTATTATGAAAGAATGCTTCTTGTATTTTATGACCTACAAAACTAGGGTGAGAGTTTGTATTATCATCACCTACTTCTCTGTCTACCCATGAAAACTGTCTAAATATAAAAGTATTAAGAGCTGTGTTAACTAATTCATGTGGCATAGTAGAGCCATCAAGCCCTGCTGATTTACTAGGGTCACGAGTTTCCTTCCAGAATCCGTTACCTGACACACCATTATCAGCTACAAATTTAGCAAAGTAAGTGTCGTTATTGGATGCTGTATTTATAACTTTTACAACATGATCTTGGAAAGATTGTATTGGTAGCTGTGCTACGTTATCTACTTGATCTTGGAATACAGTTAGTTTATTGTTAGCTGGTCCACCTTGACATGCGATAGCGAATGCTGTACGTGTACCACTAACTACTCTACTGAGTTCTAGTGTACCTAGATATTTAGTAACTGTTAATCCTGAGATACTGAAAGCATCAATACCATTTTTTAAGGTTGTAAGTAACTGGTCATATGTAGTAGTTGTACCAGTAGTTGTTGTGAATGTCTGATCTGATGCACCACCACCAGCATTTATAGTAACGCTGTATGTAGAGCTGACAGCTGTATCAGTAAGTACAAGTGTAGCTCGTGTATTAGCAGTATAGTTAGGATCAGGTTGTTTAGCTACAGTCTGTAAGTTGTTGACAATAACTGATGTATCTTGTACAGTAAGTACAGAGTAATTTGTGCGAGCACCTGTAAGGTAGTTCACAGCGTTTACAGCTGTACTTGTATCCATAGTAACGCTACATACTGTACCGTCTACGTTCCATATAGATATACCACCGTAGCCACTGCTAGGCTTAGGAGTAATAACTCCGATATATCTTTCGTCAGCAGTTCTAGCTATGTAGAACCATTTACCACCATCATAGGTTGTACCTGTACCTAGATTCTTAATCCATTTGAATCCAGATCTTTTAGTTAAACCAAAGGTAGGGTCAGGGTAAGCATTAAGACACTCTTTGACTTGACCGGGAAGTTTCTTGTCGTCTGATTGTCTAGATACTCCGCCAAGGAAGTGGTCAATTCGTTGAGTAACTGATGCCATTTATCTTTGAAGAGCGTGAAAGGGTTGATAAGCTGGGTAGGAATTTGTTTTGTCGTAAGGATGTCCAAATATAGTAAACTGTCCTTGAGAAGTTTCATACTCCATCGCTAATGATCTGGCGTATGCTTCTTGTTGTTGTAACATTTCATATTGGTTTGTATCTCCTACAATTCTTTGAGACACAATGGTAGCAGCTCTGGCTACTATACTATTCTGTATAGGTTCTGGTAAATCTACCCAATCGAACTCCCATACAACATCACATTCGACACCATCGGGATGATCTTCCCATGTGTATCTGTGATGTATTCTGTCGTATAATTTACCTTGTCTACGTACTGCATCATACTCCATGTTAGCTGAGTTCTTAGACAGCTTGAGTTGTAGTACGTTATTAGGTATAGGTATTTCGTTATTACTATCTATAGGGAATAGGTAATGGAACTCCTTATTGAATGTCCAACC